>JGI24730J26740_1000713_pt1 | contig 20885 bp, 19 predicted proteins | sample EPASupsiteSAE347_FD_26740 | JGI IMG/M metagenome (IMG submission 26740)
ATGAAGCTTTTTAATGATCACAACCTGATTGTTGCCTCGTTCCGGAGCTGTTTTTTTATCTGGCCGCTGTGGGAAACTTTCTTTTCACAGCGCCGCTATCCCCCGGCATGGCCGGAAAATGATTTTACCCGCTCGCAAAAACTGCCACCGTCATTGTGTGCGTTCTGGACCTTTTCTCTGAATAAAACAGTGAAAGAAAAATGAAAATCCTACTGGTCACCAATTACCAGCCACCGCATATGGGCGGCATTGAGTTTGCGGCCGGTTCGCTCAAGCGCTGCTGGGAGAAATCAGGTCACAAGGTAACCTGGATGTCAACCGATATCCCGTGCGGAGCGCGGAAATCGGCTGAGGACAACATCCGCATTCCGGCCGCCAATTACTTTGAGCGCTGGTGGCAGGTTAATTCGCCTATTGTCAGCCTGTTGGCCTATCCCGAAATTGTGCGCCAGATACGTGCCCATGATGTGGTCAACATCCACAGCCTTGCACCCGGCCTGGCCACGCTGACTCTTTATGCCGCGCTGCGCAGGAAATGGCCCACTGTGGCCACCCAGCACGTGGGCGTCATCCCGATGCGAAACAGGCTGTTGAACACCCTGCAGGAAAAATTTATCTGCAGTATTGCGCGATGGTGTGTGGCAAACAGCGTGCCGCTTACTTTTGTCGGTGCGGCGGTCAGCGATTGGTTCCTTGAACACGCGCACATTCCAGCCGACCGGATCGTCATGACTCCGGCCGGCATTGACCAGAAGGATTTTTATTTTGTTCCGGGCGCCGAACGGGAACCGTTGCGCAAAAAATGGGGGTTGAACGCCGATCGTCTCAATCTCCTGTTTGTTGGTCGTTTTTATGAAAAAAAAGGAATACCATTGATAAAAGAAATGGCCGCTCTGTGTCCTGACCTGAATTTTACGCTTGTCGGCCACGGGCCTTGCAATCCGGTTTCATGGAACCTTCCAAACATCCGGGTGATAAAATTTGTCTCCACTGCTGAACTACGTGAACTTTACGGATCACACGATCTTTTTATCATGCCTTCCATTGGCGAGGGTTGGCCGGCTGTTATTCCGCAAGCCATGGCCTGCGGCTTGCCATGTTTGATTTCCGAGGAAACCTTTCAGGGTTACGGCAAGGACCGGGAACAGTTTATTGTCTGCCACCGGAATGCGGCCTTGCTCAAGGAAACGATAATGAGTATCGCCGTTGATTTGAAGAGCTTGTCATTGCGTCGCGAAGAAATTTCAAAATATGCCTGCGCGCATTGGGATTGGGAAATAACGGCGCAAATTTATATCGGACTTTTTGAAAAATTACTGACTTCATAGCGCATCACGCCGTGAGAAAGACAATGAGCGGCTGTATCGGCTGACATTCCAGCCAGAATGAACCCCCCGCACATTGAAGTCAGTTCTGGATATACCGTTTCCGGTATTCACTGGGAGTACAGCCATAGTGACCGACAAACACATGGTGAAAATGGCTTTTATCCGCAAACCCCCAGGATATTGCTATGCTTTTGAGAGGGTCCTGAGAACGGACTAATTGTTCCTTGGCTCCGTGCAGACGGTATCTAATGGAAAAATCGGCAAAACTGAGGCCCATAACTTTATGGAAAAGCCTGGTAAAGATTGATGCGCTCAGGTTGCAGGCTTTGGCCGCATCATGAACGGTTAACAAGGTATGGCTTTTCAAAACCAGATCAACGGCGCGATTAATAATTGAAAAGCTGTCGCCCGGCACAGCCCTGCGGCGGGGTGCGCATGGCCATTGATTACACAGTTCAAAAATGGTCTCCAAGACAAGGAGGCGCAATAATATTCCTGTTTTCTCTTTTTTTTCCAAAGCATCCATAATGCGCCGGCCTAATGTCAAAAAAGCGGCTTTTTGATTCGGCTTAACATGCGGCCTTTTTTCAGGTGGAACAATAAACGGCGCCAGCCAGTCCCAGGCGGTATTTTCAGCAAAACTGGTCGTAGCCAGCATTTCCGGTGAAATCGCAAAGAAAATGACCTGGCAGGGAACGTGCATGATATCAAAGCCATGCGGCTCCCATATTCCGCAAAGCCATATCTGTCCCGGCCCCAGTTCCGTGCGCCAGTTTTGATAATAGCGTTTCATCCTCCCAGATAAAACCAATCCCATCTCCAGCGCATAATGCATGTCAAAGATCAGTTTTGATTGTTTTTCAAAAGAGCTGTATTTGGCAATAACAGGATGTTCCATGGACAAAGGCATGTCGTAGCATTGGATGCTCCTGAAATCCAATGCCTCAACAAGTTTATTGATTCTGTCAGCCATAAAATCTGTGTGAAAACGGCGGGCGCCAAGCACACGCGCCGGCTTCGTCTGGCACGCTTTTGTTTATTTTTACAACTTTTACACTGTTTTCTACAACCCGGCTTGCTTGCTTTATTGGTTTAGTTTATTAACAATTAAAAACAATAGAAAGTAAATTTTAACATGACAAAAAATCCCGGCAAGAAATCATGAAAATTGCCAAGAGAGGTTAAAAATGAATTCAAAAGAACGCGTTAAACGGGCTATTGAATTTAAAAATCCAGATTGTATTCCCTGTGATCGAGGTCCTGATTCGGATGTTGCCACCCTCGGCTATGTTTGGAGGCAGATCGCAAAAACGGCGACAACTTATACCACAGAATGGGGGTTCGTCGTGCGCCCAGAAAAACCTTGCGGTTACCATGTGGATTATAGTCCCCTGACTGACTGGAAAGATTATCCCCAATACCGCTTCCCTGATGTTAAAGAAGCACATAAGGTAATGCAGGATAATTACGATAATTTAATAAAAACCAACCCGAGTTACTTCAAAGATAAATATACAATGGGTCATGAATCTGGAGGTCCCTATCTGTTTATGGGTATGATTCGCGGCCAGGAAAACTTCTTTATGGATCTGCTGGCGGAAAAGGAGAAAATCGGAGACCTGTTTGACCGGGTTGCGGATTATTTTATCGGCCTTTTCCGCAAATGGAAAGAATTGGGCGCGGACGGCGTATTATGCCATGAAGATTGGGGATCATCGCACGGATTGATCATGTCGCCGGCATCCTTTCGCGCGATATTTATACCGCGCTACAAACGTATGAAAAAAGCGGCCAATGAGATGGGCATACATTTTGGCATTCAAGCCACCGGTGATGTCCTTCAAATCCTTCCGGATTTGATTGATATGAAGCTGGATTTTTTCGCTCATCCTGAGTTGAATGTCATGGGCATTAAGAAGATGGCGGAAATAATAAAAGGCAAATTGTTCCTCTGGACGGCAGCGGACTGGAAAAGCACCTTGACGCTGGAGACGCCGGAAAACGTGAAAAAGGAAGTTAAAGAGATTATAGATAATTTAAGCACGCCGCAGGGCGGATTAGGGTTCTGGCTGGGGAAATCGGCTTCTTCTGACTGTAGGCCGGAAAACGTTCAGGCCCAAGAGGACGCGTTCAGGCAATGGCGCCATGTCAGGCGCTAAATTTTTGCTCTTGAACATCAGCCATTCTGAAATTAAGCTCATGCCATGAAACTTATTGATCTAACTCTGCCGTCAAACGAGTCCGCCTCCGGCCGGGATTCGTTTCAAACCGAGGAGTTGCGGATTTCAAACTCCGCCGGCGCTTACACGGGCATCATTCATCATTTCCGGCATAATTCCATGGTCGGCACTTATATTGATTTCCCGAGCCATGTGAAGGAAACCGATGACGGCTCCGATGGCTGTAACTATCCGCTGGAAAAAATTTTCCGCGTGCCGGCCGCGGTAATTCATCTGGATCGGGCCAGCGGCTCGGGCAAAATTGGCGCCGATGAATTGGCGGCCGCCTGCCCAAACTGGAATCGGGGGGGCGCCTTGATTTTAAATGCCCTGGGCAAACGCCGTTTTGATCAAATTGTTGAGCGGAGCGTTTATCTTGGCAAGGAAGCGGTCAACTGGATTAGCCGGAAGGGATTTCACCTGCTCATTTCCGATGTGTATGAAAGCAATGCTGATCCACAGAATGTGTTTCCCGATCTTTTCCGGAACGGAATTTCCACGGTGTGTTATCCGATCAATCTGCATCTATTAACCGAACCAGGTTTCCGGGTGACGGTTCTGTTTCCCCGGTTTGTCGGGGCAACCCAGCTGTCCTGCCGGGTTCTGTGCGAAACCGGCTGCAGGGAATAAGGCCATGACAAAAAAAGAAATAATTGCCGGATTAAAAAATTTGGGATTAAAAAATGGCGACATTGTGCTCCTGCACAGTTCACTGGCCAGCTTAGGGCAGGTTGAAGGCGGGGCGCGGACCGTGGTGGATGCTTTCCTTGATGTGCTGGGAGAAAACGGCACATTGGTGGTGCCCACCTTCGGCGCGCTGGGAGTGATTACCGAGATTGTTAAAACCGATCCGAAAGCAGTTTGCAGTATTCATCCCAAAGCCAGCGTAGCGGCCATAGGAAAAAAAGCGGCCGATATCTGCCGGGACCACTGGAAAGCTGAAACCGCCCACGCCGACCATACGCCCTATCTGCGCATTGCTCAATTGGGCGGATATGTCTGTCTGCTGGGGGTTGATCAGGACCGCAACACAACCCTGCATTCGGCGGAAGCGCTCCTGCGTCTTCCTTATTTATCAACGAGAAAAGCGACATTTTCCACTCCCGATGGAGAAGTCACAAAAGAATGGGCCTTCTTCCCCGGTCCGCACCGTGATTTTATCGGCCTGGACCGGATTTTCCGGGAGAGTTTACCCGCCTCCGGTGGCGCCGCAGGCGACCAGGGCGGAAAAATTAAATTTACCCGGATTGGCAATTCCGTTGTCCGCCTTATCAAAAGTCAGGATTTAATTGATACCGCCCTGGAAGCCGGGCGGAAAAACCCGGCTTTTGTGCTCTGCCAAAACCCGCATTGTGAAGATTGTGTGGCGCAACGAGCCGCACTCATCCGCCACCGCCTGAGCGGGGAATCGTTTTGTCTGGCAGCGGCCGGCAGTCTGGCCGGCCGGTATATCCCCGAAATGATTGAAAATTTAAAAGCTTCCGGCCTTAAACTGATTGAGCTGGATTATCTTGAAGGCCGGCCGATTCATCTGCTGCCGCCGGAAAAAATAAAAAATGCGGCGCAGGAGTTGCAGGCCGGAGAATGCGAAATAACCGCCCTGCGCGCTTGCGCAGTCACCGTGGCAAATTCCAACCTTCTGGAGACGGCCCGGGTCTGCAATATTTCGCGAGTGACTCTGCCGCTCGGCTCCGATTCTGCTTTGCTGGCGGAAGAAGCCCACAAGCAGGGCCTAACCGTTTCATTTTATAATCTCGGCATGGACAGCCGGAAAGCATCCGACCTGATTCTTGACCTGCAGAACCGCCAATTAAAATTCGGCTTTACTTTTAATGCCGCCGCGTTTGTCGCGGCCGGCGAAAAACCATTCCTGTTCAGTTACAAACAAAAACTGCGCCGGTTTATTGACCAACTGGATATGGAGGATGCCCTGTTTGACGGCTCGCCGGCCGCACTGGCCGAGGGCAATGCGGAAATCAAGGAAATGATTTCCATCCTGAGATGCGCCAGTTTTCCGGGTCTGATGGTTTTGGGAACAAGGAACCGCTTTGCCGGCACGTTGCGGGATGCGATGGGACGGTTTACAGGTTTGCTGGACAATATGTGAGTTTTCAGATAGACCAGCGTTTAATTAAAGCCCGTGGTCGTTTTTGACTTGGAATATACCCGCCGTCTCGCTCACAAAATACAGCGGTCTTTTCTTTGATTCATCAAATATCCGGCTGACATACTGGCCGATTATTCCCAAACTGATCAATTGAATGCCACCTAACAGAAGAACGGCTACCATGATAGTGGCCCAGCCGGGCACTGTTCCCCCTGGATGGCGCAACTTGGTGATGATGATAATGACTGCCTCCAAGGCGCCGAGCAATGCGACAAAAACACCCGATCCAGTAACCCACATCAGCGGAGAACTGGAAAAAGAGGTGACGGCATCCCAGGCAAGGATAAGCGATTTCCAGACCGGATACTTGGTTACTCCGGCCTGGCGCGGATCCCGCTTATAAGTTACGGCACAATGGGTAAAACCAACCCAGCTGGTCAGGCCGCGCATAAAACGATGCCGCTCCCGGACCTTCCTGAGGGCTTCAACCACCTTGCGGTCAACCAGCCGGAAATCACCGGCATTTACCGGAACTTCAAAATCAACCAGCCGCCTGAATATTTTATAAAAAAATGCGGCCAGGGCCTTTTTAAGCCAGGTTTCGCCCGCGCGCTGTTCCCGGACGGCATAGACGACATCAAACCCCTCGCGCCATTTTTCAACCAGCCTCGGAATGACTTCCGGCGGATCCTGCAGGTCGGCGTCAATAATCACCGCCGCATCGCCACCGGCATGGTCAAGGCCGGCGGTAATCGCAATTTGATGGCCGAAATTTCTGGAAAGTTTAATCAGCTTTACCCGCTGGTCCTCCCCCGCCTTTTCCGCCACCCAGCGCGCCGAGCCATCCGAGCTGCCGTCATCAATAAAAATAATTTCAAAATCTTCTCCTTTGCCAGCCAGCGTGTCGGTCAGACGCTGGCAAAGGGCAGGAAGGTTGTCTTCCTCGTTGAGGAAGGGAACCACAATGGACAATTTTATTTTAGTGGTGGATGATGATAATATCATAAAATAGTTTCATGTTTTTCTTGGCCTGCGGTTTGTTAAACCGATGGCATGACAGGGCAATTTATGAAGCGCAGTATGCATGGATACGCTTTATGAGTCCCGCTTCACGTTTTCAATGATCTCCGCGGCCTCTTTCAAATCACCAGCAATAGCATCCGGACAGCAATTTTCAAGGCTAAAAAAAATTTCAACCTGTTCGATCTTTAATCGGGTCACAAGGATGCTCCGGCATCCGGCTGTTTTCCCGGCTTGCATGTCGTTCAAACCGTCTCCGACCATCCAGCTTTTATGCAAGTCAATATTAAATTCGCGCGCCGCCGCCGATAAAAGTCCGGGTTTGGGTTTACGGCATTCGCACTCTATCGCGTATTCATTTTTTAAATTTTGGGCGGGGAAATGCGGGCAAAAACGCAAATCGTCCCATCGGGCTCCTTCAGCCGCCAGCAGGTCGGCAAGCTTGTGATTAATTGCCGTTAATGCTTTCATGGAAAGCGTGCCGCGGGCAATGCCCGGCTGGTTGGTCACGACGATTGCAAGGTAACCGCAGTTTTTAATGGTCTTGATAAAATCAGCTGCGTAGGGCCTGAGGGAAACATCTTCCGGATGATGGGGCGAGTCCAGGATGCCGTGGATTTTGTCATAAACCATGGCATTCAGCGTGCCATCCCGGTCAATGAAAACTGCCTTATTCATGTTGATTCAAATATTTTTCCAATTCCGCCAAGCCAGCCGGTTTGCCGATTTCATAAAATCTTTCCTTGACTTCAAATGCCGCCAATTGTCGTCTGGCCACCAGGTCCTGCTGGATTTGCCCTAAATCGAGCGGCAAGCTCGCATTTAAATATGGTTCCATAACAGATTTTTTATAAATGGACAAGCCGTAGTCAATATATTCAAGTTCACCGGAAAAATCTTTTTTGGAATAAAAGACGACAGAGTGGCCTTCAATTTTTACGTTGCTTTGGTCCCATTTATTGCTGTTACGGTAGACGCACATCAGGGCCGGGTAACGCCTTTCGTGAAAAGCACGGATGACATTTTGATAGTCGGTCGGTAAATATGAGTCGCCGTAGAGCACCATGAATTGTTCCTCAAGCAATGGATAGGCGTTAATAATGGCGCCGGCTGTTCCCAGCAGTTTGTCTTCCCGTTCTTTTGAATATATAATGCGCATTCCGAATGCCGAGCCGCGGCCAAAGTGTTTTTCAATCATTGCGCCTTTATGGCCGATACAAAACAGGATATCACTTAATCCATTTTTGCGCAAAAGCTCCAACTGACGTTCGCCAAATGTCCGGCCGGCCACGGGGACAAGCGCCTTGGGCAGATTGCCCGCCACGGTTTTTAACCTTGTACCCAATCCTCCGGCTAGAATGACCGCCTGCATTAATCTATCCCCCTCCAATAATCCAGAATTGCTTTCACTGATGTTTCCAAGTCAACCCGCGGTTCCCAACCAAGCGCCATCAATTTGGCCGGATCGCCTATTTTTATCTGATCGTCTATCGGCCGCATCCTGTCCGGATCAATAATCTCTCTTACGGCAAGCCGGGCATTCTTTTTGAACAAGGCAAGCAGATCGCCGGTGGAACATCCTTTGCCGGAGCAAATATTATAAATAGCAGAGGTTTTCCCCTGCAATGCAATCTGCCACAGGGCGGAAACACCATCGCGCACGTCAAGAAAATCACGGATGTTTGTTAGATTACCGACCCGNATTTCAATGGCTTCGCCCCGTTCTATACCCACAATCCCGCGCGCAAAATCAGAGCTGACATCGCCTTCCTTCCGGGGGCCGATGATAAAAAAAGGCCGGACACAAATTATTTTCAACCCCTTGGTCCCGCCATAGAGTCCGGCCAGTTGTTCCATGGCCAATTTACTTGCCGCATAAATACTGTCCGGACGCAAAGGAGCTTCCTCATTTAACAGCGAACTTTTCCGGCTGGGAACATAAATTGAGCTTGAGGAGGCGACGATGATCAGCGGCGGCCTGGTTTGGCGCAATGCGATATCAAAAAGCTTTAGCGAGCCGATTAAATTCACGCGAAAGGTCAGCGCCGGCTCTTGCCAAGCAGTCTGCGGCAGACTTTGCGCCGCAAGATGGAAAACAATATCGGGATTATGCCGCGCCAAAGTGTCGGCGATGAACTTTTCATCCAGCAGGTCGCCGTATTCAATTTCAATCTGGCTTTCTAAGGCTGACAAAAATATGGCCGGCCGATGGGCCACGGCCACAACCGCCTGTTTTTGCGTAAGCAGAAATTCAACCAAATGGCTTCCAATAAATCCGCCAGCGCCTGTGATAAGACATTTCATAAGAAATTCTGCATTTTCCGGTTCAGAGGCGGATAATCCGTCCGGACTTTTCCGATTCATACACTGCCAGGGCGATTTGCAATGCTTTCCGTCCGTCTTCGTCGTTGCCAAGCGGCGCGCGTCCTTCGGAAATCGCGGCCATGAATTCCTTCCATTCCTCCTGCCATGAAATATCGCCGCTGCGGAATTCGGTGACACTTTCGTTAAACGGCGCATTAAAATCGCGTTTACCGACGATCAACCGCTCGGTGCCGTAACTGCTCCCAAGGCCTTCAACAGTCAGATAACCGTCGCATCCGAAAATTTCAAAAGAAAAAAGGTTTTTCCATTGGGTCAGCGAAGCATGAAGCATGGCCGTGGCCTGGGAAGAAGTACGAAACAAAGCCATGCCGTCTTCATCGAGCGGCTGTTGGCTGAAGTAGCGGTTTGCGGTCATGCCGGCCACCTCGGTGATTTCGCCCATAAACCAGCGGAACAAGTCAATGGCATGCGTGCCCTGTTCTATGAACTGGCCGCCGGCGGCCTGCTTCGGGTCCGCGCGCCATTCTTTTTCATAACCCGGCCGGCCGCAGATGCCGTAACGGCAGCGGCCGAAAAGGGATTTACCTATGCCGCCTTCATCAAATATTTTTTTTGCCTGCCATACGGCCGGATGATGGCGGTGGTTAAAGCCGCATTTGAGGATTTTTTTTGTTTGGCGTGCGGCGGCAAGCATGTCATCGGCTTCGGCCATGGAACGCGCCAGAGGTTTTTCGCAAAGAACATGTTTGCCCGCGCGCATGGCGGCAATGCTGATTTCCGCATGCACATAGGGCGGTGTGCAGACCATCACAATATCAATATCCTCCCTTGAAACAACTTCCTGCCATGTATTGACCGCGGCACATCCGAAAGCTTTTGCCGCCGCCTCGGCTTTGGCGGGTGTCCGATCGGCAATAAGTGCCAATTCGGTTTTTCGGCCTTCCCTGTCCGGCGTATTTCCCGTAAAAACCGGCGCCCGGCGCCGGCATTGCATCCCCGCTCCGATAATCGCGACTTTCATTTTATCACCCATATCCCCGTCCAATGCCGATATATTTGAATCCGACCTGATCCAGCTCGGCCTTGTTTAGCAAGTTATTGGGATCAATCAACAAATCACCTCCCATCAATTTCCTGATCTGTCCGTAATCAAGACTCTTATATTCTTTCCAGCCCGTAATCAAGAGCAAAGCCTCAACCCCCTTGACGGCCTGATAAACATCGCTCTCAAAATGAAATTCACTGCGGTGCGCAACCGCATCAATGGCGTGATAAATTTCATCCCGGTCGGCCTTCGGATCGTGCGCGCTGACCACGGCTTTTTCAAGCAACAGTTCCCTGACAATTTCCAATGCAACTGAACGCCGAAGGGTGCTTGTTTCCGGCTTGTAAGTCAGTCCGAGCACAGCTATTTTTCTGCCGGCAAGCGATCTAAAAACCTGACGCAATTTTGAGACAACAATCTTGTTCTGGATTGCGTTTGACTGCCAGGCGCCATTGAGCAAGGGCGTTTCAACCCCAAAATAGAGGCCAAGACTGCGCAGGGTCTGCATGTCCCGCGCCAGTGTGCCGCCTGAAAAACCAAGACCGGGAAACAACATTGCCTTACTGCCGACCCGCGGTTCAGCGCGGAGAATTTCGGCCACGCGGCGCCCGTCGGCCCCGGTTTTGTCGCAAAGGTTTCCTAGTTCATTACCGAAGGTTAGCGAGACGGCGAGATAGCTATTCAATGCGTGTTTCACCATTTCGGCGGTGGGCAGAGAAACGCGTTCCCAGCGGCCGGCGATGACACCGAGGATGGATTCAAGCCGGTCCAGCGCCCAGGAACTGTTTGAGCCGATCACGCGCAGGGGAGGATGGAGAAAACGCTCTATGGCCTGGCCCAGCTGTAAATTTTCCGGACTGTAAGCGATGGCAAAATTTAGCGATGGATTAATCTTTTTGATTTCCGCCTCCAACCGCGCGCAGGTTCCCGCCGGCACCTGAGCGGTCACCAGAATGACACAGTCATTTTCCAAGGCTGGAGATATTTTTTTTACGGCTTCAAAAATACCGCTCAAATTGCTTTGATCGTTTTCATCAACGGGAGTATCAAACATTATGAAAACAAAAGAACGCCCATTAACCGCCGCGCATAAATCGGTTGTAAAGGCAAGTCGGCCGGAATGCAGTGTATTTTGCAGCAAGCTGTCAAGGCCGGGCTCAAAAAGCGGTGCCTGTCCGGATTGGAGAGAGCGCACGGTCTGCTCATCCGGATCGGCGGCGATCACGTCGCAGCCTAGATCGGCAAGACAGACGGCGCCGACCACGCCCTGATGCCACAAACCTATCACACAAATTTTTTCCATAAAATTATGATTTATTCAACATCCTTTGCACGGCAATGCGCACCGCCTCGTCGGAAGTATGCCTGGCGCTCCAGCCCAGCCGGCACATCCGGTCCACGGTGATATGCACCCTTGGCTGATCGCCGGGCCAGGCTCTTTTTGTCCCTTCAATCACGACCTTTGTTTCGGAAAGTCCAATTTCAGCTCTGATTATTTCGGCGATGTCAGTGACTTTGGAAATGGTGGTTGTCCCGAGGTTGAAAATATCACATGGTTTTTCCGGCGTCATGGGAATATTACGGAATGCCCAGCCCATGCCGTCTATGCATTCCTCAACGAGAAAATAATTTTTTTCCTGGCGACCGTCGCCCCTGATGAACAGCTCGGCGGGATTGGCACGCAATTTATGGATAAAATCGTAGATGACGCCATGCGTCATGCGTTTCCCAATAACATTTCCAAAACGGAAAATCCAGGCGTATAATCCGTAAAGGTGGCAATAGGCCGAAATAAAGGCCTCGCTCCCTATTTTTCCGGCGGCGTAAGTTGAAACCGGCAGGAGCGGGCCGGCCTGTTCGGTAACCGGTTTGTCGCGGCAAAGTTCGCCGTAGACCGCGCCGGTTGAGGAAAAAAGCAGAAGCCGGATACCATTCAGGCGCATCGCCTCTAGGACATTGAAGGTGCCGGCGACGCAATCATTCAAATCACGCCGCGGCTTTTCCGCGCCGCCGATTATGTCGGTATTGGCGGCTAGATGCCAGACCAGGTCATATCCCCTGCTTGCGCTTTGCAGACGGTCCATATCCAGAATGTCCGCCTCAATGAATGCAAAATTTGGTTTTTCAAAGTGGGCGGAGATATATTCACGGTGCCCGTTGGAAAGATTGTCATAGACGCAAACCTGATAGCCATCTTCAATGAGTTGATCAACGACATGGCTGCCGATGAAACCGGCCCCACCCGTTACAAAAACTTTTCTGATGGAATTTCCAAGAATGCGTTGCATTATTTTTCCCTGATACATTCGGCAAAAGCGTCACTTCATGTCGCCGGTCCGATGCGCCCCTGGCGGACGTCTTCCAACATGGCCGCAACCGCCGCTTCAACCGCCTGCCTGGAAGTCAGCCGGCTGTGCCAGCCCAGTTTCCTGATTTTATCGGTTTTGAGGCGATAGGCGGGAACATCGGCTTTCCAGCCGCGGGCTCCTCCGGTGTATTCAAAGCGGACGCCAGCCAGATTCATTTTTGCGACGACAATTTCGGTAATCTGCGCGACGGTCAGGTAATCCTCTGTTCCGACGTTGAACACCTCATAGGATGTCTGCTGTTTCTGTTCCGTCAGCTGAAAAGCATCCAGGACATCGCTGATAAAGATATAAGGTTTGCTTTGCTGGCCGTCGCCGAAGATAAGAAGGCGCCGCGGATCCTTTAACAGACGGCGGATGAAATCGTAGGCAACGCCGTGGGTTTGATGGGGGCCGACGATATTGGCAAAGCGCAAGACGGTGCCCCTCACTCCAAAGAGATGACTGTAGGCGCTGATTAACGATTCGCTCCCCAGTTTACTGGCACCATAGGTTGAGATGGGGATGGAATGAGGCCAATCTTCCGGCAAGGGGATGGGAGGAACATCGCCGTAAACGCCGGAACCGGATGAGAACAGAATCCGTTTACAGTCACAGCGCCGCATGGCTTCCAGCACGTTATGGGTCAGATAAAGCCCATTCCAGAAATCAACGCTCGGTTCCTCGGCCGCGCGCGCAATATCAGAATTGGCGGCAAGATGAAAAACAGTATGACAGCCGGCCATGGCCGACTGCAGGCGCTCCAGGTCGGACACATCTGATTCAACGATTGCCAACCGTCGGTCGTTGAGTCTTTCTCCAAAAGGCCAGCGGCGCCCGGTGCTGAAGTTATCGTAGACCACAACATCCGCCTCGGTTGTGTCCAGCAGGCGGTTAACAAGGTGGGCTCCGATGAATCCCGCACCGCCTGTGACAAAATAACGTTTTGTTTGCCTGCCGCTCATGTCATCCGGAAAAAAAATCAGTCAAAATCATCAAAGGCCGTCAGATCGCTGACCACGTGGGAACCCTGGCGGGTTGGGAAATAAGCTATTCTCAGCATGTCGTGGCCGGCCATAAATTCATCAAGTTCACGGCCCTGTTTCGGGCAATAGAGCATAAGAAAGCCGCCGCCACCGGCCCCGATTATTTTGCCTCCAAGGACACCAAAACTTTTTTTGACTTCGTCATAAAGGTTGTCAAGGACGCCGAGGTTGACGGATGGAGACATCTGTTTTTTAAAACGCCAGTGTTCATCCATCATTGCTCCAAAGGCATCCAAATCACGGGCAAGAAATGCCTGATAAATGCGCCGGCCAAGCTCTTTGATATTGAGCAGGCATTCCACGGTTTTTTTGTGGTCCGGATTTTCACGGTGACGCGCGGCGTCGTCCTGTTTTTTTAAAACGGCCGTGGCGGAACGCTGAACGCCGGTGTAGTAGACGCGGGCTTTGGAAACAAGCTCATTAACCATGACAAAATCCACCGGCACCTGCTCAACGGTCACCTTGCCGTCAGGCGCTATTTCAAGTTTTCTGAAACCGCCGAATGCCGCCATATACTGGTCCTGCTTGCCGACCGGTTCCTTGAGGATATTCATTTCAATTTGACATGCCTCCTCGGCGATGGCGGCCAGCGAGGCGGATTCTCTTTTATAGGCGTAAATGGCAGTGAGCAATCCCGTGAGATAGGAGCCGGAAGAACCCAGTCCCGTTTTGGCAGGCATATCGGCGATGCTGGTCAATTCAATATTGGCGCGCACATCATGCAAGCGGAGCGCTTCTCGCGCCAGGGGATGCTTGATTTCTTCAATGCTGTCCACGGTTTCAACCTGGCTGTAGCGGACCACAATTTTCCGATCGGCAACTGAACGCCGGTTGAGAAGAATATACATGTATTTGTTTATACACATGGCAAAAATAAAGCCGCCGTATTTTTCATAAAATGACGGCAGATCTGTGCCTCCTCCGCCCAGAGTAATTCTAAAGGGGGTTCGTGTGATAATCATTGCCTGCTGTTCTCCAGTTGATGTTTTGCGTTCATATCGTAAAGCCGCTTTTAAGGGCATCGTGATAAAACATCTGCACGGTCTCAAGCGAATATGCCTCCAGCTCTTTCCCTAGATTACCCGCCTTGGCAAGCAAATCAGGCGTAACGGTTATAATATGACACCCGATCTCATCGGCCTGAATGATATTCAGAACTTCCCGCGGGCTTGCCCACAGCAACTCGGCCGCGGGCAGAGGTTTTAAGGCCTGAAGCGTCTGCTTCATGATGGGCAGAGGGTCGCGTCCGCTGTCCGCAATGCGTCCGGCAAAAACCGATATGATTGAGGGCACATCAGGGCGCAGGACCGGCACAAGTTGTCTGATCTGCTCCAAAGTCATAATGGCGGTTATATTAAGCTTCAATCCCAGGGCTGACAATTCGCGGATCAAAGGCGCAGATGAAACACCCTTGGTATTGGTGACGGGAATTTTGACATAGACGTTCGGCCCCAATTCATTAAGCCGCAAAGCCTGCCGCCGCATTCCAGCGATATCGTCTGAAAATACTTCAAACGACACCGGCAGATCCCTGACTATGCGCAACACTTCGGTGGCAAAAGCCAGATAGTTGGTGATGCCGGCTTTTGCCATAAGCGTCGGATTAGTGGTAAAACCCTTCACGATTTTTCTGTCATAGGCGTCAATAATTGAATCCAGATCGGCGCCATCGGCAAATATTTTTACCCTTAACTTGCTCAGGGCAGGCGTTTTTTCAGACTTTGTCATATCAGTAATTCCAAACATTCCCCGCCTGATTTCTTATCCGCGAAAGAACAAACAGGACTATTATCTCCTAAGTTCTGCTTCCCATTTGGCCGATGCCGCCTGCAGTTTTGGATGGGATATAATCAGATGGGCAATCAGCGAATGAAACGATTCGGTATGCGGCGTAATGAGGTCCGGATTTACAACGGGAATAAGCACATGGGCATCGGCAACTGTCGCCGTGTAGCCACCCGTCCTTCCGACGATGCCGAGAATTATCGCCCGCTTCCTTTTTGCAAATTGCAGGGCTTTGACCAGATTTGCGCTGATGTTTCTTTTCACGTCGCCGCCTCCCACCGAAAAGACAAAAACAACATCATTTTTTTGTAACCGGCAGGCCTGCAACCAGTCAGCAAAACAGTTTTCCCAGCCGTCGTCATTTATGCGCGCCGTCAATTCGGCCACATTATCGGTCGGGGCGCGGGCATCAATGCCGGTCAGTTTGCGCAAATCGTTGACAAAATGAGATGCGGCCGCGGCGCTGCCGCCGACACCAAGCACGTAGACACGCGCTTTGCGGCTCCTGGCGCGAACCAGATGATCAATTAGTCTGGAGATAGACTGATGGTTAATCTGCCCGGCAAGCGCTGATGATTCGGAAAGATATTGACTGATAAATTTCACGATTTTTCAATTTTTATTTATAGAGGAAAAATACCTGCCCCTGTCAAGGATGAGTCTGGCCGTCAGGCATGATTGTGCCGCGGAAAACGGCGCCATTCGTTTTAACTCCTTCCATGATGGCCCCGGTAAGGTTGGCCCCGCTTAGGTCGGCCCCAATAAGCACGGCTTTGCTTAAGTCCGCGCCGACCATTGAAGCCCTCTGCAAGTTGGCCTTTATCAAATTGGCGTTTTTCAGATTGGCATTGGCCAGTCTGGCGTCGCTCAAGTCGGCCTGATAAAGAATGGTACCTTCCAGATTGGCCTTGGTTAAATTGGCCCGGTTGAGCTTGGTGCCCTTGAGAATTGATTTTTTCAGGCTGGCTTCGGATAAATCCGCGCCGGCCAGATTCGCGCCGGAAATGTCAACTTCATCTATCTTCGCCCCCCGAAAATCCTTGTTGATCTGAATGCCATGAATTTTCTGCAGGCATTCTTCCTTGGTAAGGTCACTGCCGCGGATGTCCTTGGTTTTGATATCAATTTTTGAGGGCAACGGCGCGGCCAGAGCCGATGACAAGAAGAAGACAGATAATAGAACTACCGATAGAAAGACAGACAGACCGGTCGGATGTCCGGCGTTTAATGTCTGAAGTCTCTTATGTTTTGATGTCAAGGAATCCCTCAAGTTTCTGCAGTCGCGTGGGATGACGCATCTTACGCAGAGCTTTCGCCTCTATCTGGCGGATGCGTTCCCGCGTGACATTGAACATGCTCCCCACCTCCTCCAGGGTGCGCGGGCAGCCATCAAGGATGCCGAAGCGCAGATGGATGACCTTCTGCTCACGTTCGGACAGGGTATGGACCACTTCCTGAAGTCGCTGGCGCAGGAGGCTGTAGGCGGCCATTTCCGAAGGATTTTCCGCTGATTTGTCCTCAATAAAATCACCGAAGGTCGTGTCATCGCTGTCGCCCACCGTGGCCTGCAGTGAAATCGGCTGCTGGGACATCTTGAAAACCTCCCGGACCCGTTCCACCGGCAGATTGATTTCGCTGGCAACTTCCTCCGGGGTGGGTTCCCGGCCAAAGTCCTGCAGCAGCTGCTTCTGAACGCGGACGAGTTTGTTTATGGTTTCAATCATGTGGACGGGGATGCGGATAGTCCGCGCCTGATCCGCGATGGCGCGGGTCGCCGCCTGCCGGATCCACCAGGTGGCGTAAGTGCTGAATTTGTAGCCCCGTTTGTACTCAAACTTTTCCACTGCGCGCATAAGACCGGTGTTGCCCTCCTGAATGAGGTCAAGGAACATCAGGCCGCGATTCATATATTTTTTGACGATGCTGATCACCAGACGCAGGTTGGCCTCCGCCATTTCGGTGCGGGCCTTATGCGCCTTTTTCAGCCATTCCCTCAGCTGCTGGCACTTGGCGTCAAATTGTTCGCCCTTCATCCAGAAAATGTTTTCCAATTCTTTGAGCTCCGCCTTGACTGACCGCAAGTTTGTCCTTTGTTCGGCATTTTCGGGATGCTTGCGCCTTTCCAGCTTGCGCAGCCGGCTGCCGGCATCCGTGTATTTCTGGTAATACGTTTCTGCCACCGCAATAAAATCCTCAATGGCCTTCTGCTTAAAATGAAATCCGTCCAGCATGCGCGCATAGGTCCGATGGGTCGCGGCAAAGTTCGCCTGCCACCGTTTTGTTTTGGCCTGGCTGGTCCCGCTGTTGTTCATTTTCATGAAAATCCGGGTCAGCTTTGTATGGGCGGCGCGGACTCTCTTCTTCAGGGCCGGGAGCAGTTTGAAATACTTGTCGCGCCCGTCAACGTGCTTGTCAATAATGATGCGGTCAAAGCGGTCCTGGCCTTCCTCCAAGCGGTCGCCCAGGCCAAAATACGCTTCAAGTGAAAAGCCAAATTCCTTGAAAAGACCGCGCGAATTTATTTCCGCTTCCTCAATCCGCTTGCAAATTTCAACTTCCTGGGCCCGGGTAAGCAGCGGCACCTGTCCCATCTGATGAATATAGGAACGGATTGGATCGTCAATCGCATCCAGCGATTTGGCCTGTTCCGCCCGCTCCGCTTTTTCAGCCTGCTTTTTGTATTGCTCCACATCCGAGGCATCAATTATTTCAATATCCATTCCCCGTAAAAGCAGGATGAACCCCTCCAGTTCATCCGGATCAATGAGATCATTCGGGAGAGCTTCATTGATATCCGCGTAGGTGAGATATCCCTGTTCGCGCGCCACCTTGATGAGCTCCTTCACCTTTTCATGCAGCTCATCACTGCTTAGCTTTATCCGCAGCTGTGTCCCCAGATTCAGGGTCGGCAGTCCTTCCTGGTCCGCCTGCCCGGCCTTGCCGGGCTTTTCAGCGGCAGAAGCGGCGGGAGAAATATTTTTATTTTTGGCCGATTCCTTGCCTGGAGAAACCGGCTTGCGCGTATTCTGTGCGGTTTTTCCGCCTTTGGCCGATTCCCTGGCTGGCGCCGGGCTTGCTTTCCGGGAATATTTTTGTTTTTTGGCTTTCTTCATATATCGGCTGATTATCGCTCTTTCAGACTGCTTTAATATAACCCAAGCCAACGGTCGGAATTGAACCGACGACCCGTGCATTACGAATGCACTGCTCTACCGGCTGAGCTACGTTGGCAAAAAAATACAGAAAAATAATGATATATAATAAATCAAGTGTGTCAACACCTCTTTTTTGCCCATGTTAAGCCTATGATCTGCAGCAAAGATATTTACGGCGAGAGATATTGTCTCAAAGGACAAATTATAGTATCTTTTCCTGCGGTCGGGCCCGTAGCTCAGTTGGTCAGAGCAGGGGACTCATAATCCTCTGGTCGTAGGTTCAAATCCTACCGGGCCCACCCCTCCAATATGAATGTCGTTACTCGGATTGCCGCGCCTGAAAGCGCGCTTGACAACTTCATACGCCATCTTGGGACGCCGGAATTCGTCGAGTGTGCCCTTGTCGTTGATCGCCCTGGGTCTTAGAAGGGCATAGGAGCTTGTATAGGTTCTCGCATCTGCAAAATGCCAGAGTGAAATTCCGGCCACTTTCGGATTGCCGGCCGCGTAATTGGCTACGATATCCAGATAGTCCGCCTGATATTCCTCAGACCAGTGGACTCTGAAACGGTCATGCCAGCCATAGATGGCTCCTGCTCCCACCTCGCTGATGATGAATGGTTTATCACCAAGACCACGCCGGCCGATATCGGCGATGAACTTTTCAAAGCATGGTATTATCTCATCAAGCGGCCTTGGTTTCTCCCGGTCAATGGCATACCAGCCGGGATATATGTTAAGGCTCACCACATCGGGCATTTCAAAGAAAAGATCGTTTTCCCTGTTTGATGCATAAGTGACAAGCCGCGACGGATCTTCGCTTCTGACGGTTGAGATCAAGCCGGAGTAAAGTTCCCGCGAACTCGCAATGTCCGACGGACCTTCGTTCAAAAATCCCCAGATTATGACGCACGGATGATTGAAGCTATTGCGCACCATCAGACGCGTCTGACGAAGCTGGGCTTCGCAGAATCCCTTGTCCGCGAAATGCTGGGGGATATTTCCCCAACCCAGCGACTCCTCCCACACCAGGAAACCCATCTGGTCGCAAAGGTCAAGGAAGACCTGATTCTGCGGATAATGGACTCCCCTTATAAAATTACATCCGAGGTCCCTGAGGTATTGAAGATCCTCTATCAGCAGTCCCAGCGGCTGGACAGGGCCAAATTCAGGATGTGACTCATGGCGGCAGTAACCAAGCAGTTTTACCGGCTCCCCATTCAGAAGTACTTTTCCTTTTTCCGCCTTCACGGTCCTGACTCCGAAACGTTCGGTTATTTCATCATCTTCCGTGCTGACCGTTACCGTGTGCAGGAACGGCCTCGCCGGAGACCATGACTTGCAATCCGGCACCTTCAACTTGATTTGCACATGCCCTCCATTGACCGGCTCATGGAATTCCTCAGCCGGACCGCCGTCAAAGGCGACTTTGAAGGCAAGCTTTGACGGGACCTGCCCGGTAAGCTCTATATTGAGGGAAATTAAACCGGTGCCGATGTCAAGAGTGGTTGCCCTGGCCCGGCTGATGCTGCATTCCGGGAGCTGATGAAGCTCAACGCTCCTGTAAATCCCGCCATATGCGTAGAAATCGTAATACTGTGAAAAAAGCGGCGTCCTTTTGAAATCAAACCGGTTGTCTATCAGTATCACAAGCTCATGCTCTGAACCATCACCCGAGGGAAAGTCCAGCTCCACTCCGGAATACGGAAGATCAATTGTCCCCACCGATTTCCCGTCCCAGAAAACCCCGGCCCACAATCCGAGACCGCCTATTTTCAATTTTATGCGGGAGAAGGGCTCTGTCCGGACCTTCCGCCTGTATAAGGCCGCCCCCCTCTTTCCCGCATACTTCGGGGTGGCATCAAAAACTCCCGGAACCGGCATAAAATCGTCATAGACCATGTTTTTAAGATCAAGCGCTCCGAGATCAGGATTTTCTCCCAGGAAGCGGAAGTCCCAGAGACCGTCCAGGCTCTCATGGAGCCTCTTTGAATAATGCGGATATGCCTGTCGAGTAGACATTTGAGTTTGCTCCTTTAGGTATAATTTGTTTTCTCAGTTTCTCCTCTTTTTCAATATGAGGAGTGCCACATTATTCAACCATATGAGGAAACTTCAACGCCCCTCACAGAACCGGACTTGCGAATTTGCCGCATCCGGCTCTTCAATAAAACTTACGTTGCGAACTTCAGCGTATAAAAATTATGCGCAATCTTCGGTGTCGGCAGTGGATGTCGCTTCAGATATTCTCCGTAGCTTTCCCTGCTGAACGTCTTCCGTTGACTGCGCCGGTTCAGCCATTTCATCGCCAGCATGAGCGTTTCCTTATGGAAGCGGCTTATCATGGCGTAATTCCCGCTCACCCCGTAATACCGGTAGTGTCCGGTTAGTTTCGCCCTTAGTACTTGCCACCATTCCTTGGCTGTGCATGTGTTCCGCACCGCTTTCAACCATGCGTTCATTGCTTCGCATTTCTTCCGGAATTTCTTCCCGCTCGTCTTTCGTCCAAG
>JGI24730J26740_1000718_pt1 | contig 20781 bp, 18 predicted proteins | sample EPASupsiteSAE347_FD_26740 | JGI IMG/M metagenome (IMG submission 26740)
AGGGACATTTGGTTTTACAAAAGGGAATATGGATATAAAGACCATCATTTTCCATAGTTAAGAGCAAAATGTAAATTAATAAATTTATAATTTATTGTAACTATTTGTAATTATTTGTAATTTATATAAGATACTACAATAATTTACTATCAGTTACCGTCTGTCACTCTGTGTCAGTCTTTAAAACTGCCATGAAGGCGCTCTGGGGGATTTCCACCGAGCCTACCACACTCATTCGTTTCTTTCCCTTTTTCTGTTTTTCCAGGAGCTTTCTCTTCCTCGTTATATCCCCGCCGTAGCATTTGGCGGTTACGTCCTTACGGAAAGGAGTGATTGTTGAGCGGGAAATGATTTTTCCTCCGATGGCGCCCTGGATGGCGATTTTGAACTGCTGCCTCGGTATTTCATCCCTGAGGCTGTCACATGCCTTTACCGCCCGCTCCCTCGAGCGTTCACGATGAACGATCATGGACAGTGCATCAACCTTTTCGCCATTTACAAGGATATCGAGTTTTACGAGGTCGCTCTCCCTGTAATCGATAATTTCGTAATCAAAAGAACCGTACCCCTGGGTAACGCTCTTTAATTTATCGTAGAAATCGAAAATTACCTCTGCAAGGGGCATATCGAAGGTAATTTCAACCCTCCCTGCAGTCGGATAATTGAGACGCGAATTCACCCCTCGCCGATCCATGCAAAGTTTCATCACCGCTCCTACATAACGCTCCGGTATCATGATGCTTGCCCGTATAAACGGTTCTTCGCCCTTATTTATTTCGGTCGGGTCGGGATAATACGTGGGATTGTCTACTGTAACGACATTCCCGTCGGTGAGAAAAAACCGGTATTGAACACTCGGTGAAGTCATGATGATGGACTGATCAAACTCACGCTCAAGACGTTCCTGGACAATCTCAAGGTGCAGCAAGCCGAGAAATCCACATCTGAAGCCCTGACCAAGGGCTGCAGAGGAATCCTTTTGATAAACGAGCGCTGCATCGTTCAATTTATATTTTTCGAGAGCTTCGCTGAGCGACGGATAGTCGTCGGAGGCAATAGGATAAATAGATGAAAAAACAACAGGTTTTACCTCTACAAATCCCGGAAGAAGACTTGGGGCAGGCATCGTATCGAGGGTAACCGTGTCCCCGATCCTTGTATCGCTTACCGTTTTTATACCTGCAATGAGGTAGCCCACTTCGCCGGCAGAAAGTTTTTTCTTCGGTTCCATTTTCAACTGGAAGATACCCACCTCTTCGACTTTGTGCGTTGTACCCATAGCCATGAGCCTTATGGTATCGCCCTGTCTGACGGTTCCGTCAAAGACACGGCAACTTACAATAGTGCCCCGGAAGGAATCATATTGTGCGTCAAAAATCAATGCGGTCAACGGTTTTTCAGTGTCCCCGGCCGGCGGCGGTATACGTTCCACAATCGCTTCAAAAATGTCTTCCACCCCTGTTCCTTCTTTTGCAGAGCAAAGCAAAGCCAGATCGGAGTCAAGGCCGAGCTCGTGCTCAATTTCATCCTTTACACGATCAATATCAGCGGAAGGAAGGTCTATCTTGTTGATGACAGGGATGATGACGAGGTTATGCTCCATGGCGGCATAGAGATTGGCGAGGGTCTGGGCTTCAACGCCCTGTGAAGCATCAACGAGGAGAAGCACCCCTTCGCATGAGGCAAGCGCACGTGATACCTCATAGGAAAAATCCACATGCCCCGGCGTGTCGATAAGGTTCAATTCAAATTCTTCGCCGCTTTTGCTCGTATAAGGCAGGTTAACCGTCTGGCTCTTGATGGTAATGCCTCTTTCACGCTCGATATCCATGTTATCCAGTATCTGGTCACGAAATTGCCTTGCATCAACGAGGTTTGCATGCTGGATGAGGCGGTCGGCAAGCGTGGATTTTCCGTGGTCAATATGTGCGATAATACTGAAGTTTCTAATTTGTTTCATAACGTTGATTTATTTAACCTATAATCAAGCCAAGGTAAACAGTTTTCAAACAACTCCGTTATTTTTTAGTTGTATAATCACCCCGTCTTGTTGGAAAATAAATACCAACGTTTATAATGAAGCAGCCCACACAGTGGGCGAGAGGGGAAGTCTCTTCGGGCCGGGGTACCCGCTTGCGGGTCGCGAAGAGGGGGCGACCGGGTACCCGCTTGCGGGTCGCGAAGAGGGGGCGACCGGGTACCCGCTTGCGGGTGTCCAGGTAATTGTTTGCAGGGAGGACTATCATGAGGATATATTTCTGGGGTACACGAGGGTCGTTGCCTGCCTCTATTTCTTCCGACGCTATAAAGAAGAAGATATTCAAGGTGGTCAAGGCGGCGAGCAGTCTCAGTTTTCACAGCGATGAAGAGATAGAAAAGTTCTTATACAACAGCCTTACCAACAATAAACTTCCGTTTTCTGCAATTGGAAGCTACGGCGCCAACACGTCCTGCATCGAGATTGACGGCGGCAATGAGTATGTTCTTTGTGATGCAGGTACAGGTTTGAGAGACTTCGGCGGTTATGTTTTAAAAACACTGGGCCAGACTCACCGTCAAAAACCCAATGTCTTCAATATTTTCATGTCTCATCTCCATTGGGACCACATACAGGGGTTTCCGTTTTTCACCCCTGCATATATGGCGGGGAATCATATCAATATTTACGGGATCCACAAAGAACTGGAAAAGGTCTTTATGACCCAGCAGGAAAATCCGTTTTTCCCTGTGCCTCTGAAATCCATGAATGCTCAGATTAAGTTCACCGTTCTGAAGCCTGAAAAAGAATATAAAATTGCAGGCCTCACGGTAAAGGCAATACAGCAGAACCATCCCGGCAATTCGTATGGCTACCGGTTTGAAAAAGATGGGAAGAGTGTTGTTTATTCAACCGATTCGGAGCATAAAGGGGAGGCATACGACGACGATTATGTTTTTCTTGATTTTTTCAGGGATGCGGACCTTCTCATTTTTGATGCCCAGTATTCCCTGTTGGACGCAATTTCCTTTAAGGAAAACTGGGGCCATTCAAGCAATATTATGGGCGTTGAACTAAGCGTAAAGGCCAACGTGAAGCGTCTGTGCATATTCCATAATGAGCCGACCCTTGATGATGAAAAACTTGATCAATTTTTGGATGACACAAGAAGATACTTAAAGATTTATGCAGAATCGTCCCCTCTTCAGATAGACCTTGCCTATGATGGGATGCAAATCGAAATTTAGGAGGCAAAGACAATTGATTACAGGAATAGGAAGTTTCCCTTTTACAGATATAGATGAGACTATAGATTTTATCTTTTCAACATCCCGGGAAATCCCGGTATGGCCGCAACTGCCGAAAAGGTCTCCGGAAGAGAATATGTACACTACATTCCTCGAAGGCGTACCCGCTGTGGTTATTGATAAGACTAAAGAGACTGCATATATAAACACCGAAGACACGCACGGGATAGAGCAGTTCTATGAGAACGTTTATAATGAAAACCTTGAGGCCTTCAGGATATCCGGGAAGGCGGCGCCGGGTTTCTACCGCTTTCTGGAGAGGCTTAAGGAGATAGAGGGCAGCGTCAAGTTTATTAAGGGGCAGCTCACCGGACCCTTCAGCATGGGACTGGGGTTGAAGGACGAGAAGGGCAAGCCGGTCATATATAACTACGGATATTTCGACATAATCAAAAAAGCGCTGCACATGAAGGCTAAATGGATGATCGCCGCCATAAAGGCAAGTTATCCCGGGAAAGAAGTCATAATCTTTTTCGATGAACCCTACCTGGTCTCTTTCGGTTCTGCCTATGTCTCAATATCGAAGGATGAAACGATTTCCCTTATAAACGAAGTGCTGGGCGGCATCGAGGCAAAAAGAGGCATCCATTGCTGCGGCAACACGGATTGGTCTGTCCTGCTGAATGCGGACACCGACATCATAAACTACGATGCCTTTAACTTCCTTGAGACTATCTTCTATTACAGGGAAGACCTCGCGAAGTTTCTGGAAAAGGGCGGCTGGGTATCCCCCGGTATCGTGCCTTCATCAGGGGAAGTATTGAAGATAACCCCGGGCGATGTTCTGGGCATATTGACAAAATTCAACACACTTGTGGACACTCTCAATCTGGCGAACAAGCCAAAGGACCGGCTCATAACAACAAGTTGCGGGCTCGGGAGTCTCAGTATCGAAGAAGCCCGCAGGGCCATGGAACTGCTGAAAATGTTCGATGCATGACGGCCGTTTAAACGGTTTGAACGGCTCAAGCTGCTTGAACGGTTTGAACCGTTATTTCAATGCGAAGCCACACCAGAAATTTTTCCGTTCTTTACGCACCAGTGATAGAGGATAAAAACAGGACAGCAAATCTTTTTCATTCCTTTTCAGAACACCCGAAACCAGAATAATACCGCCATTTGATAATAGTTTTCTGATATGCGGCGCGTAACGCATAAAGGTTTGAATATCGAGATTTGCAAGGATTATATCGAACGTGCCTTCAATATGATTGAGGTCGGCGCATATGAGTTCTATATTGTTTGTGTTATTGAGTTCAAGATTCTTTTTTGCGGAAAGAACGGCATCCATATCATTATCAACGGCAAGGATTTTCTTTGCTCCAAGCCGGTCCGCATAGAGAGACAAGATACATGAGCCGCATCCGATATCGAGAATTGATTTGCCCTCCATGTCTATTTGCCTCATGAGCATAAACATAAGCCTCGTGGATTCATGTCTGCCTGTGCCGAAGGCCATCCCCGGCTCAATGACGATATACTTTTTATTTTTTGCCTTTTTGTGCCAGGGGGCAAGTATTGTCACATCTTCAATCCTGATGGGCCGGAAGTATTTCCTTGTCAACTCTGTATAATCGACGGTTTTTTCATACTCAATACCGACATCTTTAACGGTTATATGCAGTTTTTTAAGATAATCAATGAATCCGGAAACATCAGGAGGATATGCCTTGATGATAATATCGTCACCTTTTTCTTCAATCCATATTCCATGGCCCGGAAGTAAGTTGTATATCTCATCGGGCAACAATTCTTCCGACCCTTTTTCGACCAGCACATCCACCCTGTAAATTTTTCTGTCGGCCTCAGCCTTTACATCTTCAGATGCCGACATGTCAGAAATTGATCCGTCATGCAGGCACGGTTTTGTCTCTTCATGCATGGATTATACTCCCCGTTACGGTTGCCCCGCCGTTTTTTAGTATCTTCAAACCGTTCATGCTGCCCGCAGGCGCATAAAAGATTGCGGATGCATAATTGTGTATTGTAAATGGCAATGATCCTTCTCAGGAAGATATCGTCACTGCCTGCAATAAAGATATTCCTTCTCCTTTGGGTGCTTTCCGGTATCCGCTTGTCGATGGGTTCTCCGGAGAAGGCAATTTTCCCGCCGATCCCGACATGGGGCAACTTCGATTCCCGGACGGGTCTATAGACCTTTTTCCCGTTTATCTTCAGGTATTTTGACAATTCCTTTGCAGATAGGATTTCCATTTTCCTCATTATATCGGAAAACGGGGATATATTGCAAATGATCGAAATATGATTATTATCTGCGGTATGTGGTAAAATATAAAGATGGTTAAGCTGCTTATTTTTATAATTATTACAGTAACGGTTTTTATGCCGTTTACTGTGCTAAGCAATGAAAGGACAAATATGAAAGATACTGCCGTATGGCCTTCGGGGGCAGCAGGCTGGAAGCTGTCCATGGCGCCTGAATGCTATGATTCCAAAACCACCTTCAAATACATGAATGGTGCAGCAGAACTCTATCTTGCCTACAATCTGAGGCAACTCACCGTATTGCGTTATGAAAAGCCCGGTCGGCCCTCGATCACAACCGAATTTTTTGATATGGGTTCTTCTGAAGATGCATTTGGCGTATTCTCCTTTGAACAACAGGATATTGACGCAGAGATAGGACAGGGATCGGAGTTTGGCGGCGGCCTCCTCAGGTTCTGGAAAGGGAGGTATTTTGTAAGTATATACCCTGAGGAACCGGGCAATGATGTCGAAAATGCAATTCTCGATATCGGGAAACAGCTATCCTCTGTAATAAAAGAGACCGGTAATACCCCAAGGCTTCTTGCATATCTTCCGGACAAAGGATTTACCTTTACGGGAAAAAAGATCTGGTTTATAAGAAGCCACATCCTCCTCAACCAACGTTTTTTTATTTCCCATCAGAACATACTGAGTCTGTCTACCGACACAGAGGCTGCTTTGGCAAGATATGATACGGGCAAAGAAAAGGTATATTTTCTCCTCATACGGTATCCGTCGCAGGTAAGGGCAGAAGCGGCACTGTCAAGCTTCGTGAAGTCATACATGCCCGATGCTTCGCAACAGGCTTCTGTGAAAACAGAGAACGGGAAATGGACAAAGGCAGGGCAGTTGAAAGAATTCGTTTTAATAGTTTTTGATGCACCCGATGAACTCCTCGCTGAAAGGCTTTTGAAAAAAACTATTAATACTTTGAGCGGTAAAAATCCGTCTCTCAGGGAGTGAGCAGGCAGTAAAGGGCAATGTATGGCAATTGGCTGTAAAAAGCAGTGAATTACAAGCAGTTGCTGCAAATTACGACAGTTTTACGGAGGCAACATGAAGGAGAAAAAGGTAATTACCCGTCGGGACTTTCTCAAAGGGACTACAGGACTTCTCCTGTCGGGCGCCCTGGCTGCTTCGTATCCGCAGAAGTTGCAAGCGCAGTCCACAGCCCGGGTCATTATTGTCCGCAGGGCGGATGTATTGGATTCCCGCGGAGGGATTAACGCAGGCGTGCTGCAATCCATGCTCGATGAGGCGGTACAGGCCCTTACCAATAAGGAAGAACAGCTCGCCGGCTGGAAGTCACTTTTTAATAAATCGGACATAGTCGGCATCAAGACAAATGCCTGGCATTATTTGCCTACACCAAAGGAACTGGAAGAAGGGATAAGGCGGAGGCTCATTGACGTCGGCATCAACGGGAAAAACCTCTCCGTTGACGACCGCGGCGCGCTGGATAACCCCGTGTTCACGAGCGCCACTGCGCTGGTTAACGTCCGCCCCGTAAGGACGCATCACTGGTCAGGCGTAGGCGCCTGCCTCAAGAATTACATCATGTTTGTGAGGCCCCCTTCGTCCTACCACGGCGATGCCTGCTCCGACCTCGGAAGGATATGGACCCTGCCGATAGTAAAAGACAAAACCAGGCTGAATATCCTCTGTGCGCTTACGCCGCAGTTCTATGGACGCGGTGCGCATTATTTCGACAGGCGCTATGTCTGGCCATACAAAGGGCTTATAGTCGGGACCGACCCGGTGGCCGTCGATGCCGTCGGGGCGGAATTGCTGAGATTGAAGCGCATAGCCTTTTTCGGTGAAGAAAAGGCCCTCGACGTACCGCCGATTCATATCACAACAGCAGACAGGAAATACAAACTCGGCGTAAGCGACCTCAACAGGATTCGGATCGTAAAACTCGGGTGGACAGAAGAAATACTCATCTGACGGCAAAAAGTATCATCAGGCAACCGCCGGCGAGGCCGAGTGCCCTTTCATACATTAATACCGGTATCAGAAGTCAATTTCATTTGATAAACCCAATACAAACGCATTGCTATAGCCTATTGTATAAATCGGGATAAATAGCGGTCTTCATGTCGGGCTATGCACAAGGTTGATACAAAGAGAGGGGAAGCAACCCGGTTGTTGCTTCCCCTCTTGCTCCCCCGCAGATATTCAACCTAAATGTTTTTAAATTTTACATGCCATTCCCTTTTTTGTCGGTGATATTAATCACATATTTTGAATAATATTTAGAGCCGGCAAGGGTCATGTACAAGGGAACAACCTGCCAAGTTTGTCGCCTTATGCCTTTCCGATCTCCCGGTATTCAGAATGCCCCGCCCAGACTGCCCGTATAGCCGGTAAGTTCGGCGTATCCTTCAACGGTAACGGGCTTGTTCCCCGATGTCCCTTTGCCTTCAACGGCCCCTTCCCAGTATGTGATGCCGGTCGAAGCCCCGGTTATGAGCTCCTGGTTTGCAACAGGCGGGGCAATGGTGATGTCTATCCCGGCTGACGGAATGCACATGCGCCACTTGCCCGGATATATCCCGCCTGTTTCCGGACTTTTCCATTTTTCAAGGACATAAACCTGTGTATCCGAAAGCTTCAGGTGTCCGGACGAACCTTTCCTCTCTACGAGTGTGCCCGATGATGCAGCCTCAATGCTGCCGTCTTTCTTTCTGATGAAATATACCATCAGGTCTCTGCCGTCGGAAAGGTGGATCCCGAACCAGTCCCATCCGACCTGTTCGGATGTAAGTTGATTGGAACCAAACTCCTGGTCAAACCAGCTCACCCCCCTGACATTAACGGGCTCACTGTTCAAGGGTGTTTTTATGCTCCCGTTGGTTTTGAGGTCTGTAAATGAATAATAATACGATGATTGGCCTTCCGCGGGCCCTTTTCTGCTCAACCCGTTATGGCCATGTAGAACAAGAGGCTTTCCGGGGTTGAGCGTAAGTTTAATTTCCATCCCCTTATGCCGGGCATTGAGATATATAACACCTTTTTTCATATGTGCAGACCAGTCCAAAACCCGCACGTTCATTCCCTTCGGATTTGCATGGGCAAGGCCCGGACCGGTCCGTGAGGTACGGTCCGCATGCCGGAACCGGTTTTTTCCGAAATCGGTCAATGCAAAATGCGCAAGATAGACATCCCGGACCGCCCACAGGTTGTCCTTGCGCAGTTTTGAGTTTCCGGCCTCAGCGTTATTGATCCCCTGCCTGAAAAATGTAAGTTGATACCCGTATCTATTACCGGCTTCATCCGCAAGGTTCCCGGTAAAATACCACCATTCAGTCCTGTATTCCGGATGACTTCCGTGGTCTCCCGGAAAGGACCATGCCCTCCCGCCTACCGCCTGTTTCCAATCGGCAGCGAAAGAAGAAGGTGAAAGGTGAAAAGTGAAAAGTGAAAAGAGCAGAGCAAACAACGCAAAATGCGAACCGCAAAATGCGAACCGCGAAACACGAAACGCGCATTTATTACTTTCGCATTGCGCAATTCTGAATGCACACTTTTTTGTCCGTGACTGGCGACTGACAACTGACGACCGGCGACTGATTTTCATTCTTCCCTTATCTGCATCTGCGGATATGTCCTGTAAACCTTCCATATCGGGTAGAGACACGCGGCAACACTTGCGAGGATGGCGGTCAGGAAGGCAACGATGTATGGATTCATGCTGAAGTGATAGAAGATCGTCCAGTTAAAACTCCTGAGGTTAATAACCTTTATCAGGATGACAGCGAGAACGGTGCCGGAAAAAATACTCATGAGAAAGCTGATAATACCCATGCCGATCCCTTCCATAAGGGTTATGCACGCAATCTGACTTGTGGAAAAACCAAGGGCACGATAGATGCCGAACTCCCGCTGACGCTCGACAAATAAGGTCATCAGCGCCCCGGCAATACCGAAAAAGGCTATAATAGTGGCAAGGACGCGCATAGATCGGGTCACAGCAAACGTATTGTCAAAGACGGATAGGATTTTATTGTGGAACTGTTCACGGGTTGACGCAGGGAGTCCCCGCGCATTAGCCCTTTTCCGGACCTCATCAATGATTTTCTGTTTCTCCTTGCCGGAGGCATTGGTGAATATGCCGAGGCTGTTTATGGTACGGTCGTTAAACAGCTTTATAAATGTTGACCGATCCATCATTATGACGCCGTGTTCGCTCGAATAATCATAAAATACCGCGGTTATCGGAAGCGTTACCGTGCCGGAAGCGCTTTCAATGGATACAGGGCGGCCCTCGCCTATGTGAAAGCGGCGGGCAAAGCTTTCCGAGATAATAACAGAGCCGTTTTTGACCGGTTCCCAGTTCTCATCCCCTCCCTTAACCCATCCGAAACGTGTAAATTTTTGAAGAACAGAGGCGTCTATGGCGGTGATGTAAGCAGGGATGTTCCTGTAATTGATCTGAATATTTCTATATACGTCAATACCGTCAATGCCCGGCATTTTACGAAGCTCTTCATAGAAATCCAGGGGCACATTCACATCCCCTCTCGTCGAAATATATACCTCCCCCCTGAGCTGGCTGTTCATCCACCAGACAAGAGATTGCCGGAAACTGTTGATTAACGAACCGAGTCCGATAGACATGGAGAGGGCTATCATAAAAGCCGCAATTGCAACAGATGTACGGTTCATATTCAACCATATGTTTCCGGCAGCAATTTTTCCAACAACCCCGCCGATTGATGAAAAAAACCTTTTAATCGAAGGAATGGTAATCATCAGCATCAAGCCGGTCATCAGGCTCACACCGAGGAGAAACACAAAGGTGCCTGCAAAACCGATATATACATGCAGGAAAGACAGCGCGAGCAGCAGGGCGCTCACCAGGATCACCCCTGCGCCGATCAGGGAAACGTTTTGAACGGTTTTTGCGCTTGTCCTGTGATATATGCGACCGCGAAGCGTTTTAACCGGCTCAACACGGACAAGCTCGATCATCGGTGATATACCCCCGAGAATGCTTGCGAAGCATCCAAGCATAATTCCGGCTGCAAGATTCCACCATGACCACGAAAGGGGCGAGGGATGCAGGAAAAAATAGAGACTGCTTATGGTGTTTCCCACAAGCCCGGTAAGAAAGCGGCTCAAGAGATAGCCCAGGATCCCGCCAAGAGCGCCGCCTATGATGCCGAATAAAAGTATTTCCGAAAAAAACGCCCCGAGGATCTCGTGACGCCGGGCGCCAAGACTTCTCATGATCCCGGCATCCCTTCTTCTACTGACAACGGTAAACATGGCCGTGTTGTAAATAAGAAACATACCCACAAAAAGGGCAAGAAGAGATGATGCATGGAGGTTCAATCTGAAGGCCTGAAGAAGCGCCGTAAAGGTCTCCCTGCGCTGCCGGTTCGACTCGACCCTGAAACCGGTCTTCCAGCGTGAACAAAATGCCGTTTCATCGTTCAGGATAAGGTCGATACGGTCAATATAACCGTTCATATCGAATAGTTTCTGCGTATGGCCTATGTCCATTAAAATAAGCGGTTCGCCGGAGGGGTTCGGAAAGACGCCGGTAACCGTAAGATTTCCCTTTGATGTTTCAAGCGTGCTGCCCGGGGCCAGTTTCAATGCTGCTGCAAGATTTGTATCTATGAAAACAGATCTGTCATCAAGGAGAAAATCCAATAATATCTTTGTTGACGCTTTTTCTTTTATTCTATCGGCAACATCAGCTATCTCAGGCCTGACACTGCGGTCAAGGAAGGGATCAATGCCAAGAATGCGAATAAGATCGCCATTATCCAGCCTTACCCTCCGGTCGATGACAGGGGCAAAAAAATCTACAGAAGGGTCATTCATAATTTCTGTAAGGAGTTTTTCGTCCATTGATCCGGCAGGACGCTCTATCAGATGGGTGGCTTTGCCCCTTAAAAATTCAACGGCCTGGTTAAAACTTGAAAGGGCGGATTTTGCAGAAAGCGTCATGCCCACCACTGCTGCAACGCCGCAGGCAATACCGAGCAACTGGAGAATGCTGAGGCTTCGCCTGCGAAAGAGATATCTCAGAAAGGCTATTACAACTATTTTCACAAATCAGGTCTCTCTTTCAAAGATCAGGCTTTCCGCAGGATTTTTCTTCGGTTATAATGCCGTCCTCCATCTTGAAAACCCTGTCGGCATAGCGGCATGTATTGGCGGCATGGCTTACCATAATCAAAACAGCCCCCAGTGTGCGGCAGCGGGATACAAGGATGTCCAGGATCTGAATGCCGGTAGCGGTGTCGAGGTTGCCTGTCGGTTCATCGGCAAGAATGATGGCAGGTTTTTTGACTATAGCCCTTGCTATGGCAACCCGCTGCTGCTCCCCTCCTGATAATTCATGGGGGAAGCGGTGCCCCTTCCCCTGAAGATTGACTGCCTGCAAGGCCTCAAGGACATTGTCCGGATTTGATTTCCCGGTAAGTTCAAGTGAGAAGAGAATATTCTCAAAGGCGGTGAGTGTGGGAAGGAGGTTGAAAAACTGAAAGACAAAACCGAGACGGTTTCTCCTCAACTCGGTCCGCCCCTTTTCTCCCATCGTCTCAATATTCCGGCCGTCTATCTCGATAAAACCCCTGGTAGGTTTGTCTAATCCTGCTATGAGGTTGAGGAGTGTCGTCTTCCCGGAGCCGCTTTTTCCGAAAAGCGTCAAAATTTCCCCGGGCATTACCTCAAGGCTGGCGCCGCGAAGGGCAATCCCGTCCTGCTCATCGTTTGTGTAATATTTCCAAAGGTCGTGAACCCTTATAACCGGTTTCATGGAACAGTCTTATCATGTATCGGCTTATGAAGGCTGATTTTTTTAATATTCATCGAATATCCGTTGGATTTCTTTCAAATCGCTTGTCTTTGTGAGGGCAAGCATAAGTAATATACGAGCTTTTTGAGGATTGAGAGAGCCTGATACGATGAAGCCGTACCGGTCATAATCGCCGTAAGGAGTAACAATCCCGCTCCCCGTACGGGAGGCACGGACAACCACAACGCCTTTCCCGGCAGCATCCTTCAAGGCATCTTTTGTTAAGGGAAAAATACTTCCATTCCCGGCGCCGGCATGTACAATGCCTTTTGCACCGGCTTTCACCGAAGCGTCTGCAAGGTCCCTGTTCCCGTCGGCATGCCCATAAAGGATGTCTACACGGGGTAAGGATGTAAGCCCCCGGATGCTGAATTCCGATCTCAGCGTATGTCTTTTACCGGATTCCTGAAAGAAGTAAACCTTATTATCAAGGATGTAGCCAAGACAACCGAATTCCCGCGACGAAAAGGTCTCGACACCTGTTGTGTTTGTCTTTGCAACATCCCGCCCGCCGTTGATCCTTTCATTCAAAGCAACCAGGACCCCCTTCCCTTTTGCCTCTTTACTTGAAGCAAGTGCAACGGCGTTGAGAAGATTCAGCGGGCCATCTGCGCTGACAGCAGTGGAGGGACGCATAGAACCGACAATAACAACAGGCTTTTCACTTTTTACCACAAGGTTCAAAAAATAGGCCGTTTCCTCCATGGTATCCGTTCCATGCGTAACAACAACGCCATCCACTTCTTTGCGGGACAATAGATCATTGATACGGTTTGCCAGTTTCAACCATATCTCGTTGGTAATCCGGGAACTGTCGATATTGGCAATCTGTTCGCCCGTTATTTTTGCTATTTTGTCAATACCGGGCACGGAACTTATAAGGTTTTTTACATCAAGGACACCCGCCTTGTAATCTTTTGTTTCTGCGGCTGACGGTGCAACACCGGCAATGGTTCCCCCTGTTGCAAGTATGACAATATTCGGCAGCACAGGGGCATCACCGGCAATCAGGTATACAGGAAAAGATAAAAAGGCTATACATGCGTAAATAAATAATAATTTTTTCATCCCTGTTGGCCTCCTTTATATGAATATTGAAAAGAATATCAGACAATATGACGATAAAACAATTAAAAACTGCACAAGGACATCATGTATCGCTCAACCCTCCCGGTAAGCTATGGTTGTTGTCAACCACATAATTTATAGGCTTCATTATTTTTGAATTATACACACTTATATCCGGAAAAACGGGAAGTTCTTTTATCTCGCCCCATCGTTTCAGGCATACGACGGCAACACGGCTTCTCAACGCCGATGCCGCCCTCGTCACTATCCGGGACCTTTTGGGACATGGGCAGATTACCACGACACAAAGGTACTGCCGGGTATCGAATCTGAAGGTGCAAAGGGACTACTGCAAGGCTATCGAGATCGTTATGCAACGTAATCGGTCAAGTGAAAATGATGGGTTTGAATCGGATAAAAAACGGATAAGGGAAAACAGGGTGTAAGTAACTGATATTAAAATATAAAGCAGGCTATGTTATGTATAGTGCCTACAAGGCAAGCATAGGGATATGCCGCAAAATTTGACGATTATCACATAAAAGCGTTCCAGAATAAGGCCTCTACCAATTACACAGATAAGGGCCATGTTAATCCTATAGAGGTTGTTTGCTGATTCAAGTACTTTACCTGCCCGGTTTTATTTTAATCCGGCAAACCCTTCCTTTCTCAGGGGTGGGGAGAAGCAAAACCGGCAATGCTGTAGAAGGGCTTGAATATATTGCCATTGAAGGAACTCAATAATTATATATCACGAGTACACAGTGCCCCCACAACGAGGCATACTGCCCCGTGCTCTTTTTATTCTGCCTTCTTCCATTCCTTGTCCGGATCGAATATTTTCATCGCCTGTACGATCTTTTCCGTCGTTTTCCCCAGATTCCTCTCATAAACCACACCATCCTGATTCACCATAAAAGTCATAATCCCGGAGCTTCCATAACGGGCAGGATAGGCCACAAGGGCAAAACCTCCAACCATCCTGCCGTTGACCACATAGTCGTAAGCTCCTCCCGGAGCGTTCTTTCCCTGGGACGTAAGGATCTTGTAGTAGTAACCATGATAGGGTACAGGTTTGTCATCGAGTCCCGTTGCAGCATAACCTTCCTCCCTGGCGGCCGCAAAGAAAGGCCCCATAGGGCTCAACTCCTCACCTTCCTTCGTCTCCCAGTAAAGGCCGTCTTTCTTTCCTGGCTCGCTTACAAACTTCCCGGCGTATTCTAAAAGCTTGTCTCCATCGCGATCCTTGAGCGCATATTCCCGCTGGGCATCCACATAGGCCATACATACCCGGATGACATTAAGCTCATTCTTTCCAATCCTCCTGTTAATGATCTCTTCCTTGCCTTCTTTGGTGTGGAAGAACCATAATTTACCCTTCTTCACAAGAGGGATGGGAAGAGGCCAGTCTTCGTTTCCGACATAAAGTATTGCCTTTTTGTCTCCTACCTTCTCCAGTTTGTTCTTTGCCTCATAGGACCTTAAGAAAAGTTCACGACTTTCCCTATCGGCAACCTCGTCGCCGGAAAAAATAAGATCTTTGCTCCCACGTCCTAAGATGGCCGCGAGCATTTTTTGATCATTACTTTTTAATGCGCTGACCACAGCTTCCACCGCACCTTCAGGAGACGAGAAAAACTTCTGTCCGGCAGCCGCAGCATTGGCAGGTGGATAAATAACCAGGAGGGTCACCACGAGAACGAGGATAATCGCCGGGGTGAACCAATATACCGAAATATGTTTCTTATATGAAGCCATGTGAATCATATGTTATTCCTCCTCAAGTGGATATTTGTGAGTGGTTCCGGCGTCATTCTCATCGAGGGCGGCCTCCGCCGGGACGACCAGCATTTGCACCGCTCGGCTGGCTTGTTTTCGCACCACCGGGGCGACTTACGTTTGCACTTCGGGGCGTTGGACTGGCTTTCGGGGTGGCCACAGTCCGGCGGCTCGCAATGCCGCGGTCACTCTGTGCCTTCACCTCACGGCCGGTGCTGCCGGCATTGCCGAGGACGGTGGGCGCTTTCTGCTGTTGCGGTGCCTGAGCTTTCTGCTGTTGCGGTGCCTGACGTGCAACAGTGCTCCTGTCTTTCTGTGCCGGCGGCTGTTTAACCCCTGAAACATCCCTGCGCACCTGCGCACTTCCCTTGTTCCGGGGCTGTGTTGACATTCCCGTAGTGTCCGGAGTATGGCCTCTGACGTCACGTCTCGCATCAGGATTGCCTTTAGGCGCTTGTCCGTACCGCTGGGCCACATTATTATCCCTATATACAACGCCTTTACGGTGAACCGGGTCATGCTGCCACGTGCCATGGCCCCCACCGCCATACCGACCGGCATACACGTTGCGATTTATATAGCGGTTGTTGACATATGTGTTCTGGTATATATTGACAGTTGCACGATGGTGACCCCAGTCAAAACCGCCCCACGCATAGCCCCAGGCTGCCCCTATAACTACGGCCAGCCCCAGGGAGATGGCGGCGCCCGTTATTACTGCTCCCACCGGATAGTAACGGTAGGGAGGATAGGCAGGATACCACCAGGGACCATATACGACCATGGGGTCGTAGGCGGGCACGTATACAACCTGCGGGTTGACTGGCTCAATCACAATAGTCTGGCCCTGTGTCACCACCCTTTGCTGATTTGTGTTTTGCAGCGTACCTTGGGCCTGCGCTGCCGCCCTCAGTTTCTGAACCGTGGCCATTACCTGATCTTCCTGGCTTAAGAAGGCGTCACCCAGTCTTTGCGTCCAGTCGAGTTTCTGGTCCATCATCCCCAGCACTGAGGGGAAATTCACCAACGATTTGACGCTCGGATCCCAGTCCTGCTGGTCCAGGGCAGCAGCGAACCGGTCTCCGCTCAAATTTCGGTTTGCTGCGGCCCAACGATCTGCCGCAACAACCTCCATTGGATAGGTGGCAGCCATCAGTACCTGGACGAGCAGTGAGTCCGGGTAGAGTGCAATCGGGGCGAGCATCTGGTCTAACTGCTCCTGCCTGAACACAGGAGACGCACCGCTGCTCTGGGCAAAAACACCAGGAGGCGCTGCCATAAGCAGAACAAGTAGCCATACCAATGTCCTAATACATGTTTTTGTGGTCATCGTTTTTCCTCTTTTTCACGTACCACTCCCTGAATCGTCACACGGGGTAGTACGGATTCGTCAAATCCACTCCAATCTTTCTCTGACTTAGTTTAATCAACCCAGGCGCTACTTTCCCTCCACTGCCGCGGCAACTGCCTTGGTCAGATTCTCAGCCTTAGGGTTAGTGACCGTTCTCCGGATAAGGATATCGGTAGGGGTAAGCTTCTTTCTATGATAATAGGCTTGATTCAATCCGTTACGCACCTTTACAAGGGCTCCATCAAGTGCAATTCCGCCAAACAACCCTTTTGAACTGGCAAAAGCGACAATGTCCGCGCTGAGGTTGGCTGTTGAAGCTGCTGCTCCCATACCGACCGGCCCGACGGCAATACCGGCATCCACGCCGAGTTTGGCGCTATTCCCGAGGAGCGCTGTGATACCCCGGTCGGTCATGGCAAGGAGTATTACTTCAGAGGCCTCACCGCCTGCCTGAAAACCAAAACTTGCCTCGCCGATCGTGTAAAAGGCAGGTCCTGCCCAGGTTCCCGTTTTCCTGTCACGGACCACGAAGACTCCGCTGCCGCCGGAGACGCCAACGACAAAAGCCCCTTTAAGAATCTGGGGGACAATGAATACGCCTCTCGCATCCTTTAAGAGGTTACGAAAAGCCTCCATTTCCTGGGCCTTGACAAAGTTCTCCAGGGTCATATGTGCCTTATCTACAAGTTGTGCGCTGTCCTTGGCATCATCTGCCCATGCCGGAGACGTCATTCCGGAAACAGCTAAAAGTAGTGCTCCCATGAGCAAACCTCTTACAATCCGGTTACCACATTTTTTTGTCTTCATATTTTCTCCTTTTTTTGATAAATCCTTTTTAGCTTCTTATAGTAAACATATCAAGGTTTAAACAGTTTTTTAATGAATTCCGCCGGACAACGCGCCAAGCGGCATTAACATCATGCTCACTATTTCAAGCCTGGTGAGCGGAAGGTATAAATTGACTTCCGTACTCTGTCCTGCCTTGCTCTCCATTTTTATTCTCCCGTGATGCTGTTTGATAATGCGGTAAGCTATGGCAAGGTCCAGACCATTAGCATCTGTTTTTGTGGTAAAGAAGGGCTCAAGTATTTTCTCCTTTATCTTCTGGCCTACGCCTATATCTGCTCCTGCAAGGGAAATAAACGCGCATGCGCCTATTATAGAGTCGTCGCCATTAATCAGAGATTCAATTTCAAAATTGACCTGATTGACGGTCAGTGAAAACTTGCCGTAACTAGGCACTGCATCCATTGCATTTTCGATAAGATGAGTCAAGGTTTCCCTCATAAGGGCCATGTCTGCCATGATCTTCAGGTTCTTTTCTAAAAGCGTTATTGTTAAGTCAATATCCCCTTTCACATACTGCGGCAACACACTCTCCACCGTTCTCACAACCTCGTCGAGATCCGTCTCTCTCAATCTAAACCTCCCATTGAAGTTGAAGGCAGGGAGGATTTTAACCTGGGGTTGTTTCTGAAAACTTTCTATCATTTTACACCTCCAAAGTTACTTTATATGTCATACCCATATAACGTAGTTGAAACTGCCGAATTCATTTGTCCATTGTTCCGTAGCGTCCGGATCATCATGTCATACGCCATCAACAACAAAGCGGTATTATATGCCCCTGGTTCCATGTAGACAGTCCCTTTCCGCATACCATTTCCCATGCTCGATTTGATACGTTTTCTTTTCATTGTTCAGGCTTATCTATGAAAAACTTTATAAGGTCGATGGGGAGAGGAAATACAATGGTGGAATTTTTCTCTGTCGATATTTCAATCAGCGTCTGCAGGTAACGGAGCTGAAGCGCCATCGGGTTTTTGGAGAGTATATCCGAGGCTTCAGAGAGCTTTGTAGAGGCCTGATATTCACCTTCGGCGCCGATAATCTTCGCTCTTCTTTCCCGCTCGGCTTCGGCCTGTTTTGAAATAGCCCGCTGCATCTCCTGCGGAAGATCCACGTTTTTAACCTCTACGTTCGATACCTTGATGCCCCATGATTCGGTATGGGTATCCAGTATCTCCTGCAGCCTCTCGTTGATCTTTTCCCGGTGAGAAAGAAGGTCGTCAAGCTCTGCTTGGCCCAACACACTCCTGAGCGTTGTCTGGGCAAGCTGGCTCGTTGCGTAGAGGTAGTTTTCAACATCAATGATAGCCTTTAAAGAATCGATTACCCTGAAAAAAACAACAGCATTTACCTTAATGGTAACGTTATCCTTTGTGATTACATCCTGCGGAGGGATATCAAGCACCACAGTCCTGAGGCTTACCTTGACCATCCTGTCGATAACAGGGATAAGAAGAATGAGCCCCGGTCCCTTGGGCGTTCCGAGAACCCTCCCGAGCCTGAATATAACGCCTCTTTCGTATTCCTTTAATATCTTTATTGCACTTCCAAGGAAGAAAACAACTACTACCATTACAAACAGATAAACAGGTATCAGTGATATCATGCAGAGCCTCCACAACAATTATTTTCCAACGTTCTCCATAATGAAATCCGTTCTCTTTTCCTACAAGGATCTGTGAAATCCTGCGCCGAATACTTTTCTGAAGTGGAACCCGTATACCAGGTACTGTATTGCCATGGGCAGGAGCAGCGGGCGTCTGAACAAAGACCATACAACGAGTTTCCAGTAATAGAATCGCGCCCTGTCTTTTATCCCCAGAATGACCAAAGTTTTGAATGGCGCGTCAAGATAGTGGAGATTATACCGGATATACCGAAGATGGAAGTGCCGTCTTCTCTTTTCCAAGGGTTTATACTCTTTGAGAAACGTCTTTACCCGCTCGTAGTATATTTTTGGTGAATAGATACCATCGAGTACTTCTTTGTAACCCTCCACAAGCCTTTCATAGCCCATCCTGGGAACAATGTTTGTGGAGAAATCCGTATTATCGCCGGAAATATCCTTCACCAGCCGGCCCTCTTTGGAGAGCCGTTCATAGAGCCGGCTACCGCTTGGCGCATTAAGCATGCCCACCATGGCGGTCACGATTCTGCTTTCCTGGATGAACCTTATCTGTCTTTCAAACGTTTCGGGGACATCGTTGTCGAATCCTACGATAAAGCCTCCCCGAACGCATAAGCCGAGTTCCTGAATGCGTTTCACGCTGGCAAGAAGATCACGGTTTGTGTTCTGGAATTTATTGCATTCCTTGAGAGACTTGTCGTCCGGTGTTTCAATCCCCACAAAGACGCCCTCAAAGCCGGCCCGAATCATTTGTCTGATCAGATCCTCGTCGTCGGCGAGATTGATCGATGCCTCGGTTGCCAGATCAAACGGGTATCTTCGTCTCTTCATCCAGTCGATCATAGCAGGCAAGACGCTCTCTTTGAGTATCTTTTTGTTGCCTATAAAGTTATCGTCAACAAAAAAGAGACTCCCCCTCCATCCGGCTTTATAGAGCGATTCCAATTCGTTTATTACCTGCTCGGTGGTTTTGCTGCGCGTCCTGTGTCCGTAAAGAGTGGTAATATCACAAAACTCACAGCTAAAGGGACAACCACGGGAATATTGAATATTCATGGAGAAATATCTGTTCATCTTAACAAGTTCCCAGAGAGGAATCGGTGTCTTTTTTAGATCGGGAAAGGTTTTGGACGTGTAGAGATGGGAGGCTTTCCCCAGGGTAAGATCCCGCAGGAACGGGGGAAGCGTGATCTCGGCTTCATTGAGCACGAGGTGATCGACATCAGGATAGTTTTCAGATGCCGCGGTAAAGAGGGGCCCTCCAGCCACAATCTTTGCTTTCGCCTTCTTGCACCTGTCAATAACCTCCCTGACCGATTCCTTCTGGACAGCCATGGCGCCGATAAAGACGTAGTCTGCCCATTGAAGGTCCCTGTTCGTTAGATTGGCGGTATTCATATCCACAAGCCTTTTCTGCCACTCGTCCGGGAGCATTGAAGCAATAGTAAGCAGACCCAATGGCGGATGTACGGCCTTTTTTGATATGAATTTCAGGGCATGTTTGAAACTCCAAAAGGTATCAGGGTACTTGGGGTATACAAGAAGTGCTTTCATCTTTTATTATTATAATACGACAGGCAATTTTTCATGTCTGTCGCAGAACCGACAATTATTTTGTAACGCTTTTTACAAGGAACCGCGTCGTCTTTTTTGCTACAAGGATTCGGCGCCTATCGAAAGGGGCTCGCGTCGCCCCCTGCCCCCTCACTCGCCATGCGAGCTAAATAGATTCCCATGAGC
>JGI24730J26740_1000731_pt1 | contig 20539 bp, 20 predicted proteins | sample EPASupsiteSAE347_FD_26740 | JGI IMG/M metagenome (IMG submission 26740)
CTGATAAAAGAATTTGTTCAGTTAGCACGGGAGGTAAGATCCATGTCCAGAAAATGTGAAATTTGCGGTAAAGGCCCCAGCACCGGCAACAATGTGAGCCACGCCAACAACAAGACCCGTACCACTTGGTACCCTAACCTGCAGAAGGTAAAGGCCAAGGCAGCCAACGGCAGCGTGTCTACCATCAAGGTTTGCACTCGCTGCATCCGTTCAGGCTCAGTTACCAAGGCCCTGTAGCCTTTCCGGTAACACAACTATTAAACAGCCGTGTGCACCTGCTTGCACACGGCTTGTTTAGTTTTTTACAATCGCAATAGCCTCAATTTCAACCCGCGCACCACGGGGTAATGCTGCAACGGCTACTGTAGCACGTGCTGGCTTGATTGCAGAAAAGTACTGACCATAGACCTGATTCACCGCTGCAAAATCAGCCATATCGGTCAGATAAATGGTTGTCTTAACCAGATGATCAAAGTCAGTACCTGCCGCCTCAAGCACCCCTCGCAGATTCTCCATTACCCGCTCTGTCTCCTGCTCAACCGTACCGACAACCAACTCACCCGATACCGGATCAAGGGGAATCTGGCCGGAACAGAACAACAGCCCGCCTGCCACAACAGCCTGGGAATACGGACCGATCGCTGCCGGAGCTTTTTCAGTTGCTATACTTTTCATATATTTCCCCAATCAAGGAATGAAAACTTTTTCGTGCAGCTTGACGCGATATGAACGGAAAAGGATCACTCCTAACTTTTTACCCGCTCCACCTTCATAACCCCCTTCACCTTCATCAACGCATTTACAACCTTGTTCAGATGGGTCAGGTCGGTCACATTCAGCTCAAAGATATTCTCGCCCCGCTTGTCAACGGTGCTCTTGATCTGGGCGCTGACGATATTTGCTTCAGCATTGGTAATAGCCAAGGTCATATTAGCCAGGATACCTTTTTCATCCATACAGAACACCCTGAGCCTGACCGGCAGTGCAGCACTTTTCCCTTTGACCCAGGTCACATCAATACGGCGTTCAGGATCACTTTCAGCAGCAAAGGGACAGTCAGCAGTATGAATCGCAACCCCCTGCCCCCGGGTAATAAAGCCGATAATATCGTCTCCTGGCAGCGGATTGCAGCATTTGGCATAGCGGATCATGACATCTTCCATGCCACCGACCTCAACTGCACTGGAGGAACGCCCTTTCAACTTATCGATGACTCTGCTTATACGTGATTCTTTCTGATCCTGACGGGCCTGCATCCGCTCTTCAGGAATCAGCTTGGCTATTATCTGGCTTGCCGCAATCTTGCCATACCCCATGGCAGCCAGCAGATCATCTTCGCTGTTAAAGCCATACTCGCTGGCGACCTTCTTGAGCTCTCCTGTCTTAATAACCTTTTGCAGATTCAGGGAGTATTTACGGAACTCTTTTTCACATATCTCACGCCCCAGCACGATGCTGCGCTTACGCTCTTCAATCTTGATCCAGGCTCGAATCTTGTTGCGGGCGCGGGAAGAACGGACAATTTTAAGCCAGTCCTTGCTGGGAGTATGATGAGGAGAGGTAATGACCTCAACAATATCGCCATTTTGCAATTCATGCTTAAGTGGCACCAGCTTACCGTTAACCTTGCCCCCCACACAGCGGTGCCCCACATCAGTATGTACAGCATAGGCAAAATCAATCGGGGTCGATCCCTTGGGAAACCCCTTCACATCCCCTTTGGGGGTAAAGACATAAACCTCTTCAGGAAACAGTTCCACCTTGACTGAATCCATGAACTCGCGGGAGTCCTGCAACTCCTGCTGCCATTCCAGTAACTGGCGTAACCAGGCAAAGCGTTTGACCTCTTTCTCGTCATAGCCTTTGCCTTCTTTGTACTTCCAGTGCGCTGCGATACCCGCCTCGGCAACCCGGTGCATCTCATGGGTGCGGATCTGCACCTCCATCCGGTCACCGTGGGGACCGATCACCGTGGTATGCAGTGATTGGTACATATTCCCCTTGGGCATGGCGATGTAATCCTTGAATCGACCGGGAATAGGCCGCCAGGACGAGTGAATAAGCCCCAGCACCTCGTAACAGGACTTGATATCATCCACCAAAATCCGCAGTGCGGTCAGGTCATAGATCTCCTCAAAATCAACCTTACGCTTTTCCATCTTGCGGTAGATAGAATAGAGGTGCTTGCTGCGACCGGACACCTCGCCAACAATCTGGTGTTCAACCAGCTTCTGGCGGATCGCATCCTGAATATCATGGATAAAGGATTCCCGTTCCTGCTTCTTACGCTGGATCTTGGTTGCCAGATCAAAATAGACATCCGGCTGTAGATAACGGAACGATAGATCTTCAAGTTCGGTCTTGATCCAGGAGATCCCCAACCGGTGGGCGATCGGGGCGTAGATATCCATGGTTTCGCGGGAGATGGAACGTTGCTTGGTATCAGGCTGAAACTGCAGGGTCCGCATATTATGCAGCCGGTCAGCCAGTTTCACCAGGATCACCCTGATGTCATTGGCCATGGCGATCAGCATCTTGCGGAAGTTCTCAGCCTGATTCTCTTCCTTGGTTTTAAAGTGAATTTTGCTGATCTTGGTTACCCCGTCAACCAGCTCAGCCACTTCCTTGCCGAACATCTCGGCAAGCTCCTCCGAGGTGGTCAGGGTATCTTCAATGGTATCATGCAAAAAGCCGGTCACAATACTGGCGACATCCAGCTTCAGACCGGCCAGAAGGCCCGCAACTTCAAGGGGATGGATAATATACGGCTCACCGGAAAGGCGGGTCTGTCCCTGATGTACCTTGGCACAGTAAACGTAGGCCTTCCTGATCAGATTAAGATCAGCAGACGGGTTATAGATAACAACCGTATCTAGGATATCGTTAAGGCGTATCATACGGGAACAGGTAGTATTGAGCGGTCAGTAGGAACAGACATCAGGGGCAGACGCAAAAATGGAGGCGCTACCAATTGGCAGGCCTCCAGAGATGATCCGATCATGCAGAACGTTTGCTGGTCAACTCGGCTGACAGTTTACCGGCAGCGATTTCACGCAGAGAGGTAACGACAAAACGGTTATTCTTAGGGTCAATCAGGGGCTTGGCCCCTTTGTATAGCTGCTTGACCCGCTTGGAGGCCAGCATAACCAGCATGAAGCGGTTATCAACTTTTTCAAGGCAATCTTCAACTGTCACACGTGCCATTGTCTCTATCTCCTTTTTCCATAAGCTGTAATGGAGGCGTGATTATACCTATATCAGCTCAAATATCAAACATTTTCGACACCTGACCCAACATACGCCCGGTTGTCTGACGAGCAGCAGTTACAATCGAAGCCAACGCCTCATGGGCCTCATCAAGCCGATCATTTACCACAATATAATCATACCAGCGTGCTTCACGGATCTCCTCGGTTGCCCGTGCAATCCGGCGCTCAATCACCTCTTTTGCATCGGACGAACGGGATTCAAGCCGACGCCGTAGCTCCGCCATACTGGGGGGCAACACAAAGACAAACAGACCGTTAATACCACGATCCTTGAGGATACGCGCCCCCTGACAGTCAATATCCAGTAGGATATCAATACCATCAACTCTGGCCTGCTCAAGGGTCGCTATGGCGGTTCCATAGAAATTGCCGTGCACCTCGGCCCACTCGGCAAACCCGTTTTCAGCAATCATCTGCTTAAAACGATCCACGGAGACGAAATGGTAGTCAACACCATCCTGCTCCCCCTGCCTGGGCTGTCGGGTCGTATAACTGATTGATTCTTTCAACGCTGGAAAACGGCTGACCAGAGCATTGCACAGTGTTGTCTTGCCAGCCCCTGATGGAGCTGAAATAACGATTAAAAGTCCCTCTTGCTGCATATTCACCTCGTAACATTTGTATCAAGAAACGAAGATTTTTTCGTTCTGGTGCAGACAGCCAAAAAATATCGCGGAGGCGTACAGCCAGTACGCCGCACAAGATTATTTTGAGGATGGCTGTGCCCAGGACGGAAAAAGATCGTTTCTCATCAGTACGTTGACAAGCCATTTTGAAAACTGACGTGCTCAGAGCAAAAAAAGACCGTTCCTATTCGATGTTTTGGACCTGCTCCCGCATCTTCTCCAACTCTGCCTTCATCTGCACCACCAGCGAGGTAATAACCGAGTCATTCGCCTTGGAGCCGATGGTATTTACTTCACGGTTGATCTCCTGCATCAGGAAGTCCAGTTTACGCCCAACCGGCTCCTTCAGCAGCAGAGTTTCATCAAACTGCACAAAGTGACTCTCCAGCCGTACCAGTTCTTCAGTAATATCACAACGGTCAGCCAGCAGGGCAACTTCCTGGGCCAGACGCTGCGGATCAAGCTCTGTCCCACCGAGCAGTTTTTCCAGCCGCTGTTGCAGCTTTTGCTGATACTCTTCAACCACCTGAGGAGCACGCTCACGCACCTGGGCAACCAGGGTTGCCAGATCAGTGCGACGCGCTTCCAGATCAGCCTGCAGCGCTTCGCCTTCACGCAGACGCATCCCGTCCAGACCATCAAGGGCTTGTCCCACTGCCTGCAGCACCAACGGCAACAGATCTCCCTGTTCTTCACTGGCTGACTCCTGCAGCACGTTTCGTTGAGCCAGTATCAATGACAGCGGAATCTCTGCTGAGACATGCAGCTCATGAGCCAGATCCAAAAAGGCCTGATGATATCCCTTGGCAACAGCATGATTCAGCGGGGGTACCACCACCTCACCCGTTGCAGCTTCCCACTGCACAAACAGATCAGCCTTGCCCCGTTTGACACGCCCTCCAACCGCCTTACGCACCTCATGTTCATAGGCCAGAAAGTTGCGCGGCATCTTGACAGACACCTCACCATACCTGTTATTCACCGTCTTTATCTCAACCACACAGCGCCCCTGAGGGTCTGCTGACTCACCCTTGCCATAGCCGGTCATACTCTTAATCATGCCTGCCTCCTGATAGTTGTCCCTACTCATATACTTCAGCTGACCCGTTGCTGTCCAGACCGAGAAATCGATAACGATCCTATTGACAACATGGTGGATCAATGTTCAAAGAATATGTATATCTACAGCATAACCTGCTGAATGCACATAAATATTTACTAATTTTCATCGGAACGAGGCTTCATGAACCACCAGTCCACTATACGCGCTCATGTCCTGATTCCACTCACACTCACTATCCTGGTGCTGCTTGCCAGCTCTATCCTTGCCATATTAGCAGTTCAACGCGACAGCATTTCCACCGCTTTGAACCGTGAATATGGCGAAAGTATATCAGTCTTTAAGGCAATGCTTGGCTCAAAGGCCGAGTTGATGTCCACTGCAGCAGACACAATTATCAACGATCCTAACCTGAAACAAGCCATGCTCCGCAAGGATCGCACAGCGCTCTACGCAACTGCTCACCCCTATTATAAAAAACTGACCAACAAAAAAATCACCCATTTCTATTTTCATGATCAACAGGGCAAAAACTTTTTACGAGTCCACCAACCCAACCAACATGGCGACAGCATAACCAGAAGCAGCATGCGACAGGCCATGGAAACCGGAGCATCAGCCCATGGTCTGGAACTGGGCCCCTTTGGCACATTGACCCTGCGCCTGGTAATCCCCTGGAAAGACCAGACAGGACTGCTCGGTTTTATTGAACTGGGTACCGAAGTTAACGACACCTTAAGCGATCTTGCGATACTGAATAACATTGATTACTTACTGTTGGTTAACAAAGCCCTGCTAAACAAAAATGCCATCCCAGTCGGCTATGCCTGGGTGGGAAAACGCCTGGACTGGGACCAGTTTCCCGACAAAGTCGTCATCGCGCAGTCTCTGGAGCAGATCCCTCCTTTACTTCAGCACTTGTTATCACAAAAAGATTCAGACCTGTTTCAGGATAAGGACTGGCAAACAGCGGCCATTGGCAGCAAGCATTTCGCGTTCAGAACCTTTCCTTTTAAAGAAAGCAGTGGTCGTGAAATCGGCAACTTCATTCTGCTCTATGACATCACGCTTCAGACCAGTAAATTTCAACGTTTTATTGCTCTCACGGTTCTTATCAGCGGTGTCCTGTGCCTCCTTCTGTTTATCTTTACCTGGCGAATACTTGGTCAGGTTGATCAGACTATAGAAACAACGCAGCAAAAACTGTCTGATGAAGTCATTAAAGTATCAGAGGCAAACGATCTGCTGGAGTCTGAAATTGCCGAGCGCAAAAAGGCTGAAGAAGCCCTGATGCATCTGAATGCCAACCTTGAAGACCGTGTTGCCGAGCGGACACGCCACCTTGAAACCGCAACCGCAGAGCTTGAGCAACGGCAAAACGATCTGGAGCGGGCGCATTCAGAACTGCAAATCCGGCAAGCGACCATCCTGCATCAGGATAAAATGGCAAGTATCGGCCTGCTGGCTGCAGGTGTTGCCCATGATATCAACAACCCGATCGGCTTTGTAACCAACAACCTGGAAGAACTGCAAATCTATCTATCCCGGTTACAAACCTATATTGAACTCCAACAGGCTGAACTTCAAACCGCTGCACTGCCAGACTCACTGAAAAAGCTCCATAAAAAATGGAACGAGCTCGGAATTGACTACATTTTTGAAGATTTTGGCACGTTGATTGCGGAATCGTTGGAGGGTGCCGGCAGAGTCAGCGATATCGTCAAAAACCTACGCAGCTTCTCCCGTATTGATGACCAGGAGTACAAACAGGCTGATATCAATGAGTGCCTGGAAAGCGCCATCAGGATCACGCACCATGAACTACGGCACAAGGCATTGGTACATCGGAATTACGGTACCACTCCCCCCTTGTTCTGCCAGGCACAGCAGTTAAATCAAGTCTTTATGAATCTACTGATTAATGCAGCCCATGCAATAGACAAACGGGGAGAGGTTACGGTCAGCACCTGGGCCGATGAAAAATCAATTTCAATACGAATCAGCGACACCGGCTGTGGTATCCCGGAAGAGCTTCAGCAGCGGATATTTGAACCGTTTTTCACCACAAAAGAAATTAACAAAGGAACCGGTCTGGGACTAAGTATCGTTGCTGACATCATCCAACAACACCAAGGCACGATCAGTGTACAGAGCCATCCAGGTCAGGGAACAACCTTTACAATCACGCTGCCTATCAAGGCCGAGGTGAAAGATGCCTGACACACTCCATATACTTTGCGTTGATGATGAAGAACATATCCTGAAAACCCTTGAACGGTTTTGCCACAACGAAGGCATCGCCATGCTGGCGGCCTCATCAGCTGCCGAAGCGCTGCATATACTGGAACACAGGCCGGTTAACATCGTCATTTCAGACTACCAGATGCCGGAAACAGACGGCTTGACATTTCTGGATGAGGTCAGTTGCCGCTGGCCCCAGACGGTCAGAATCATACTCTCAGGCTTCATCGAAACAGCAGCAGTCACCCAGGCGCTGCAACAGGGTAAAATATTTGGTTTTTTGCCAAAACCCTGGCAACGTAGTGAGTTAAAAAGTATGATTCTGGCGGCCTCAGTCCACTATCAAACCACTGCCTGTTCAAAGGGAACGCCATGATAAGCGCAACCACCCGCATTCTTTTTGTTGATGATGAACCGACCTATTGCCGCATCTTCCGTACACGTATAGGTGCTGATCCACAACTCCAGATTGAAACGGCCACCAGTGGCGATGAAGCACTTGCACGTCTGGAAAGCTTTCCAGCTGATATCGTCTTTGCCGACATGAACATGCCGTTTATGGACGGCGTTGAGCTGCTGACCGAGATCAAAGACAGATACCCCCAGATCTTTGTGATTATGCTGACCGGTGACGATGCAACTTCGCGGGTAGTAAAGGCAATGAAGGCAGGTGCCTACGACTATCTGCTGAAACCAATGGACCTGGAGATGGTCAAACGCGCTATCCAGACCATTCTGGAGCATAAGGCAGCCGTACAATCTGGTAGATCTGAGCGATGCAGTCAGGGGGAAAACTTTTGCTTTGAGAACATCATCGGCCAGGACCGGAAGATGTTTGAAATTTACGAACAGATTAGCCAAGTGGCTCAGAGTATGGCCACTGTCCTGATTACCGGAGAAAGCGGTACCGGCAAGGAATTGATAGCAGCAGCCATCCATGCCAAAAGCCCCCGCAAGCACAAGCCATTTATCCAAATCAACTGCGCCGCTTTAGCCGAGGGCCTGATCAGCAGCGAACTTTTTGGCCATGAAAAAGGTGCCTTCACCGGCGCTATAACCCGTAAAAAAGGTTTCTTTGAACAGGCATCCGGCGGGACGTTGTTTCTGGATGAAATCGGCGATATCTCCCCTACAACCCAGGTCTCACTCCTGCGCATTCTGGAGCTGGGAACCTTCCAGCGGGTCGGTGGATCAGAGACCATCAAGGCAGACGTGCGCCTGATCTGCGCAACCAATCGGGATCTGGCAGCGGCAACCAGAGAAAAACTGTTTCGTGAAGACCTCTACTACCGTCTGAATGTTGTCTCACTGCAAGCGCCTCCGCTGCGCGACCGAAAATCTGACATTCCCCTGCTTGCCAACTACTTTCTGGAACGTTTTAGCACCATTAACAACAAACAGATTGAAGGCATCAGTCGGGATGCAATGGAACTGCTTTGCTCCTATGACTGGCCCGGCAACTGTCGTGAACTTGCCAACATTATTGAACACGCCGTTGTCTTCTGCCGAGCAAAGAGCCTTACCAGAGAATTTCTACCGGTCCAGATGCAGCCCGCTATCCCCACGGTAACTCCTGTCAACAGCACAGCTATGCCAACCCTGGCTGAAGCCGAATGTGCCTTGATCAGGAAGGCACTTGAAGACTCCAACTGGAATCTGAAGATGGCTGCTGAGGCCCTGGATATTGCCCGCGGTACTCTATACAGTAAAATTGAAAAATACCAGTTACACAAACCTGACTGATCTGACACCGCCCCTCGCAGACCTCCCAACCGCAGTACCAGACACTCGCCTCACTACCCCATGCCGGATTTTGAACATTTCCAACAATATCTATAACTATTCAATTTCATTATCATCCAAACAATCTCACCACTACCACCACAACAACGTGTCGGATATTGAACAGTCGTTTAGCCCAAAATCAGCTCATTTGCGTTCAATTTAATGAAATAGCCTTGCATCCCTCTCCCTCAGTGTTGGATTTTGAACACAACCTCGCTACAACCTCTCCCCAAACACAAGAATCCTCAGGCAGCCTCAACTACCAACTCTAAAATATCAAACAATATCGAAATATTAAAACACGAAAAAGTTGATGGCATACCCATTGCTTTACATCATTAAAACACTAATAAATCACACCACAAAAATATTAATTTTAGTTAACACCACACAAACTCATGAAGGAGGCTAAGCACGGTTTGAACGGCAAAAGGATGCAACAAGGAAGCTCATCTATTTTTGCAGAACCAATCACCACAGGAGGAAAACGTATGCCACGAATGTTCGTAAGACTATCAATGCTAGCTGCAAGTGCGCTCCTGCTGTTTGCAGGCACCGCCCTTGCCAACGAAAAGTGCGCTACCTGCCACACAGATATCGCCGCAAAACACAAAACCACCCTGCACGGTAAGGCTGGCAAGGATTGCCTTTCATGCCATGGCGGCGGCGACGCCCACATTGCCAACCCCTCAAAGAAGAACATCATCCGGTTTGGCAAAGGGGTGAGTGCCAAAGAACAAAATGCGCAATGTCAGCAGTGCCACGGCAGCAACCAGAAACTGATGTTCTGGGACAGTTCTTATCACAAGAAGAACGATGTCACCTGTGTATCATGCCACACTGTTCACAAAAACCCAAAACCCTACGCAAAACAGCCTGAATCCTGCTTCCAGTGCCATAAAGATATCAAATCACAATCAAACAAGTTTTCACATCACCCAATCATTGAAGGCAAGGTCAGCTGCTCTGACTGCCACAACCCACATGGCGCATTAGGCCACGGCATGATCAAGGCAGAAAATGTAAACCAGCTCTGCTACAAATGCCACGCTGACAAGCGCGGCCCCTATGTATGGGAACACCCTCCTGTTGAAGAAGATTGCACAAAATGCCACGGAAGCCATGGCACCAAAGCCGCCAAACTCCTGAAGGAAAAACAACCACAACTTTGCCAAGGTTGCCATGACTGGTCTCAGCACCCAGGCACCCCCTATGGTGGACAAGCCGTATTCGGTGGCACCGCCAGCGCCGGTCGTGGTGGTTTGGCTCGCGGTTGTACCGGATGCCACGGTACCATTCACGGCAGTAATGCCCCCGGTTCTAACGGCAAGCGATTCATTCGATAAAGGAGGAGACTCTCAATGAAACGAGCACTGATAACATCTATCATGGCAGTGACTGCCTGCACGACATCTGCACTCGCCGATGATTTTATTGGAAATGTTGAGCTTGGCGGGAATCTAGCCGAGATTCGAGGAGACAAAGCAAAATTTAATGAGTATAGAGATTTGGGTACGGGCGCAACCGGCAATATAACTATCGATTACTATGGAAAAGATTACTTCCTGTATCTTGATGGTAAAAATTTCGGCTACAACTCAGATCGCAAAGAAACAAGAAGAGACCAGAGCTTTATCTTCAAAGCTGGAAAACCGGAAAATTTTAAGTATTCACTATTTTACAATGAAATCCCTCATAACCTGACATTTGGTGCAAAGTCAATCTATAGCGGCGTTGGTTCAACCACACTGATAGCTCCTGTAGCAAGTAATGCAACCTATGCCACTGCCTATAGCCGTATTGTTAACAGCACTCCATTTGATTACACCATTGACCGCAAGAACTACGGCGGTGAAATGGAGTTCTCTTTCAAGAGCCCCTTCTTCTTCAACGCCAGAGTAGAGCGTAACGAAACGCAAGGTTTACTACCATTAGGCACTTACGTCAGTCAGGAAAAAGAATTACCGGCACCCATCGACTACGTTACTGATAACGCCTACCTGACAACCGGCTATCGTTCAAAAAATCTTATTGTAACCTTTGATGGCACCATCAGCAATTTTACCAACAGCAGCAAGACCTTTACCCACACCTATACCGGCCCATCTACAACTATCGTATACCTTGCCCCGGACAGTATGTACTATAAGGTTGGCGGTAACATCATGTACCGCATACCGTTCTGGGACACCACTTTCACGGCCAGAGCAAGCTATTCTGAAAGCAGCAATGATATCGCCTTAACAGAATCACTCAATAACTTTGGCGGTAACTTTGGCGGCAAACTGACCTATACAACTGCTTCGACAGCGATCACCACAACCCCCATCAAACCGATGGATGCTAAACTCTACCTGAATCTTCTAAGCAAGAAGAACCAGTCCCCCACCGGCATTTACGGCGGTGCAGTTGCAACAGCTACCACTGCTACAGAAAAGTTTGATTACAACAAGGTGAATGGAGGGTTGGACCTTAGCTTTAAACTTCCCGCCAAAACAAAGCTAACAACTGGCTACGAATATCTTCAGATCAACCGGGCCATGAACTTTGGCATTTTTGGCACGACCTATAACAGCTCACGTACAGATGCCCCACACACCAAGGATCACATCCTGTATGCGCAGATCAAAAACAGCCTTTTTGACTGGATGTCTGCAAAGCTTCGTTATCAGTACCTGAGCCGCACCAGTGATTTCAGGGGTGACCTGTTTGCATCTGCAACAGATGCATCGGTCATCAGGCAATGGTGGCGTCCGGTTGATACAGCTGACAAGGATCAGCACAATGTCAAAATGGGCCTTGATTTTGACCCACTTGACAACCTTTCCTTCTCAACTGAGTACAGCTACAAGATCAACGACTATACCAAATCAGTTCTGGGTACTCAGAAAGATACCAGACATGAGCTGTATGTTGACGCAAACTACTCTGTCAGCGTTGTTAAGTTCAATCCGTTCTTTGACCTGGAACTGGTTGATAACAACTCAAAACACCGCAGATTCACAAACGCCGGCAACGCTAACCCATACGGACCTGATGTTGCAAACACTGCCTACAATTGGACCTCAGATCGCAAGGATATCAATTATGCCTTGGGCCTGAACACTGACGTTACGCTGATTAAAGACAAGCTGACATTTTCCGGCGACTATCGCTATGACAAGGCAAAAGGATCGGAAGACTTCTCTGCAAACGCCGGTGCCGTTACAACAGCACCACTGCTGGTCAGCAATAATGACGTTGACAGCTATACCAAACACTCCTTTGCAGCCAAGCTGAAGTACAACATAACTAAGAGTTTGAACGTTGGCTTGGGATATCTGTATGAGAACCTGCGCTATAGCGACGACCACTATGCCAATTATAATTACATGATTACAAAAACTGCCGGTGTCATGTTTACCGGTGCGTATGCGAATCCAAACTACGAAGCCCACGTAGGCTATATGACCGTTGGTTACAAATTCTAACTCCCCCCTAAAAAAAGGCGGCCCGCAACGGGCCGCCAGTTACTAAAAGTCCTTCATGTGGTGGATGTACTGTCAGGGTACTTCCAGCACTTTGCCCTCCCGCTTTCTCCCGGGAGGGCTTTTTTTATTCACGAAACGGACACTCCATATCTGTATAAAAATGTTCCGGCATTGTACCGAGAGGGAAAATACAGTATAAACAGCAACACTATGTACTGCACCTTTTACGGACTTAAAGAACGCCCTTTTACCCTTACCCCCAACCCGGATTTTATCTTTCTGGGCAAGGCTCATCAGGAAGCGTTTGCCCACCTGCTGTTTGGTATTGACCAGAAAGCCGGTTTCATTGCCTTAACCGGAGAAGTTGGGGCAGGCAAGACCACAGTCATACGTACCTTGTTGACCCGGCTTACGCCTGAAACCCACGCCACAGCCCTGATCCTGAATCCGATGATTTCCGCGCTTGGCCTGTTAAAGACGATTAACAGAGAATTTGGTATATCTGATATTGGCGAAGAACCGGCTGAACTGGTTGAAACGCTCAACCGGTTTCTTTTACAGCAAAAAGCAGCAGGCAAAACGGTTATTCTGGTAATTGATGAAGCCCAGGATATGGAACCGGTAACACTTGAACAAGTGCGACTGCTGTCAAATCTTGAAACCGCCACAGAAAAACTGATTCAGATTATTCTGGTGGGCCAGCCGGAGTTAGAAACACTTCTATCCCGCACAGAACTGCGCCAGCTGAACCAACGCATCACCGTGCGCTACCACCTTACCTCCATGGAAGCAGTAGACACTCGCGACTACATTACCCACCGCCTGAGGGTAGCTGGCGGCACCCCTGAAATGGTACGGTTCAGTGATGCTGCCATACAATTGATTCATCGCTTTACCGGCGGCCTGCCTCGATTGGTAAATGCTGTTACCGACCGTTCTCTCCTTATAGGCTATACCGCAGAAAGTCGTCAGATTGATACTAGTCAGGTACGTCAGGCCATTAAGGAAGTTGCCCCTTCGGAAGGGAGACGCTACCAGCGTCGCAGAAGAATTATTGCAATGGCCGCTACCGCTGTTGCATTGGTGATTGCCGTACTTGCTACCCTGGTTATTTCCCGCCTGCCCGCTTCCCATACCCCCTCATCTCCACAGGTCACATCACTGCCCCAACTGCTGCAACGGCTTAATGAACAAGAGAGCGTTCAAGAAGCATATCAGACCATATTGAAGGCTTGGAGTATTGTTCCTCCCTCCACCAGTACATCTGGCACTCCCATTGATGTATTATTTAAACGTGCTGGCTTTGATACCTTTAACTACTCAGGAGATATTAAGGGATTGGCAAGGATGGGATATCCGTCTGTTCTGGAACTGACAAGCAGTTCAGGTCAAAAACAGTTTCTGGTATTCAGCGGATTAAGTAACGAATATGCCATGGTGGCCAATGGAGCAGGCGAACTGGTGGAGATACCTGCCACAGCACTTGAACAGATATGGACAGGACGGGCAATCATTCCCTGGAAAAATGTACTGAAGCTGAACGTACCGGTCCCCTATGTCAAAAACAGCACCCAACGAGACCTGCTAGCACGACTGCTGATATCAGCCGGCGCCTGGAAGTCAAAGCAGACAGCTATTTCCGAGGCATCGGTACGTGATGCAATAAAGGGCTTTCAACAACAACAGGGGCTTGAATCTGCTGGTGTTGCAGGCGGACAGACACTGTTGCATTTATACCGCCATACCAACAGCTTCCCTACTCTCAAACTCAAGAGAGCCGAGAAAAATAGACCATGAGCAATATTTTAGATGCGCTGCGCAAAGCGCAGGACGAAAAATGCAGGGTATCAGATCAATCCATTATCGGTCGTGAGGCATTACTGAGCAACCGACCTGTACGCAGCAGGGGCGAGGTAAACAAGCGCGTCATCATATTGGCTGGTTCAGGTGTATTGTTTCTTGGCCTTGTTGCCTGGTGGCTCTACGGCCCGTCAAAACCAGCCTTTGAACCTCAGACTACAGATCTAACCAGAGTTGCTCAGTCACCAACTGCACCTGTACCGCCAGCCGGTAATTCCGCTCTGCCTCCCACACAACTGCTGTCGGCAACACCGACTCAACCACATCCTGTAAAGGTCGCTCCACAGCCGACTCAACTTGCACCATCACAAATTGCTGCCGCTCACCACGAAACTGAAAACAGGCAAAACCTTCGGAAGACAGGAGCTGCCCCAAGTGAGCCGGAAAGTTCAGCTGCGACACTGTCACCACCTTCAGCAACCGTCTCCAATGCCCCAGAAGGTATAAAGCTTACCGGCATTGCTTGGCAGGATAGCCGCAAAATGCGTAGGGCGGTGATCAATGATGCTTTAGTTGGTGAAGGGGCTGTTGTTGCTGGCGCAAAAGTGCTTGAAATCAGACCGGGGCTGGTGCGGTTTGAAAAAAACGGGGTAGTATTTGAGACGGCATTACCACGCTAGCAGGCCATGCCGGTATAGCGCGGTTCGCTAACCGGCGTTAAACTCCCGCTGCCAGGCTTCAAAAATGGCAACCTTGTCGTCACCAAACTTTGCAAGGTTTTTCCTTATTTTTTCTACTGACTTTTCCTTGTCAAGTCGATCAGGATTCTTTGAAAAAAACAGGTCAGCATAGCAGATGATCCGCTCTGCAAGAGTTTCCGGGGTCATATCCCGCTGCGGCAACGGCAGATTCTGGCTGGTTATGTCGTTAATCATAAGCCCCACCCCGGTATGACGTTCACAGATCAGGGCATGTAGCGGCAATCCCTCTGCATCAAGCAGCTCTCTACCCAACACGCCGTGGCGAATATACGGTTCCGCTCCATGGCAGGCTATATCTGGTGCATCCACCTTGCAGACACCGATATCATGCAGATAGGCAGCCTCTATGACCAGACGGCGTGTTTCTGAATCGGCATTAACTGCAGCACAGGCAGAAAGCGCTTTACCAGCCACCATCTTGCCATGGATCATCAGGATCTCCACTGTTTTGGGACTGCAATAGCGTTTCAATAACTCTTCAACCGCTAACATGGGCTACCCCTTTCCAAAGAAATCCCTGAGGCGCTTCAGGTAATCAACCGGGCTGCGCTCACCTGCGCCCGGCTCAACCTGACGTTCCTGCTGTTCTTGGTTGCTGGCTGTGTGCCGGGACAACGCCTCACCAAGCCGTTCCATCAGCTTATCGTTACTATCCATCAGTTCAGCTATGGCGGTTTTGGAAAGTTCAGCCAGAATTACCTCGCTGAGAGCCCGTACCGTTGCCTTACGAGGCTCACCAGTCAAGAGCGACATCTCACCAAACATCCTGCCCTGCCCCAGACGAGCGACTTCACTACCGTCAACCTCAACCGCCATCTCACCACGCAGCACAAAGAACAGAGAGTTGCCTGCATCCCCCTGCCTGACCGCAGCCTCACCAGGCGCAAAGGTACGCATCGTTGCACTATCCGCAAAATGGGCTACTTCATCAGCCGTCAGTACATCAAACAGATGGGATTGACGCACACCTGCCAGAATCTCATCCCGCTGGTTAGGAAATGATTCTTTAAGAGGGGCTGTAACCAGTTGGCGATGGGGAAAGGGAAAGCTCCAACCGGACCGATGGACCGCATACCAGGCCTTGGTCTGCAGTTCCGACAAAGCCAGATTACGCTGTGCCGGATCCGCCAGCCAGAATTTTAGCAGATAGACAATGCTGCTATCATTCATGGTTTGGAGACGGACTATCGGTTCTGGTTCATCAAGCACCAGCGACTCTTCCTGCAGAACCTTCAACAGTAGCGTTTTTGCCTGTTCAGGAGGCAGTTCATAGGGCAGACCGATGGTCAGAGTCAACGCAGCCCGTTCCTGAGCCGCTTCCTTGAGCGAACCATGGGTGGTGACCACACTCTGAACCACCACGGTGTTAGGTACCAGTACCTGGTTATTATCCAAGGTACGCAGGGTGATATAGCGAAAACCAACGTTGACGATCTCGCCAAACAGGTTTTTTTCAGGAATCGAGATCCAGCTTCCCCTGGTCATCAGGGGATCGATCTGGACCGTAAAGCCGTAAAAGGCATTGGAAAGCGTGGTCTGCATGGCAAAGGCAATGGCGGCAGTAAGCACCGTGGTGGTGGTGATAACCGCTGACAGATCCACCTGAAACACCAGCCGCAACGATGCAAGACCTGCAGCCAGATAGACTGCCAGACGGATGGCATCCCGCAGTAGCATCGGCACATCGCCATGCCGCCGCAGGCTAAGCACCATATCCACCAGAACGTAGATCACCAGCTTGGCCAGACAGATCAGGACGATCACACTCTGGATGCGGGCCAGAATCTGGCGATAGTTGGGGTAGCCGGTCAGGGTGGCCTCAAAGTAGAGCAGCACCAACCCCAGTAAAGAGAGTTTGAGCGCGGTTGGAGCCAGGGAGGAAAGCGGCCTGCCCTGTACGCGGCGCACCACCGTAACCGTGGTAAAAAACAGGATCACCACCAGTAACACCACCAGCTTGTTGACCAGAATAAAATTCAGGTCTACCAGTGAAAGCATCCCCTGATTAAGCTGTTGTGCTGCTGAATTCGCCATACTACCCCTCCAGAGCGCCGATCAGGCTTTTGATATCAGCAATGCCTCGCTCAGCCAGCCACTGTTCCATACCTTCAGCAATTTCCTGAGCTGCACCAGGGTTCACAAAGCTGGCAGTACCCACCTGCACCGCTGTAGCACCGGCCAGGATGAACTCCAGGGCATCGGTTGCAGACATGATCCCGCCGATACCGATCACCGGCACCTTGACCGCCTTGGCCACTTGCCAGACCATCCGCAGGGCAACCGGCTTGATGGCAGGGCCCGACAGTCCACCGGTAACATTAGCCAGCACCGGTCTGCGACGCTCCAGATCAATGGCCATACCGGTCAGGGTGTTGATCACGGACAGGGCATCTGCCCCGGCACCTTCGCAGGCCTGGGCCATTTCTACAATATCGGTTACATTGGGAGAGAGCTTGACAATCAGGGTCTTTTTTGTGGCAGCACGGCAGGCAGCAACGACGCTGGCAGCGCAGTTTGGATCCGTGCCGAACACAATGCCGCCTTGCTTGACATTGGGGCAGGAGATGTTCACCTCCAGGGCTGCAACCTCCGGGATCGCATCCAGGCGGCTAGCCAGCTCAGCATACTCGTCCGGGGTGTAGCCAAAGAAGTTGGCAATGGCCGGGGTATTCACCGAACGCAGGAACGGCACCTTTTTCTGGACAAAAGCGTCAATCCCCACGTTCTGCAGGCCGATGGCGTTCAGCATACCGCCCGGCGTCTCCACAATCCGGGGGGTGGGGTTACCGGCTCGGGGCTTCAAGGACAGCCCCTTGGTGACAAAAGCGCCGATCTTTTCCAGATCAACATACTGGCTGAACTCTTTACCATAGCCAAAGGTACCGGAGGCGGTCATGACCGGGTTACGCAGCTTGAGGCTGCCGATCTCAACTGACATAACAGGTTTCATATCAGTTCCCCTCCCATTTCAGTTCAGCCGCTTCAAAGACCGGGCCTTCAGTACAGACGCAACGGTAATCTGGGTTGTCAGCACTGTGCTCTGCCCCCTGACAGACGCAGCCCAGACAGGCCCCCATGCCGCAGGCCATGTATCCTTCCAAAGAGACCTGGGTTTTCACACTCCGCTTTGCTCCAATACCTGCCACCGCCTTCAGCATGCCATGGGGACCGCAGGCAAAGATCTGTCCCTTGTTAGCGGTTGCATCCAGGCGCTGCTCCAGCACCTTGGTAACCAGACCGCACTCACCCAGAGAGCCATCTTCGGTTGCGGTATAGCACTCCACCCCTAAACGCTCAAACTCGGTGATGCAGAGCACATCGTCTTTGGTTCTGCCGCCGGCAAACAGACGCACCGGCGAATCCTTGACCAGCTCCTTGGCCAGCAGATAGAGCGGTGCCAGACCAACGCCGCCCCCTACAATCAGCTTCTCTTCACCGCTTGGGCCATTATCAAACCCGGTACCCAAGGGGCCAAGGATATCCAGAATATCATTCTCATGCAGGGTGGACAGCATGCCGGTTCCCTTGCCCACCACCCGGTACAGAATCTCCAGGTAAGGCTGAGGCACTGCGCCGGTGTAGGCAGGCTGCAGCGTGCCCACATCAAACACGCCAAAGGGACGGCGGATCAACGGATCAATGGACGGATTGACCCGCACCATTACAAACTGGCCCGGTTTGGCCTCAAGCATCTCTGCCGGTGCGGTCATCCGCATCCGCCAGTAGCCGGGGGAAACCTCGGCATTATCAAGAATCATGGCCTTAAACTGCATCAACATCCTCCTTCATCAGCTTTTTATCCATCAAAACCGCATCAATGTTGTCTTCATAATAGGCCTTGCGCAGCCCGGTCTGTTGAAATCCGAACCGTTCATACAGTGCAATGGCCGGTTGGCTGGTGGCCCGCACCTCAAGCAGCAGCAGACGGGCGCCACGCTGGATCGCCTCATCACAGGCCCACTGCACCAACTGTGCGCCAATCCCCCTACCCTGTAGAGCCGGATCAACCGCCACGTCCAGGATCTCGGCCTCATCTAGCAGTACGGTCAGACAGAGATAGCCTGCCACCCTGCCATCAAGTTCGACAACCACCGGTGTACCACGCTCCGAGCCGATCTCTGCAAGAAAGTGTTCACTGGTCCAGGCACGGAAGAAACAGGCCTGTTCAATGCGTAACACTGCGGCAAGGTCAGCCTCAAGCATAGGACGGATACAAATCATTGGCGTAGAATATCGTCAAGGATGTTTTGCGTAAACAAAAAAGGCACCTGCTATGAGCAAGTGCCTGTTTTTTGTATAATAACAACATACTGGCAGCGTCTTTGTGGCTACCAACGATCAAACCAACAAGGCAATGTTTCAGAACGGGTTAGCGCTGTTCTTCAACCTTTAACATCCGTTTTTCCAACTTAATCAACTTTTTTTTCATCTCCGGCAGATGGGGAAACACGGCTGCCGATTTCAGCCTTGCCTGATGTGCAATTGCTGGCGTACCACTAAGCACGGCACCTGCCTCAACATTATTGAACACGCCTGATTGCCCTGATATCATGGCATTGTCACCAATCGTAAGGTGATCAACGATAGCCACCTGCCCCCCGAGGGTGACATGCTTTCCAAGCGTAGTGCTTCCCGCAATCCCGGTTTGAGCAACAATCATACAGTCTGGGCCGATCTGGCAATTGTGTGCGATCTGGACAAGGTTATCAATCTTTGTGCCCCTGCCGATACGGGTAACATCCAGAGCTGCCCGATCAATGGAACAATTAACGCCAATCTCCACATCATCATCAATGATAACAACGCCAACCTGGGGAATTTTGAACCAACGTTCTCCATCAGGCACATAACCAAAACCATCACCACCAATAACGGTTCCATTGTGAATGGTGACACGATTACCGATCCGGCAACCTTCACGTACCGATACGCCGGCGTGCAGCGTGACATCATCCCCCAGTACTGCCCCTTCATACACGGTAACATTAGCATGCAGGGTTACCCGTTTGCCCAGTTGAACGCGGTCTCCAACACAGGCACCAGGATAGATACTGACTTCCTCACCTATAACCACATCAGCACCGACATGGGCACCAGACATGATCCCTCGTGCAACCCGCTCACGACTGGTAAAGAGAGTTAGAAGTTTTGCAAAGGCGAGATAAGGATTGGTTACAATGATACCGTTTCGACCACAGGTATCGGACAAGGTATGAAATACTATTGCTGAGGCCTTGGTTGTCACGACCTTTGACGCATACTTTTCATTGGCGAGAAAGGTGATCTGGCCATCCCCTGCATTATCAAGGGTACCCAGGCCGGTAATAACTAATGAAGGATCACCAGTTACGCTCCCTCCAAGATAATCAGCCAGCTCCGCGATATTTCTGGTTAGAGCCATGGAGGTTGTCCTTTAGTAGCCGTAGTTAGTCGTCCCTGAAAAAGTCGTCTTTTTCCTCAGACCGCATTTAATTGTAGGGGGAGTTGCCTTCCCCACCCGAAAATAGCCCGTTCTTTTACAAGCCAA
>JGI24730J26740_1000772_pt1 | contig 19557 bp, 19 predicted proteins | sample EPASupsiteSAE347_FD_26740 | JGI IMG/M metagenome (IMG submission 26740)
ACAGAGTTCTCTACTTCTGGCATTACGTGGGCAATTCCATGGTGACGCTCCTCTCTAACATGTTCACGAACCTTAACCTGACCGACATGGAAACGTGCTATAAGGTCTTCACGAAAGAGGTCATCAAGACCATTACCATCGAATCCGACCGCTTCGGTGTGGAGCCGGAGATCACCGCGAAAGTGGCCAGGGGAAGATGGCGCATCTTCGAAGTCCCCATTTCCTATTACGGCAGGACCTACGAAGAGGGCAAAAAGATCACCTGGCGCGACGGCATCAAGGCGTTCTTCACGATCGTCAAGTACAATCTATTCAGATAAAAAAAGGCTATAAGCCGGAGACTTGCGCACGAATGCAGAGGCCACGATCTCTGTATCGTCAGACCCAATCCAATAACGCCCACGTTTGTCTTTCCGTCATAATTCCGGCTAAGTGATTTCTGTGCGGGGTGAAAAAAGGGCCATCCCTTTTCGGGGATGGCCCTTGTGTGTACCATGTTCGTACTATGCTTTTTCCCTGGCTCCGTTTTTGCCGGCGATCCGGCCGAAGACGACGCATTCCGTGGTTGCATTGCAGCCCAGCCGGTTTGAACCGTGAACACCTCCGGCCACTTCACCAGCTGCGTACAGGTGCGGTATCACCGTCCCGAACACGTCCACGACCTGGGCATCCGTGTTGATTCTCAGGCCGCCCATGGTGTGGTGTACGGCAGGCCACATCGGCAGGGCGTAATAGGGTCCCTTATCCATGGGGATCATCGTCTTTTTCATGGGTTTGTTGAACTCGGGGTCCTTCCCTTCCGCTATGTACCGGTTATGGTCTTTTATAGTTTTTTCAAGGACATCGGCGGGAGCTCCGATCTTTTTGGCAAGCTCCGCGATGGTTTCGCCCTTGATAAAACGGCCCTTTTTCATACCGGCTTCTATCTCTTCAGGCTTGCCGCCAAACTTGGGCGGTATGGCATCGGTGAAAATGGTATAGGCGGGCTTCATATTTGGCCCGAGAGCGATCTGGGCGAAGGCACAGACGTCCCTGCGGTCCAGTTCGTTGACAAAACGTTTCCCGGTTTTGCTTACGTAGATGACTCCGACTCCGGGGCCGCTGAAACCGTACACGGCAGGCCGGTCAAGGATGCCGGCTTCCGGTTCGGCAAAGGGGAAGAGCTGTATGAAGTTCATATGCAGCGTGTCTGCCCCGACGGCCTTGGAGAAGCGTATCATTTCGCCTGTGGCTCCCTTCTGGTTGGTGCAGTTAAACTCCTTGACAAGCTTGGGCCACTGCTCCAGCCGCATCTGCACATCCTGGCTGAAACCTCCCGATGCGAGGACGAGGGCCTTTTTGGCTCTAATGTTCAAAACCTTCGCGCCTCTCTTGATTTCAACCCCGAGGACCGGGCTCTTGGGGTCGGCATCCTTGCGCCAGATCCAGGTGACCTGAGAGTTCAGCGCGATCTTTGCCCCGCGTTTCTCGGCAATCTTCTTGAGTGCCTCGGTATAGTCCTTGCCGGAATTGTGCGCTGAAAAGTGCGCGCGATAGGCGGTGTGTCCGCCACCGATGACGAGGACGTCGCTGAGTTGAGCACCTCCCTCGTTTATCATCCAGTTCAGGGCGTCGGGTGCCTCTTTCGCCATGACTTCAACGAGCGCCGGCATGTTGAAAAAATCGCCGCCCTTCAGGGTATCATCGATGTGCTGTTTGACGCTGTCGTTGCCAAGATTCTTTTTCTGACGAAGATGGAGCTCTTCATCCCAGGCGGCATATCCCCCTCCGTTGATGATGGAATTTCCACCGTAAATGGGCATTTTCTCAAGGATAACGGTCTTTGCGCCCCCGCCTGCCGCTTCCGCCGCAGCCGCCAGTCCTGCAAACCCTGAACCGATGACCACAACATCCCATGTTTCATCCCATTTCTGGGGCAGCTTTTTTGTGATTGCCTCTGCTGTACCGGGAGCTGCAAGATTCAATGCCAGGCCGCCTAAACCGGCCATGGCCCCGACCGCTGCCGCACCTTTAAGCAACGACCGCCTGCTCATGCCTTTCTGTTCCGAATCTCCGTCTTTCATGTCTCCTCCTTGTGATGTTTCCTACCCCACCGTAGAACATCGCCCCGAGACTGATGACAGTATTATGGAATGGTTAAGCTTACTTAACATTCAGCTTTACTGTCAAGAAATGTTTTTAGTTTTAGAGGGGTTGGGAAGATTATGGGTAGAAGATGGGTAATAGGCAGTGGGCGATGGGCCATACAAAGGACTATCTTTTCTTCCTTCTCCCATAACATTTAACCTGTCATAATCCTTGTTTCATTTGCCTGTTGGCATTTAACCATCTATTGTTTAAAATAGAAATGAAAATGGTGACCAAACGATGGCGCAGGAAGAGATCCATATGAATGTTTCGATGGAGCGACTCTGCGCAACCTGGCCTGACAAGGGACGACACCCGAGGCGTGATGGGTTTGACAGACTTTATGGGGAACAGCGTGCCGCGTGTTAGAGGCAAAAAAAGCAATGACAGGAAACAGGAAGAGGACTGACATGAAACGGGTTGGAGGTTCTTCTAAAAAGTTACTCAGTCTCTTAAGAACGTTCCCGAGCAAGACCAGGGGATTTACTTCCATAGAGCTTGTTATTGTCATCATGGTTCTTGGCGTCCTCACTGCCTCTATCATCATCAAGAATCCTTTCTCAATAAGCGATTACAGCTCGATAGCGGCAGATCAGCTCATCGCTGATATCCAGTATGTGCAGATGAGGGCGATGGGGATAGGGAGCCGCCAGAGCATTATTCTTCAAAATAATGCAAGCGACTATTGTATATGTCACGTTCCCACATGTACCTATGCAACATGCGGTTCGACGGGTGAGAAGAAAACCTTGCCGGGTGGTGTCGTGGTTAGCAGCCTCCCCAGTTTCGGCACTACCATTATCTTTGATACTCTGGGAGAACCGGTCTATGGTTCGGGAACGATCCGGCTTTCTAATACAAAGAATATAACGATTTATGCAATAACAGGGAAAGTTGAATGATCAGGTTGGGCAATAAAGGTTTTAGTCTGATAGAACTTGTTGCATTTATCATTATTGGAGGAATTATTTTGCCCGCTTCGCTTATCGCTTTCACCGCTGTGCTGGAGAGTTTTTCAAGACCGGATTACCAAACGCAGGCACGGTTTATAGCCGAAGCAAAAATGGAAGATATCACAAGCCAGAGTTTTAATAGCTTACCAACCCAGAATCCCAATTTCAGACCTGTCCGAAATGATTCGACGAATCCATTTATGGGGAGCGGGACATATAGATTCGGTACCTCGGTTTACGATAATTACCAATGGAAATGGATTATATGCAATACCGGTTCCAGCCAGATCAACCTGCCCTGTTCAGAAGTTCATAACGAGACTTTGTCCGATTACAATTATTATAGAAGAATCGAGGTGACGGTACGGATGCCGGACAATTCCACGTATGATGTATCTACCTTGGTGTCATTAAGGCCAAAAGCATTATGATGAATACTGTGCTTTTTAGGAGAGAAGGTTTCACGCTAATTGAGATCGTTACAGTCGTGGTTGTCCTGGCGATCCTTGGCGTTTTTACCTTTTCTTTTATTGATCAGGCAACGAAGGTGTATATCATGGGCAATACCCAAAGAATGCTCTACCAGGAGGCGTCGTATATGCTGGAGAGAATGACCAGAGAACTGCGGGATGCGGATAGCATAAGCAGTTCTTCACCTGATACCGTTCTGTATTTTCATAGAACACACCAGACGCTGATGGACGCTTCCAACACCATATATTTCTATCAAACTGGTGATGCCGACAGGTCAATGAACCGGCTTGCTTTTTCCTGGCCTCATATCACCAACCAAAGACTTGGGGTCAATATTGCAGCATTCCGGATTACCCGTAGTTACTCAGGAACAGACAATGAGAGGATCAATATTATGCTAACGCTTGCAGACGGTGATCAAACGGTAACCCTGAGTACTAGCGTGTCTCCCAAGAACTTTGGCACCAATAACTTTACGAGTCGCTGCTTTAACGATGATTATGAAGACGTTATCCAATAATAGAGGCATTTCGCTTGTCATTTTGGTGATCGCCATGACTCTTATAGCAGTTCTGGGAGCCAGCTTTGTATCCCTCGTTGGCTCCAAACACAAAAGTTCTTTATATCAGCTTGATTCGTACCGTGCGTTGAATATTGCGAATGCAGGAGTTGAGTATGCAATCCGATATGTTTCAGACGAATTGGGTAACGCTTCAAGCTCAAGTAATTATTTCCAAACTCTTCCAACCACTTTTGGTAATTCCAATTTTTCCGGTGGAATGTTCTCTGCCACGCGTTATTTCAGTTATACGGACTCCAGCGACTACATTGAAGTGACTGGAGTGTTTCCAAGTTCTTCACCTGTCTCCAGCAGAAAGATTAAACTTACAAATTTCCGTCGTTACTTGAGCGCATTTACACTTGTTTCTGATCCGAGTTGTTCTGCTCGTTTACCTTATAAAGGAGGTGTGAGCAACAATCAAGTGATAATACCGATAATGAACAATTACCAGAGCAATGCGGTAGTAGTAGACAAATTATTTATTACAATTGATTTTTCAGTCGGAGGGAATCCCATGACTTTGAGCAAAATCTATTTGGCGGGTAGCCAGGTCTATAGTGGTTCAGATGTGTTTAATCAAGGAAATCCATCAAGACAAATTGATATTAGTAATCAAACAGTTCCTAGAACAGATAGTCAAGGGACAATTTCAACCTGTGTATTAGAGTTTCAAAATTCTATTAGTGAAACACATTCATATACAGTGAAGTTTGATTTTTACGATACAAGTATTAAAAGTAGCGTTATAGTCACGCAGAAATTTTAAGGAGTTGCAGTAGAGCCGGATTTCACTTCAAAGTGCACCACCGGAGATAACAAGTAGGACATCACGGGATTTTCTGGTAGAGTGAAGTACCACCCACACTCGAATCAGAAAGGAGCCCATCATGCCCTACCATCATTTAACAGAAAAAGACCGATATGTCATTAGCCGTATGAAGCTCGCCAGTTTTTTTTGCTGAGGGGGATAGGCCGGCGTATCGGCCGGCACCGAGTGGGGCAGAACCGGCGATAAGCTATGCGGTGAGAAGGGGCAGGATATCGTCCGACAGAAAGGGTTCCTCAGGAACCCTCCAGTAGAACAGGGTAGGGGACGTTTCGGTTTAATCCGGGAAGAATGATTCGAAATCCCTCGGGGTGATGATCTTTGTTGTGCTGTATTGCCCGATAACCAGGAGGTCTTCGTCGCCGGTTACGAGGTAATCTGCGCCGAGCCTGTGTGCGCAGGCAAGGATTTTGTCATCATCGGCATCACTGCATACAGGGGCAATGGGATCTATTTTCAGGACCAGTTCTTTCGAGGCTTCCGATATGACGGAATGCACTTCGGAAATTTCCGAACCCGAAAGAGAGAATTTTTTTATCAGAACCGTCTCCAACTCGCTCATAATATCCGAACTCAGAAACAGATCACACTCTCTCTTGCGTGCTCTGAGGAGGAGTTTGGAGCAGATTCCTTCAGTGAGAAAAGCTGCGATGAGAATATTGGTATCTAATACTACCTTCAAGACACCACTTTGAAGACATCTTCATCGGTGATTACCTTTGCGGATTTTGCTTTTCAGGCAAGTCGTTTTTTGATAGCTTTGAATCGGGCTTCCCAGAGAAAAACCCCAAGAGATTCTTTGACGATATCACTTTTGTTTCTACCGGTTTCCCTGGCATAGGCGTCGAGTTCCTCGGCCATGTTGCCGGGTAAACTTACCGACAGGGCAGATCTCATTTTGTCACCTCTGTACTACAATAGTATCTTTGTCAAGGACCGGCGTGGACCCTGACACATAACACATCCCATGCTAACATGGCAGCGCCTCCGGATAATACAACTCTCGCCTGAAATTGTATATTGCCTGACAAAGCCGGGAAACGCCTATAAATGATAATGATTACGCCGAAGTCAGTCAGCTATTTTCCTGTTGACATATTTCTGTGAAAACCATATAAAAGTATTTATAATTATGGGGATTATCAGCAGATATGATCAAAGATTAATCAGTCACCTCGGAATAGATCAACAACTATTTAATATTATTAGTGTTTATACAGTCAGTACCGGTTTATTTCCATTTCTTACGGAGTGAATTTGGATATCCTCGGCGTAGACATTGGGACGGTGAGTGTCAAATACGTGAGATGCAAGGGCACGGCGGGCAATAGCATTATTGCGTCCCAGGGTGACTATCCCTACAAGGGAGACTTCGAAGATCTGAAGTTGATCCTTGAAGATATTCGCATGAAAGAGGGATTGGATCTGGAAGTGGCCGCGGGTATCTCGTCACCTGACATCATCAAGAAAACCTTTACCATACCCATTCTTCCGAAAAAGGAACAGAGGGAAGCCCTCAACTGGACATCCGCGAAAGTCCTTTCCATGTCCCTCGATGATATGGTGTACGAACATGTCATGCTCGGGAGGGTTGAGGAGAAGGGGATCATGAAGGACGAGGTTCTTTTCGTGGGGACCTCGAAGGGTTTTATCCAGCGGATTCATTCAACATTTCAACAGGCTGGTTTCCGGGACGTTGTCCTTGTGACAGACATAGCCTTTGCCTACGTCTATACCCTCGGCGAAGTCGGGGAACGCTCGATTGCGGTGGTTGATGTGGGCGGCAGACAGACCGGTCTGTACATTGCCAACGGCCGCCGCCTCATGTTCGCCAGGGAGATCCTGACGGCATCGGAAAGTTTCTCGGATGCCCTCATGAGCGGGCCCGGGTTTTCCTTCGATGAGGCCGAGCAATTCAAGAGGGAAAGGGGTTTCGACGCGGAGCTGACGGAGATCCTGAAAATACCTTTCGAGCGGCTGGCCGGTGAGGTCCAGCGGACCTTCAGTGTCTATAACCAGCATTATCCCGACAAGGCCGTCACCCAGGTGTACGTGACCGGACGGGGAGCGAAGATTCCGAGGTTCATGGAGAAATTGGAAGAGACCCTCGTGGAACAGGTGGACCGTCTCGAAACTCTGCACAATATCGAGGAGAAATATATCCTTGCCCGGGCGCTCTGCATGAACGTGGATGTTCTTCCCAACCTCCTTCCGGAAGGGGCCAAAAAGCGTGAAACGAGCAAGATTTTCAAGCGCTTCGCCATGATGGGTACGGTGGCGATAGCAATGATCCTGGTCCTTCTTTCCCTGGGTATGTGGCGCACGACAAAAAATGCCGATTTGAGATTCAAGTCTGAACAAGGCACCCTGGAACAGATCAAAAAAGGTATGGAGAGCCTCGGGGTTAAGACCGTGACGGCCGCGATCGATCCGAAGGATATCGGGTTTATACGCAATGAGATCCAGAAAAAAGACGTCACTTTCGTAACACTCATGAAGTACCTTTCGTCAAAGACGCCGGGCGGAATCTATCTAAAATCCATCGAATTCGGGGGCGAGTTTGCACCGGAGGCGGCTGCGCCTCCCGGGCAAGGCCAGCAGGCTTCTTCTGCCGGTACACCGCCCGTCAAACCAGGCGAATCGAAGCGGGAAGCAGGCCAGAAGGCCAACGATGACGACTATCCGCTGATACTCAGGGGATACGTTTTCGGTGAGGCGGATTCCCTTGAGCTCAAGCTTTTTAATTTTATTTTATCACTCAATGGATCCGGCTTTATCCGCCAGGTTGAGGTGTTGAGCAAAGAGAGCAAGACAGTACGGGGAAGGCCGGTGATGGAATTTGCCCTGACCGCGAGGTGCTTCAAGTATGAGCTATAAGAACCTTATATGGTCTGTGGGTCTCCCGGTCGCGATCATCCTTGTCTGGATACTTGCCGTGTACATACCCATGAGCGTGCAGGCGACGAAGGGACAGAATTCGCTCAATGCAGTCTTGCAGGAGCGGAAGGCATTAGAGGCCACTTTGCTGACCATGACACAACAGGTGCAAACCCAGGCCTCATTAAAAAAATCCTACGATGAGTTTCTTAGCCAGGCCCCAACCATCGACAGGATGGGCCAATTCATGGCGGGCGTCGTTCATTCAGCTAAATCAAGAGGAATGAGCCTCGAACGGCTGAACGGGGAATATAGTTCAATGGAGGCATCCCGGCAAAACGTAATTCACCCCGTCTTTGAAATGGGCGTGAAGGGAAAATTCCTTGATATGGGGAAATTCTTGGAAGAACTTTCGGGAAAGACGGCGTTCGCGGGTATCAGAAAAGCCCGAATTGCTTACGACGAGAAGGAATATCCGGTCCTCTCCGGCAGGTTTGTCATAGAATTCAAGGCACTTAAGGAGAGAACGTTTGAAGGTAAGTAAGCCGATACTCATCCTGTGCATTGCCATGCTGCTTCTGGCGGGATACATCCATTTTTTCACGGGTAAAAAGAAACCGAAGGGTCCCGCGCCCGTGTCCCCGCCGGCTCAGGCCCAGACGCAGCCGGCAAAGCCGCAGCAGGGGCAGCCGCAACCGGTTCAGGCGCCATCGGGTGGACAGCAGTCCGCGCTGCCGGAGGTTCCGGGGAAATCCGAACCGGCCGGGCCTAAGCCCAAACCGCAGTTCGACAAACTGCAAGTGGGCTGGGCATCCGATCCTTTCATACTTCCCGTTATTAAAGGAAAGAAGGGCAGGGATGACGCTTCGGCCGTAAGGCTTGTCGCGATTCTCGAACGGGGCAGCCAGAGAGTGGCCGTCATCGACCGCGAGGTCGTCAAAAAGGGCGACATGATAGGAAATGAAAAAGTTGTCGAAATAGGCAGGGACATGGTGGTTCTTACCCGGGGCGGAACAAAGAGGACCCTCGTTCTCGCAGATGCCGATACCGTTGCTGCGGATGAGGCGCTTACCGCCAAGCCAAAAAGTACTGAGAGGCCCAAATGAGAAAAAGGTGGATCCCTTTAGTCTTGCTCGGTTTCCTCCTTTCCTGTGCGCATTCACAAGAGGTGCCGGATGGAAAGGCCCAGTCGAAAGCTCCGGACATACCCAGCCCGATTTCATTCCAGGCTGACACGGCACAAAAGGTCACTGCAAAACAGGCGGAAGATCTTTATTCCTTCTCCCTCCGCGAGGCGGATGTCAAGGACATCCTTCGGGCCATCGCCAAGCAGACCGATTACAATGTTGTTGTCGAGCCCGATGTGAAAGGCTTTACCACCGTGGACCTTAAACAGGTCACCCTTGCAAAGGCCCTCGAATATATTCTTGAACCTCTCAACTATACTTTTAAGATAGAAGACAGAACGGTCTATGTCTCAAAGCCCAAACTTGAAACGAAGCTCTTTACGATAAATTACCTTGCATTAAAGAAGACTGCGGTAAGCAAGGTTACATGGAAAGAGGGAGGCTCTACGAGCACTTCCTCTGGAAGCGGCTCGTCTGCAAGTACCACCAGCACGGAAGACAAGACACTGGAAATAAAAAACGAAACGGAATCGGATCTCTGGAAGAGCCTGGAGGACAACCTCAAACCCATTATTTCGGCGGAGGGAAAGTTCTCGATCAACCGCCAGGCATTTACCATAATGGTGACGGATTATCCGAAGAACCTCAAGCGGGCGTCAATATTCCTCGAGAGTCTTGAAGGGCCGATGCACAGACAGATAATGATTGAAGCTAAAATCGTTGAGGTCATTTTGAATGCGGGTTCCAGGGTGGGTATCAATTGGGAACTCATAAATTCAAGAATTGGAAGTTTTGCCAATATCAGCGCCCAACAGATAATTCCAGTGCCTTCGGACTTTTCCATCACGAACCCGACTCTCCGTTTCTGGGTCACCTCCCCCACATCCGGTGAATTCACGGGCTATCTCGATGCACTCCAGCAGGAATATAAGACGCAGGTTTTATCGAGCCCCAAGATATCGACGCTCAACAATCAAAGGGCCGTCATCAAGGCGACTCAGCAAGAGGTCTACTTCGATGAGTCGCTGGCATATACCGCTGGTGTTGCAACTCCCGTCGCTACATATACCCCCAGGTTCCTGAACGTCGGTGTAGTTCTCGATGTAACCCCGCAGATCGATGGAAACAGCAATATAATTCTGAGCATACATCCCGTTTACTCAACAATTTCGGGATATGTTACGTCTCCCAATCCTAATTCTCAAGGCAGAGTGCCGATAGTCACGACACGTGAAGCCGATACGGTCGTTCGGGTCAAAGATGGTGAAACGGTTATCATCGCAGGCCTGATACAGGAAAGAAAGTTTAAGGATCGCACGGGTGTACTGGGCCTGAGCTCGGTTCCATTGCTCGGTCCGCTTTTCAGAGTGGACACGGAGGAAACCCGGAACACGGAACTTGTTGTATTCATGACTCCGCGGATAGTTCATGCGAAATAAGGGTATATGAATGAGTATAATCCACGATGCCCTTAAGAAGGCGCAGGAACAAAGAAAAAAGGACCCGGCCGGCATTCCCTACAGCAACCAGCCGGAGGTTAAAAAAAAGCCGCGATTCGTGCTGATAGCCGTTGTCGCATTGCTGGCGGCAGCCGTGGTTGTTTATCTTTACGTCCCTGCCTTTCATCGCCAGAAGGCCTCACCGGTAAGCCAGGTAAAACCCTCCCCACCCGCGCAGACAGTTGTGGCTCACGTCAAGCCCGTTCAGGAACCCGACAGGAAGGAATCGAAAACTGACGAGGGACCGGCGGCCCCGACGAAGACCGATACAAAGGAAAACCAGTCCCCGGCCGGGAAAACGGCCGCACGAAAGGCTGAAAAGGCCGGTGTGCCTGTCCCCAGAGCCGTCCAGACGGCCTCACGGTCCTGGCAAACGGGGGATGTGCTGAGGGAGGCTGCGCCCGTATCCGCAAAGGGTTCAAAAGCCCGGGGCGAATATCGGCGTTCTGTTGAAGAGCCTGCGGAAGAACCGATTCGGCGAACCGCGGCAAGAAAGACCGACGACGAACGGATAGACGCCCAATACAACGAAGCCCTTAACGCCGTTAAATCGGGCCGGAGCCATGAAGCGCAACGGATGTTTCTCGCCATTGTCGCCCGGAAACCGGACCATGTCGAATCGCTTAACAACCTTGGGGTGATATCAGCTTCACTGGGCAATAAAAAGGAGGCTCTGGCCTATTTCAAAAAAATCCTTGAATACCGGGCGGATTATCCGAAGGCTTATAACAATATCGGCCTTATAATGATGTCCGAGGGCGACAAAGTACTCGCGGAGGAGTACTTCCGTAAGGCTATATCACTCGAACCGCAGGGTTTGGAGCCTTACATCAATTTATCGGCACTCCTGAGAACCCAGGGCAGGTTTCAAGACGCGGCAAACGTCCTTGAGGAACCAATAAGGAGAAACACCAGGGACCAACTCCTTTATCTTTCGTATGCCATCATCAAAGACAACATGGGCCAAACGGCGCAGGCAATCACATATTACCGGCAGTATCTTGCGCTCGCAAGGCCGTCGGATGTGAGAAACGGGGTAATCGAAAGACTCAAGTATCTTGAAGACCGGGGAAAGAAATAATGGCTCGGATGCGTAAAAGGCTTGGCGAACTGCTTCTCGACGCGAAGAAGCTGACGGAAAAGGATCTGCTGCGTGCTCTTACGGAACAGAAGAAGTACGGCGACAAACTGGGCAAGGTGATCGTCAAACTCGGGATGCTTTCCGAAAAAGAGATAATCGATACCGTCAGCAAGCAGCTCAACATTCCCATTATCGATCTGAAAGCCCTGGAGATTCCCGAGGACGTCGTCTCCCTTATTACCGCCGACATTGCCAAGAATTCCATGCTTATTCCTGTCATGCGAAGATATAACGTTCTCAAACTGGCCATGGTGGATCCCCTCGACATCGATGCCATGGACAACGTGGCGAGAATGGTTAAAATGGAGATCGAGCCGCTCATTGTTACAGAGGATGAGCTTAAGCAGGCACTGGAAAAGTATTACGGGCTCAAGACCATCGTTGAAGAGACTCTGGACAGGATTCGTGAACAGGAACTGACGCTGGAAAGAGATGAAAAGGATGACGAAGAAGACGAACGGATCTCCGTTGACGTTATAGAGGAGGAACCCGTAGTTCGATTTGTTAACAGCCTTCTGGCTCAGGCTCTTGCGGACAACGTCAGCGATATTCACGTGGAGCCTGCAAAAAACGTGATGCGAGTGAGGATGAGGGTGGATGGCAGACTCCGGGAGGTGCCCAGCCCGGACAAAAAGATGTTCCTGCCCATCGTATCCAGGATCAAGATTCTCGCTGGTATCGATATTGCGAGGACGAGAACGCCTCAGGACGGGAGATTCAATATCCGCGAGTCCAACCGCGAGGTAGGAGTCAGGGTCTCCACATTCCCCACGATACATGGCGAAAAAGTGGTGCTCCGTCTTCTCGATAAAAGCACGGCGCTGTATGGCATCGATAACCTGGGGTTCTTGAGGGACGACAAGGAAAAGATCAAGAGCGTGCTCAAGAGGCCCTATGGCTTTATTCTCTCGACGGGTCCCACGGGCAGCGGCAAATCTACAACGCTTTATGCCATCCTCAATTTCATCAACTCGGCGGAAAAGAACATCATCACCATAGAAGACCCCGTCGAATACACCCTTGAAGGCCTTGCCCAGGCACAGGTCAACCCCCGTGCGGGTATGACTTTCGAAAGCGGGCTTCGATCCATCCTGAGACAGGACCCCGACATCATCATGGTCGGTGAGATCCGGGATCGCGAAACGGCTAACATCGCCGTCCATTCGGCCCTCACAGGGCATCTTGTGCTTTCAACGCTCCATACGAACGATGCGGCAAGCGCCGTGACGAGACTCGTTGAAATGGGGATAGAGCCCTTTCTGGTGACATCCTCCGTAAGCTGCGTTATCGGCCAGAGACTTCTCAGAAAGATCTGTCCGGAATGTAAGGAATCCTATTATCCCACGCCTTCGGTGCACAAGACCTTTCAGATCAGGGAAGACGTCCTCCTTTACAGGGGTAAAGGCTGCCCGGCGTGCAAATACAAGGGTTATCGAGGGAGGACAGGCGTCTATGAAGTCCTTGTCATGGATGATGAACTCAGGGAACTTATCATCAGCAAGGCGCCGAGCGAAGTGTTAAAGAAGAGAGCCCACGAAAAGGGTATGAGGCTGATGCGTGACGACGCCGTCATGAAGGTGCTTTTTGGCACAACCACGCTCGAAGAGGCCCTCAATGTCGTGCAGGAGGAGTAATATAAGCGTGGTGACATTATGGAGTACAGGGTGTAGCCGTGGCCACCTTTGTATATAAAGCCCGGGATGAAAGAGGCCTGCTGGTTCAAGGGAACATCGAGGCGGCGAGCCAGAGGGAGGCCATGACACAGCTCGACGCCATGGGATATATTCCCGTTTCAGCCAAAGAAACAGGTTCTGCTTCGACCTCCTCCGTCGATGATTTCCTCATTCGTTTTCAGCGTATCAAACATGACGATATGATTTTCTTTACCCGCCAGCTGCAGACAATTGTCCGTGCGGGTATTCCCATAGTCTCCGGTCTGCGTGCCCTCGCCGAGCAAACCACCAATCAGAGGCTCCAGCAGGCGATTAAGAGCGTTTCTCAGGATATCGACAAAGGCTCGAGTTTCTCGGACGCGCTCGCAAGGCCAAAAGGTGTATTTTCGGAGATCTACGTGAGCATGGTTCGTTCCGGAGAGACCAGCGGTAATTTGGAAGAGGTGCTGGAACGATTATCGGCCCTTCTCGAATTCCAGATGAGAACAAAAGAAACAATTAAGTCGGCGATGAGATATCCGGTTTTCGTCGTCGTCACCCTTGTCACGGCGTTTATCGTGCTGATCAATCTGGTCGTCCCTAAATTTGCACCTATGTTCAGAAATGCCAAGATCGATCTGCCGCTGCCGACGCAGATATTGCTCCTTATCAACGACCTGACGACAAAGTATACGCTCTTTGTCATAATCGCACTCATCGCACTGATTGTCGCCTTCATCTTGTATAAACGTACCGAGGCCGGAAAATATACGGTAGATGTGGTAAAATTGAAAATTCCCTTCATAGGCGACGTCATCTTAAAGACCTGCATGAGCAGGTTCGCCTTTACCCTGGAAAATCTTGTAAGCTCGGGCATACCCATAATACGGACCCTTGATATAGTCTCCCGTACGGTGGGCAATGAGTTTATCGCCCGGAAGGTGCTTGACATTTCGGCCAATATTGAGAAAGGGAAGGGCATATCGCGACCTCTGAAGGATGCGAAGATCTTCCCGCCCCTCGTCATCCATCTTATTGCCACCGGTGAAGAGACGGGGTCCCTTGAAGATATGCTTCGGGAAATTTCCACACACTACGACAGAGAGGTAACATACACGGTCAACAGGCTTTCGGCATACATTGAGCCTGTATTGACGGCAGGCCTGGCCGCGATGGTCCTTTTCCTGGCCCTCGCTATTTTTATGCCCTGGTGGGACATGATGCGGGCAATGCGGGGCGGTTGATGAAAGGTTTCTTCAAGGACCCCGGGAATCTGCGATACAGTCTCAATACTATCATACCTCTCGTCGCATTTCTGACAAGCCTCTTTTCCATCACTATCGGCCTCAACGTGATCGCTTCGGCGAGAAGCAACGTAGTGTGGTTCTGGATATTCGGTGTCTGTCTCTTTTCTGCGCTTTGTGGTCTGATAGTCGTCAGGGCCATGACGCAGCCCATCAATGACCTCGTCAAGAAGGCGGAACAGTTTGTCAGGCTCAAGGAGTTCAGAAAAGAACGAGGTCAGATGATGGAAGTTTACAAGCTCATTGAACGCCTGATGGACCATGTCCAGACAAGAGCGGACGAAGGCGAGCGTACAACCCTCATCGAGAGCATGGAAAAGCTGGACTATATAATTCCTCTGGGCTATATGTCCTTAATGGTGGCCCATGAGGTGAGAAATCCCCTGAATACTATAACCGGCATGAGCGAGCTTTTGCAGCAGCGTATAACTGATGAATCGCTAAGGCGGTACACAGCCGCGACGCTCGAGGCCGCCAAGAAAATAGACGTTTTTACGCGGGAGCTTCTAGATTTCACAGACAACGAGCTGACGATGGAACACTTCAACGTATACGAAGTGATCCACGATGCCGCAAGCGCCACAACGGATATCTACGGAGATGTCCGCATAGAGTATCCGAAAAAGGGCAGCCTTGTCTGTTTCGCGGACAGGACGAAACTCTACCAGGTGGTGCATAACGTCCTGAAAAACGCTGCAGGGTATGAAAAGGGAGGAGGAACCGTCAAGATCGATACAAAGCACGATGAAAAAAAGATATCGATAACCGTCTTTAACAAGAATTCGTATATTGAAGAAAGCGACTACGAATCGATCTTCAAACCGTTCTATACAACAAAAAAGGGCGGCAAAGGTATCGGGCTTTTCATCGGCATGCGAAACATGAAGCTTCATGGCGGGGATATCAAGGTCGCGAGCGATGAGCACGGTACAATTTTTGTCATCGAGTTGCCAGCTCAGACAAAAGAGCGTAAGCTCAGGCGGAAAGAGGTCAAGAAATACAGTGAAAGTGTGTCAGCATAATATGCGTACAGGCAGCCCGCGGTTTCACCGGTCTGTTGACAAAAATCTTTTCTGCCGTCAGGGATTTTTTATCCCGATATTTTTCCTGGATACCCGCCTGTGCCGGTATGACGGTATGAAGCCGTGTAAGCTGAAAGGACCACGAATATGAGCGAACGAATCATCATTGTTGAAGACGACCAGGGTGTTAGATTCTTCCTGGAAGAGGCCTTGAAAGGCGAAGGCTATAGAGTGGATTCTTTTGAAAGCTATGAGGACGCCAGCAAGTCCATCAGCAACAGTACCGATCTTTTGATCATGGATATCAGCCTGCCGGGCCTGGATGGTCTCTCGGCCACCACGGAGATCAAGAACAGGTTCGACGTGCCTATCCTGATCATAACGGCATATGGAACGAAGAAGAATGCGCTGGAGGCGATAAAAAGGGGTGCTACGGACTTCTTTGTCAAACCCATCCTTCTTGACGAACTGAAGGTCATGTTAAAAAGGATCCTCGGCACGAGAAGATTAAAGAAAGAGGTTGAAGAGCTTCGGGAAAAGGAGTTGGAAAACCACATTTTCCACGGGGTTGTAGGCAAGTCGCCTCAAATGAAGGATATATTCAAGGAGGTCGAAAAAATAGCCGGCAAAGGCTTGAGTGTACTCATTACCGGCGAAACCGGCGTCGGCAAGGAGGAGATAGCGAAGCTCGTCCATCTTTTGTCCAGACGCAAAGGCGAGTTTATCGTTGTCAACTGTGCGTCAATTCCGGACAGCCTTCTGGAAAGCGAGCTTTTTGGGTACGAAAAGGGGGCGTTTACGGGCGCTGTCCAACAGAAGGCGGGAAAATTTGAAGTTGCCCACAGAGGAACTATTGTCCTCGACGAGATAGGCGAAATGAGTCCGTACCTTCAGGCGAAGCTGCTCAGGGTGGTGGAAAAGCAGGAGATCGAACACCTTGGTTCAACAAAGACAAAAAAGGTGGATATCCATGTTATTTCGACGACCAATAGGGTTCTTGAGAACGAGATCAGGGACGGCAAGTTCCGCGAAGACCTTTTCTTCAGACTTTCGCAGATCCACATCCAGATACCTCCTTTGAGGGAGCGGCGAGACGACGTTATGGTCCTTGTGGAATATGTCCTGCGGAATATAGAGCAGGAGACAGGACGCGTCGTGATGATGTCCGACGATGCGATGGGGCTCCTCATGAACTACTCCTGGCCCGGCAATGCCCGGGAGCTGATCGGTATCATAAGGAGGGCCTCTGTCATGTGCGACGGGGATGTTATCGGTCTGGATGATCTGCCGCTCCATTTCCGGGCGGAGCATCCCCTGTCAGGCTCTGTGTATTCAGATCAATCTCTGGATGATGCAATATCGGTTATGGAAAAGAACATGATCGTCGAGGCCCTCAAGAAAGTTCAGGGTTCGCAGGCAAAGGCCGCCAAAATCCTCGGAATCTCCGAGCGAAGTATGTGGTATCGGGTGAAAAAGTACGAGATAGAGACCTGAAAAGGCTACAAAAAGTGTTGTTCCACTTAACAAAAATTGTTGTTCTTTGAAGGAAGAATGCCATATGCCGATCGGTTTCGCGAAGAAGATTCTCTTTACGACTGATTTTTGTCGGTTCTTGTAGCCGTATATTTGTTGCAATTTGTCAGACCTTGCGGTATATAGAAACAAATCATAGAACATTGGCCGCACTGGAAGTATTGGGACGGCACGCATTTTGCACAATCTTAATCATCTAACGCCACGCAAGACAGACAGGAGGGACCACATTGAAGACGCTCAGGAACAATAAAGGTTTTACCCTCATAGAATTGATCATCGTCATAATCATTATCGGTATCCTCGCCGCCGTAGCGCTTCCAAAATACCTCGAGATCAAGGAAGAGGCTGGTGATGCGACTGCGAAGGGAGTTTTAAGTGCACTTAGAGGTGCAAGCGGCATTTTATTTGCACAATATAATATCAAGGGCACGACCGCAGCTTATGGAATGAGTGATATCATCGGAGCTGCGAGTATTCAGGGAGTCACTCTCGATCCTACTAACAATGCCTCAACCGTGATGGTAAAGGTCCCGGGTGCCGCCGATTATCTTCTTTCCGTTAAGACCGCCGCTAACCTGCCCACAACACCAGCTTCGATCGGTTGTGTGAGCGTATCAGGCGGGACTACCGATCGATGCACGACCTGGTAATTGCAGGCTGCTTTGAATGGTTTGTAGAGCAGGTTTGTAATTCTAATAGTTGAACAGACTTCGAGATTTTTTTGTCGCGCTGCTTTTTCTGATCATCGGTATACTGTACTTCAATCCCATGGTTTCATGCGGGACCATCTTCAGCGAGAGAGATCTTGCTCCTTTCTTCATACCGCCGAAATTTCTCTGGGTATCATTGGTAAAACATTATGAATTTCCGTTCTGGAATCCCAATAATTATTCCGGAATACCACTTCTAGCTACTTTGCAGCCCGGAGTCTTTTATCCTCCCCATGTGTTTTATCTCCTACTACCGTTCAATATTGTCTGGAACTGGTTGATCATTCTTCATTTTGTATTTTCCGGGATGACCACTTACGCCTTCTTGCGACACATCAAGGTCACGAGGCCGTCGGCCGCGACGGGTGGTTTGGTCTTCATGCTGTCAGGGTATCTGCTCTCGGTCCACAACCTGCTCCCCCACCTTTTCGGTGTATCCTGGTTTCCCCTTATTTTGCTTTATTTCCTCAAATATTTCGAAACGAAAAGTACGCGTCACATCATCCTGTCATCCATATTCTTGGTTATCCAGTTTTTCGCCGGTGCCCCTGAAATTGTGATCCTCACTGTAATCGTGTTGTTTATTACTGCTTTGTTCCTGAAAACATTCGTAAACAAAGACTTCACAATACGTGAAAGATTATACGGTATGCTTTGGATCGGAACGATCTTCCTTCTTCTGTCAGGTCTGCAGTGGACGAGTTTCTATGAGTTGCACAGACAAAGCATAAGATCTTCTGGTTTGGATTATGTTAGCGCAACCACTTGGTCGTTTGCCTGGAAAGATTTCATCCAATTCTTCCTTCCGGATATCTTCGGATATCAACAAACTCTGGAGAAATATTGGCTCAACCAATCGTGGCTAAAAACAGTCTATCTCGGTATGGGACCGATCCTATTGTCAGCTATGTTCTTCGTAAAAGGTGGCAAAACCAGATTTATTTTTCTCAGTCTTACACTTTTTTCTCTTATTCTCGGACTAGGAGGCAACACACCTTTTTATAAGTTACTACATAAGATACCACCGTTTAATTCTGTTCGCTATCCGGTGAAATTCTTATTTCTCTTCTTCTTCTCAATATCTGTTACAACGGCAATGGGACTAGATATTCTTAAGGAGGGCATAAGGAGGAATGATAAGCTTGTCAAACAGATGGTAATCGTCTTTTTTTACATCGGTTTTATATTCGCATTGGGGTGGGGTTTCTTGCATTTCTGGCATCAGGAGGTCGCAGATTTGCTTGATCAGAGAGGCATAAAGCCACCGCTATATAATGATATATGGTTTAATATTCATAACGCAAAACGGTTCCTGCTTTTCTCCTTCCTGTTGTGCACGGGCCTCTTGTTGTATGTCAGATTGCGCGCAAAGAAGCTTCTATTATGTTTCGTTCTCCTGGTGTTGGTCGGGGACCTGTTTCTGGCAAATTATGGTTTTTACGGACGTGTCTCCTGGAAGTGGTTCGCGAATGCGGGGGGTCTTGCAGAAGAAATGTCCGCGAATGTTGAAACCGGAAGATTCCTGGTATCCAACAAGACGGAGGATGATCTTAACAGCATATTGATGGGCAAGAATAGCTGGGTTGCGCCCTATGCCGCTATGTACGGGCTATATACGGTTGGTGGCGCCGAGGTCATGAGAATTGGCCACCATGATAAGTATCTTGGTCTGTTTCGTTGCGTCCGGAATATTATAGAGGCGCAAGAACTGTTGACTATAGGTGGTGTAAAGTACGTGATCCTTTCC
>JGI24730J26740_1000776_pt1 | contig 19530 bp, 20 predicted proteins | sample EPASupsiteSAE347_FD_26740 | JGI IMG/M metagenome (IMG submission 26740)
GAGTATCAATGGAAATATCAGGTAATTACGACCTTATCCTCATAGCTACGCCCCACGATGAATACCGTACCATCGACTTTTCCGCCTTCAACATCCCGATAGTCGATACACGGAATATTGTAAAAAATACACGGTTTCTGTACAAAGCATAAGGGAAGAGAACGCGAAATGCGAAACGGAAATCTAACAACTAATGGTTCACGCTATAATGCATGAAATTTTTTCTTCGCTCGCCCACTCTCTTTGTTCGTTCGAGCACACAGAGTTCACGGAGAGGGAATTTTTCTTTGCCGGTATGAGAGAAAGATTTATCCCGGCAAACCCGCATACCCTGCGGGTAAAATTTGCTCTTGCACCGTCAGGTGCTGAGAGTGTCGGCTGAATAATGTCTTCTCTTATTTCTGCCGACAGTATTTATCGTCTTTCTCTGTACCCTCTGCGGGCTCTGCGAGAGATAGGAGATTTTATGTCTGATTTTCACCTTCCACATTTCACCTCCCACATATTTAACATCGAAGATATAGTGCAAAAGCCGATTAAAACTGTTACAATAATCCCGACATGAAACGTTACTGGTACATGATTATTGCCGATGCACTGCTGACATTATCCGCCATAGTTTTTGCCATGATGCTCAGGCTGGAGGTAGTGTATCCTGACAGATTATTGTTCAGCCAATATCTGCGGATCATCTGGCCGTTTATCATCTTTGCCATGATACTCCGTCCGGCAGTTTTTTATTTTTGCGGTATGTACAGGCGTATATGGCGCTATGCCTATACGAAAGATTTTGTGTCACTGACGGTGTCGGTTCTGATCGGCTCGGTTATTCTTTCTGCAATTTCATTATTTATTCTTAACCCGTTTTGGATGCGAGGGGCTTTCCCGCGCTCGTTGCTCATCCTGGAAGGTATAATCAGCCTGTTTTTAATGGGCGGTTTCCGCGTGATTTTGAAAATAACGGAACATTACCCCGGCGACATTGATTGGAAGATGACGGGCATAATCCCTAACCGGCGGGTGCTGATCGCCGGCGCCGGCCATACCGGTGTAAATATCTCACGGGAATTATTGACCAATCCGCAACTGGGATTACAGCCGGTTGCGTTTCTTGATGATGACCCTAAAAAGATCGGGATGAAAATACAAAATCTGACGGTATCCGGCCCTTTAATCAGGTTAACCGAAATAGTAAAAGAGAAAAAAATTGACGAAGTGATTATTGCTATGCCTACTGCGCCGACACAGACAGTCGCAAACATTAAGTCCCTGTGTCAGGGCATCCCGGTTTCTTTTTCCATGGTGTCTTCTTTCAGCAGCCTTATAGACCAGCCGGATGAGCAGGGAAATGTGTCGTCCTCGTCTTTGAAGGTGCCGATGGCAATGCCTGATATTACATCCGAAGAGATCCAGGCGGTCCTGCGGGTCATGCAATCCCGTAATTTGAGCATTGGCTCTCAAACGGTGACATTCGAGAGGCTGGTTGCCGGGGAGGCGAATGCCGCTCATGCAGTGGCGGTGATAAACGGTACTTCAGCGCTTCATCTTTGCATGGTTGCGGCAAATATCAAACCGGGCGACGAGGTGATTACGTCTCCTTTCAGTTTTATTGCATCGGCGAATTGCATCCTTTTTGAGCATGCCCTACCGGTATTTGTGGATATTGACCCGATGACGTTAAATATGGATGTAAACAAGGTAGAAGCAGCTATTACGGAACGGACGCGGGCTATAATTGTAGTGCATGTTTTTGGTCAACCGGCGGACATGGACCCGATCATGGAGATTGCCGCTAAATACGGCTTGGTTGTAATCGAGGATGCATGCGAGGCAATCGGGGCGGAATATAAGGGCCGAAGAGTAGGGGCAATAGGCAAGGCCGGCACATATGCCTTTTACCCGAATAAACAGATGACAAGCGGTGAAGGCGCTGTTCTTGTTACCAACGAAGAAGAGTGGGCGAATCTTTTCCGGAGCTTGAGGAATCAGGGCAGGGATAAATTTGACGGGTGGCTCAACCACAGCCGGCTCGGATACAACTACCGCATGTCCGAATTGAATGCTGCTGTCGGCGTTGTCCAGATCAAGCGTCTCGATGAATTATTGCGGAAACGGGACGATGTGGCACAAGAATACAACAGGGTTCTGTCTTCCCTTGAGAGTGTCAGTCCTTTGAAGATTGCCCCCACAACAACACGTATGAGCTGGTTCGTCTATGTGGTGCGTTTAGCCCCGGGGATCAGCAGGGACAAGACGATCAAGCTTCTTGCTGAGCACGGCATTCCGGCAAGACCATATTTCAGCCCCATCCACCTGCAGCCTTTCTACCGGAAGCAATTTGGCTTTAAACGGGGAGATTTTCCTGAGTCTGAAGCTGCGGGAGAATCAATCCTGGCCCTTCCTTTCCATACTAATATGAAGGCCGGGGAGATTGAAATGGTGTACAAAGCGCTGGCGGAAGTAATTCAGCTCATAGCTCGCAGTTGATGGCGGTTTCTCCGGTTTCTTTGGTTTCTCCGGTGAATCATGAAGATTATTAAAGCTGAACTTCAATCTCATATGTATGTTGCCTTAGACCGGAATTACATATCAAAAGAAACCTTTGATGCTATCTATAATCAACGGACAAAACAGCAAGGCTTACATCAGGTCTTATTACGTATCTGAGGAATAACGAGAAGGAATACAAACTAAAGAAACAAGAGAAACAAGAGAAACAGAATTAATATTATGTATTTCCATTTTGTACAGTTACTTCCAGTTCTCCTTTATGAAGTTTTACGGTGAGTGCCTCACCACCGGCGACCTGGTTTGAATCAATGATTACTTCGCGGGTGTCTTTCTTCATCGTGATACTGTACCCCCTTTTAAGAATATTTTTGGGGTTGAGGTCGGCAAGCCGTTGAGTCATAGTGTCAAGGCGGGTTTGCCGCTCCCTGAAATAGGTCGAAAAGCCGTGAAGGAGGTTATTGAGGAGTTCATCCAGATACATCCTGTAAGATGTGAAGATGTCCTTCTTTTCCCTTAACTCCATCGTGTTTTCATAAAGCATGAACTTCGATTTTTCGATCTTCTTTTTCATGCCCTGTCCCAGGGCATTTTTTATGTTATAGAGGGTTTCCAGGAGCTCGCTTTTGTTTTGCACTGCCATATCTGCAGCAGCGGTAGGCGTGGGCGCACGTACATCTGCCGCAAAATCGGCTATCGTAAAATCTATCTCATGGCCTATGCCGGAGACAACCGGGATGTTGGAAGCATAGATCACCCTTGCCACTATCTCCTCGTTAAATGGTGCAAGATCTTCCAGGGCGCCGCCTCCTCTCCCCACAATGATCACGTCCACATCCTTCGCAGCATTGAAATATTTAATTCCCTCCACAATTTCATAGCAGGCATCTTCGCCTTGCACCTTCACCGGATAAATCTCAACGGCCATATTTTCAAACTTTCCGTAAATGACCTTCAGCATATCCCTGATGGCGGCGCCTGCAGGAGAGGTAACGATACCAATCTTCTGCGGCAGCATGGGAAGCCGTTTCTTTTTCCCCGCATCAAACAATCCTTCCCTGTAAAGCTTCTCCTTCAGCATCTGGAATTTCAACTGTAGAAGCCCTAAACCTCTCACTTCGATCATATCGACAATCAGTTGATATTCGCCACGCTTCTCATAAACATCAACACGCCCTTTGCAAATGACCGCCGCGCCGTCTTTTACTATATCAGCGGGGCATTTTTTGGTGTAGCCGAATACCACGGCTTTGATCATTGCATTGTCGTCTTTGAGTGTGAAGTAGAAGTGGCCGGAAGGATAAAGTTTAGCGTTTGAAACCTCTCCCTCCACAAGTACATCGCGAAATCGGGAACTCACGATACTTTTAATTTCGTACGTTAACCGGGAAACAGTATAAATCTGAAATGGTAACATAATTAAATTTCTCTCGCCCGCTTTGCTCGAGTTCACAGAGTTCACAAAGAAAAACATGTAAGTTTTTGCTCTGATACGGAGAAAAACCTGTGTATCAGAGCAAATTCTCAGCACCTTGCGGTGTGGAAATATATCATTTCAATATATTTAACTCTGCGCCCCTGTGGGCCCTGCGAGAGACACAAGGTTTTATTTTTTAAAATAGTCCTTCACTATCTTCATTGAGCAGAATTCGCCGCACATGCTGCACACGTCATTATGGAGGTCGCGCCCCTTCCTGAAGTCCGTTATCTTTTGCGGGTCGATGGCGCACTTGATTTGTCCTTCCCAATCCAGGGCCTTCCGGTATGTGGACATTGACTTGTCGAGTTGAAAAGCCTTTTCGTTGCCGCGTGCAAGGTCTGCCGCATGCGCTGCAATCCTCGTGACCATGACCCCATCCCACACATCCTTCGGCGTGGGAAGCCCCAAGTGCTCGGAAGGCGTTACATAGCATAGAAAATCAGCCCCGTAATACCCGGCAAGCGCCCCGCCCATTGCCGAGGTAATATGGTCATAACCCGGCGCTATATCTGTGACGATGGGCCCCAGAACATAGAACGGCGCATCGTCGCAAAGCCTCTTCTGGAGTTTCATGTTGGTTTCTATCTGGTTGATGGGTACGTGTCCCGGGCCTTCAACCATGACCTGAACGCCATTTTTGATCGCTTCGGCACAGAGTTCACCGAGGATGATGAGTTCCTCGATCTGTCCCCTGTCCGTTGCATCGGCAATACATCCCGGTCGCAGCCCATCTCCGAGGCTCAGTGTCATATCGTATTTCTTTGCGATCCTGATAAGCCTGTCGTATTGCTCGTAAAGGGGATTTTCCTTCCCGTTCACTATGATCCAATCGGCAAGAAACGCCCCGCCCCTGCTTACGATGCCGGTGATCCTCCCCTGCTTTCTGAGCCTCTCAATGGAACTCTTTGTGACTCCGCAATGGACGGTAATGAAGTCAACACCGTCCATACCGTGTTTCTCGATCACTTCGAAGAACTCGTCAGGGTCCAGTTTGGTAATAGCCTTTCTCTTTTTCACCGCCTCTACGGCTGCCTGATAGATAGGCACTGTACCGATGGGTATGCTTGATCTGTCTATTATGATCTTCCGGATTTCGTCGAGGTTTCCACCTGTGCTCAGGTCCATGACCGTATCGGCGCCGGCCTTCGTTGCCATCTCGAGCTTTTCAAGCTCCGCATCGATATCTATCCGCTCTGAAGATGTTCCCAGGTTGGCGTTTACCTTGACGCTTAAGCCCTTACCCACGCCTTTCGGGGTAAAGTTCTTATGTCTATTGTTTGCGAGGATTGTCGCTTTTCCCTCAGCGATGTATTGACGCAGCAGTTCTTTATCAATGCCTTCGTCCTTTGCAACCCTTTCCATTGCCGGGGTGATTTTTCCACTGCGTGCTGCCGTGAGTTGGTTTTTCATCGTAATATCTCCATATTTTCTATAAATTTTAAGGATTTTTACGCATAAAGCCTGGCGATGCGATAGCAGAGGACATATAAAAATACCCGTTGTCCGCTATTCTGTAACTTTTATTTAGTAATGCCTCCATGTATTGTTCAGCCATTCCGAAGGCATCCTTCAAAATGTGGCCATAAACGAGAAAAACCAGTAGTGCCGAAGAGAAAGTGCATCCTGTCCCGTGAATTTCTCTTGCCAGGCGCTGCTTCCTCCATGTTGTAAACTCGCTTCCGTCATACAGGAGATCAATGGGTTCGCCTTTAAGGTGCCCCCCTTTAATTACAACTGATTTTGTGCCCATTTTCAGGATGGCTTCTGCACATGCCTTCATGTCGTCAAGGTTTTCAATTTTATTACCCGTCATGGTCCGGGCTTCATCAATGTTAGGGGTTAAGACAGTTGTAATGGGAAAAATCCGTTCGACTGATTTTTTCAGGCCATTGTCGGTCAAGAGCCGTGTGCTGTTTTTTGCCGACATGACAGGGTCAAGAACAACGGGGATTTTATCAAAAAAAGAAATGAATTGCGATAGGATTTCAACATGAGACTCGTCATGCATCACGCCTATTTTTATACCGTCTACCCTTACTCCATCGGTCATTGTTTCGAGCATCCGTAGAAACTGATCAGGCGGAATCGGGTAGATGTTTGCAACCCCACCCGGTGTCTGGTTAACAATGCAGGTTGGAACAGAGATGCCATGCATCCCCAGGGAGAAAAATACATCCAGGTCTCTTGTTATACCTGCACCGGACGAAGGGTCAAAACCTGCTATGGTAAGGATATTCTTCACAGATCATACCTTTTGAGAAGTTAGAATATATCATATTTTCATAATGAGGGGGAATAAAAAGCACAACTCGACAATTGTGTCGAGTATAGGCGCCTGATTCGACATTTATTGTTTGAACAATTCAAAAGCTGCTTTGTCCTCCACTATAAATTACTATTAGTTACAACAAATTACAATTAATTACATGTCTTTTATGTTGTGGCACAGGTATTGCTTTCCAATAAGACAGCAAATAAAAATTCTTCAACAGGAGGACAAAATGAAAAGATGGTATGCAGGAATTATGGTGGTGCTCTTTGCGGCATTAGCAACAACGGTTTTTGCCTTTGGGCCGAGAGGCGCAGGCTATGGTCCTGGCGCCGGTAACTGTCCGGGTTATGGCCAGGGCACAGGTTTCGGTCATGGCGCCGGTATGTACGCAGCCCTGAACCTTACCCAGGAACAGCAGGACAAAATGTGGCAGGCTAAAGAAAAATTGCGGAATGAAACTTCTGCCATCCGGTACCAGATGTTCAAAAAGCGGACTGAATTGAAAAACCTCTATACTGATCCGAATGCAACAGATGCGGCAATACTGGCAAAACAGAAAGAAGTGAATACATTACGTCAGTCTATGCAGGACAAGATGGTTCAGTTCAGGCTTGACCAGAGAAAGATACTTACCCCTGAACAGCTCAAGAAGATTGCCGAATCCGGTTATGGTCCGGGTATGGGCAGGGGCATGGGCAGAGGTATGGGCCCGGGCGCCGGCCCCTGCGTGCAGTAGAACCGTAAACACTGTGGGTGAAAAGAAATGGCAATACCATCTCTCACAGAGAACGCAGAGAACGCCGAAAAATGCGATCAACATTGTGGGCAGAATTGTGAGAAGGCTCAATTCTGCCCACACTCTATGCCCTTGCAGGGCAAAAGTAAATTTTGTACCCGCAGGGTATGCGGATTTGCCATGATTAATCTTTTTCTAAGTCATGGCAAAGGAAAGTTCTCTCTCAGCGAACCCTGCGGCCTCGAACGAACGAAGAGAACGGGCGAGAGAAAAAAGAATTACGGAGGTTTTGACAAAACACGTAACAAAAAGGAGGAAAGATATCATGAAAACATTAATCTCAACGGTAATGATTTTATTGATTGGAATTACACTGGTTTCTTGTGCGTCTTCGGGGTATAATGCACAGAAAGGTGCTGCAATAGGTGCAGGCCTCGGCGCTATCGGAGGCCAGATAATTGGAAGCAATACGGCGAGCACATTGATAGGAACGGCTGTGGGAGCACTTGCAGGAATGATTGGCGGGAATGCACTTGATCAGCATGTGGCTAATGTAAAAACTGTGCCGGTTCAGCAACAAGTAGCTTATGCTTCATCTGATACGATTGCTCAAGCCCCTTTGCAGGCGCCGCCCGGTCAATGGGTCGATGTCCCGGGTCAGTGGATCGGCGGGAAATGGGTTCCATCACATAAGATATGGGTGCCGGTGAATCCGTGAGATATAGATATATAATTGCCCTCCTTCTCTTCCTCCTTTTTGTGCCCCCTCTCTTTGCGCAGGGTTCATATGCGGACTTCGAGAGGGGGCTTCGTCTTTCAGGTGATCAGAAGGCAAAAGTGGAGGAGATAAAGAAGAAATATATAAATGAGTGGCGTTCGACGAAACATGAAGTCGTCAGAAAAAGGCTGGAATTGAGAGAACTTTCCGGCAACCAGCCGGGCAACACCGAAAAGATTGAAAAGCTCCAGAATGAGATTTCAGAAATTGAAATAACGCGGGAAAACCTTTACAACCAGTACAGGGGAGAAGTGTCAAGAATCCTGAACGATGAGCAAAGGGAGAAATATAATAACTTCTGCACTTCAGAAAGGCGCAGGATGATGCGCCCCATGGGACTGAGGGGGTATGAGAGATAAAAAAACCTATATATTCCCATCCCTCCTGTTTGTCATTTTTTTTGTTCTCATTACCATAACCGGCCTTGTTCAGCTCAGGGTTATCCGGAAAAACATAGAAGCGTTGCTGAAAAGCGAAGCGGAGATAATCATCAAGGACATCAGAAGGGAGGTTGATGTAAATCTCGAATACCTGAGCCTTATCGACATATCACCTTCCATAATTACTCCCAATTTTCTGAATGTTATGGTCTACGATGAGGAAATTGTTGAGGACCTTTACACTTTTTTTAAGACCACACCGATGGATGAGATCCGGAAAACACCGGTTTCAAATATTATCGTGTTGGACCGCAAAGGCGCTGTTGTGCTGAAAAAAGGCGCCGTACAAATCCGGCCTTCGTACCTGAAAAGACTTACATCCGGAAAAGAGGAAGTATTTGTGAAAATGCCTGAAGGCGCCGATAAATCTCTCCTGATGGGCTTCAAGGTATCAGGGCGTTTTGTATTTTTTTTGCTGGACGATAGCGAACTGGAAGCCCTTAGAACAAAGCATATCGTAAAAGAGATACTCGGCAGGGAGGAAAAAAGGCTCAACATCGCCGGTATAAATATCTATGATGAAAAAGGAAGGCAATATGCGTCATCACCCGCAGGAGATGCTTCCGCATCGCTTTTTACCCTCTCTGAACCCCTTGGATCCAAGTTCCTTTCCGGTTTTTCTATAGAAGTTCTTCTTTCAAAAAACCTCGCAAAGGATATCTTGCACAGGACAACAATCAATTTTGTCTTTATCCTGATTTTTCTTGTCATATCAGGCGCCTTGAGCACCTACATAATCTTTTATCTGGAAAGGCGTTATTCTGAGCGGATGAGGGCGATGGAAAAGGAGCTGGCGCTGAAGGAAAGGCTTGTATCACTGGGTAAACTGGCCTCAGGCATGGCGCATGAGATCCGGAACCCGTTGAATGCCGTGAGTATGTCCGTGCAAAGGCTCAAGCGGGAATTTACGCCGGAAGATGGGAAAAAGGAGGAATATGACAGGTTTATCGACATTGTGAGAGGCGAGCTTTCCCGGATTAACAGGATTGTCGAGGAATTTCTCCTTTCGACAAAAGCACAGGCGCCATTTCAGAATGAGGATCTTTATGCCATAGTTGATGAGATATATATTGTTATCAAAGAAAGGGCAAGCACAAGCGGGGTTGAATTGATCAATAATATCGACCGGGAAATTTATGTGGAGACTCAAAAAGAAAGGCTGAAGCAGGCATTGTATAATATAATTTTAAACGGGATTGAATCTATTGATAATGGCGGACGCATTGAAGTTTCAGCTGAAACAGCCGGAGACATGGTTGAAATTTCAATAAGCGACACAGGGCACGGCATTAAAAAAGATGAAAAGGATAAAATATTTGAGTATTATTATACATCCAAGGACAAGGGGATGGGGCTCGGTTTGCCCATTTCGTATATGATCATCAGGGATCACGGGGGTGATATAAAGGTGACGAGCGAGCCGGGGAGGGGAACAACCTTCTGCTTAACGATACCGGCAAGAAGGAGCGTAGAGCGTAGAGGATAGAGAAGAAAGGTAAAAGGTGAAAATCTGAAGTTACGAAACTGGGAAGTTACGAAGTTTCGCAACATCGTATCTTCGCAACTTCGGCCTTTAGCCAGAGGTAAATATGGAGCATGTGAACATATTAGTTGTTGAAGATGAGGATGTACAAAGGACACTACTCGAGGATCTTCTCAGGAAGGAAGGCTTCGGGGTGGCCGGGGCCGGGAATGGTGCTGATGCACTCCGGTTGTTTAAGGAGCGTCCCATTGATATTGTACTCCTGGACTTTAAACTTCCCGACACCGATGGGCTGTCGCTCCTGAAGCAGTTCAAAGGAATAAACCCGGAAACTGAAATAATAATGGTTACAGCTTACGGAAGTATTGAAAATGCCGTAGACGCTCTCAAAACAGGCGCATCGGAATATCTGACGAAACCCATTGACCTTGAAGACCTTTTGTTCAGGATAAAAAAAATTGAAGAGAAAAGGCACCTTATCCATGAAAATAAGATACTGAAAGAAGTGCTTCAGGGCAGGCTTAAAACAATTAATTTTATTTATACAAGCGATAAGATGAACGAGGTCGTAAGCCTTGTTGCAAGGATTGCAAAAACCGATTCCACCTGCATCATTCAGGGGGAGAGCGGTGTAGGCAAGGAACTTGTTGTAGATCTGATCCACGAGCTAAGCGAGCGGAAAGATCAGCCGCTTGTGAAGGTCAATTGTGCGGCCATTCCGGACAACCTTCTTGAAAGCGAACTTTTCGGATATGAAAAAGGTGCATTTACCGGTGCGTTTCAGAGAAAGGTCGGCAAGTTTGAGCTTGCAAACAAAGGAACGCTCTTCCTTGATGAGATAGGCGACATGCCGCTCCTTCTGCAATCGAAATTGTTGAGGGTAATTCAGGCGAGAGAGGTTGAAAGACTGGGAGGGCTTCATCCGACCAAAATAGATGTACGAATCATCGCAGCCACGAACATGAACCTCGAAGAAGAGGTGAAGAAGGGGGCATTCAGGGAAGACCTCTATTACAGGCTCAATGTGGTGACGATTCGTATCCCTCCTCTGCAGGAAAGACGGGAAGATATACCGGTTTTCATGGATTTCTTCCTGAAGCGTTATAACGACAGACACAGGAAGGAGATAAAGGGTTTCACAAATGAGGCAAGGGATATCCTGATTAAGAGCGATTACCCGGGAAATGTGCGTCAGCTTGAAAACATTATAGAGAGGGCTGTGGTGTTGACCAGGAATGAGTACATATCAAAAGAGGATCTGCCTTTGTCTTATGCAGCGGATGAGACCGCTGCTACAGGGGGCATTAAAGATATGGTCGATTCCATGGAAAAGAAGATGATTCTGGACGCCCTTGCCAAAGCTGACGGGGTGCAGACGAAAGCAGCGGCAATCATCGGCATCAGCGAGCGCATGCTCAGGTATAAGATCAAGAAATACAATATAAAATCCCATAGCTGATGAAATCATTGCAATACGCGTTTGCACTTTCGCATTTATCATTTCACCTTCCACCTTCCTCAGAACTATGATATACATAGTTTATGCTACATGATCAATATGCCCTTTCGGTTACCGGAGAGAATGGCGGTCACGTTACCATCTTCATCTCGGGCAGCGTTTCACTGGATAACATAAGTTTCATGTTGCCCAGGATAAAATCTCTCATAGAAGAGAAGCACCCTGTAAAACTTACTGCCGATCTTGGAAATATTGAGTATCTGGACAGTGCGGGCGCGTTATTACTCATTCAACTGGAAAACGAAGCGGGAAGAAAGTCCATACCATTCTCATACCTGAATATGTCTGATAAGGTGAAGGGGATAATGACCCTCCTTGACCGGGATGCGCTCAGTGCAAGACCTATCATAGCGGAAAAGAGGACAGCAGGGTTTTTTGAGCGTATAGGCGAGGGGAGCATCAGCTTTTATGACGATATTATAGAAGTTATTACCTTTGGCGGGGAGCTTATTCTGGAAATTATATATTCTCTGCTTCATCTCCGTTCGGTGAGGTGGACCGATATGATTGTCAACATGAAAAAGGTGGGTGTAGACGGGCTTCCGATTGTAGGGCTCATCAGCTTTTTACTGGGTCTTATTCTTGCCTTCATGTCTTCATTGCAGCTTAAACAATTTGGTGCAAATATATATGTTCCATCGCTTTTGAGTCTGGCCATGGTGAGGGAATTAGGCCCGATCATGACGGCAATTCTTGTGGCAGGCCGTTCCGGTTCAGCCTTTGCTGCGGAGATAGGAACCATGAAAGTAAACGAGGAAGTGGACGCATTGATCACGATGGGGTTTAATCCTGTGAGATTTCTTGGAATCCCGAAGGTTTTTGCCGCCATAATGGTTGTTCCTCTCCTTACCTTATTTGCCGACCTTTTTGCCATTATGGGCGGGTTAGTGATAGGCGTCTTTTTTCTCGACCTGACGGTTTATACCTTTGTTCAGCAGTCCATCAAGGCGATAAGCATATTTAATGTTGTGACGAGTATGATAAAAGCGGTAGTCCTTGCAATACTTATTGCAGGGATTGGATGTCAGAGGGGATTTACGGTGAAGGGCGGCGCGCAGGATGTTGGTAATGCAACAACGTCGGCTGTAGTGGCAGCCCTGTTCCTTATTATAGTGGTTGATTCGATTTTTGCAATCCTGTTGAATTATATATGATGCAGTTCAACGTTCAAAGTTCTACGTTGAAAAGCAAATATGGAAATTGACAGTTTCATATGAAACTTAAAAGGTGCTGAAAGGAAAATTCGGGATTAAACATTAAGGATTTTAACATTGAACGTTGAACATGGAACATTGAACAGCTCTTCCGAAAAGATTATCGTTGTTGAGAACCTGACGGCACGTTTTGGGGATAATACCGTTCTTGAGAACGTGAGTTTTGAAGTGTACCGGGGTGAAATCTTCATCATTCTCGGCGGGAGCGGGTGCGGAAAATCAACACTCCTGAAACATATGATCGGGCTGCATGAACTTGCCTCGGGCAGAGTAATTATTAACGGCATTGATATTACGGATGCAGATGATGAAGAAATGGGAAAGCTGAGGAAGGGTATGGGGATGCTTTTCCAATCGAGTGCGCTTTTTGGCTCAATGACATTATACGAAAACGTTGCGCTTCCCCTCATGGAACTTACCCATCTACCTTTAAACATCATTGACCTTATGGTAAAAACAAAACTCGGCATGGTAGGACTCTCAGGGTATGAAAATCATCTTCCTTCTGAATTATCCGGCGGCATGAAGAAAAGGGCAGGCATTGCAAGGGCCATGGCGCTGGATCCTACGGTACTGTTTTTTGATGAACCCTCGGCAGGCCTTGACCCTGTTACATCTGTCGAGCTTGACATGCTGATAAAAAACCTCAACAAAGGCATCGGCACAACAATGGTCATTGTGACGCATGAACTTCAGTCAATTTTTAATGTGGCCCATAGAATAATTATGCTCGATAAGAGCAAAAAGGGTATAATAGCAGAAGGTGATCCCCGTGAATTAAAAGAACACTCGGAAGATCCGCGGGTATCAAACTTTTTTAACAGGAAGACGACACATTAACAGACACAAGAAGGGAATATAAATGTCCAGAAAAAAGCCGTTATTCACTGTCGGTCTATTTGTTGTAATAGGCACATTAATCGGGGTAGCCGTTATTATATGGGTAGGCGCCTCCAACTATTTTCAAAAGGGCGATAAGTTTGTTACCTATTTCGAAGAGTCTGTTCAGGGGTTGCAGATAGATTCGAGGGTAAAGTATCAGGGTGTTGATGTGGGGTGGGTCACAAAGATCAGCGTGGCGCCGGACAACAGACTTGTCGAAGTGACGATGAAAATTAATTTACAGGGTGATATGTCTGAAACTGTTGTGGCAAAACTTGAGATGGCAGGCATAACCGGTCTCGTCTTTGTGGGGCTGGAAAAGACAAAACCGTCATATGCAAAACTTACACCGAAGATAAATTTTCCTACAAGCCACCCTGTAATACCATCTATCCCGTCAGATATGCAGAAAATATTTGCAGGTATATACAGTGTCGTTGAGAAGGCAAACCAGCTCGATTTTAAAGGTATATCCGATCAGGTTAAATCTACGGCAAAATCGATGGAAACATTTATCAGTGATTCTAAAATGAATGCTATCATAACGAGTCTGGCAAACGCAGCAGTTGATCTGGAGAATACTTCGAAGAGGATAAACGAATTTTTAGAAAAGGGAGGTAAGGTTGACGGTATGCTCGAAGATGCACGGGACGTTATTACCGGTGCAAAAAAGGCTGTTGAAAATATGAATAAGGAGATCAGCGCCTTAAATATTGCAGATACAGCGGATAAGGCAAATCGCCTTGTGGATCACGCAGCAAGGAGAACCCATGCTGTAGCAACTGAAATTCAAATAACGAGCGAAAATTTGAGACGGGCCTCGGAGACACTTGAAAACCTTTTGAACAGGCTGAATGCTGACCCGTCTGATATTATTTTCAGCGAACCGCCGACGGGGAAGTAATTGAGTAATTGAGTGATTGAGTGATTGAGTAATTGAGTGATTGAGTAATTGAGTAATTGAGTAATTGAGTAATTGAGTGATTGAGTGATTGAGTAATTGAGTGATTGAGTGATTGAGTGATTGAGTAATTGAGTAATTGAGTAAAAAGAAGTAAAAGATTCGGCTTTAGTCTTTTATTTGCTTTTTAATCACTTAATCACTATTTCGATCGGGAGGAAAAGGAGTGAAGAAAATTCTAAATTCTAAATGTCCTGCCCTCGGCGGGATTAAGGCTTGTGCAATTCTAAGTTTATGTTTCTGTATTCTTTTCGTTGCCGGTTGTTTCGGACGATCGAAAGCGCCTCATCTCGTTGAGCAGTATGCTCTGGAATATGCCCCGCCAACTTTCGAGTCCCTTGGCCGCATTGGCGAATCGATTAAGATCGAGCGTTTTTCTGTGGCTCAATCCTTCAATTCCCAGGCAATGTTATACAGGACTCAGCCGTATAAACTTGCCGTTTACAATTATAACCGCTGGAGGATTAACCCGGGCGATATGGTGACCGATTACCTGGCTCGCGATTTCAGGGCATCGAATGCTTTTTCGGCGGTCTTTTCGTACCGTGACATTGAGGATGCAAGGTTTATTATTGAGGGCGGGGTCGAGGAATTTTTGGAGATGATGGAACAGGATAAGCTGGAGGCGGTCCTGAAGGTAAACGTGTCGTTTATTGATGGGAGTCAGAAGGAACTTACAAAAAGGTTGGTGTTTCAAAAGCGGTACCATTTTAAGGAATCTCTTAAAGAGCATTCTCCTGACGAGTTCGCCCGCGGCATGAGCGTGAATATGCAGCGATTCTCCGAACAGTTAATCAGGGATGTTCGGATGGAAAAGGTGATGAGGTGAAAGGTGAAAAGCAATAAATCGAATCGCGCAAGTGCAAATGCGAATCGCGAAGCGATCAGAAAACGCTGATATGTTAAAAAACGTTATAAATAGTGCAGGGTATGCGACAAGCTTTTCACAGGCAGGAGGCGTGGCGTCATGAATGAGAGAGACTCCTTAATTGACCTGTTGATACATGATCTCACAGGACCCTTATCAATAGCATCGACAAGCGTCAGCAACCTTCTGAATAAGGAAGACAGGTATGGCCCGTTGAATGACCGTCAGCGGAAGGCCCTTAATATGGTTTTAAGGAATGCGAATAAAGCGCAGTCCTTTCTCCATGAGATTATAGAGGTTTATCGCTCCGAAGAAGGGTTATTCCGGAAGGAACAGTGTTCGGTTCCACAGATACTCAGGGATTCACTCTCTGAGGCGATGGAGATGTTCAACCCTGACATGCTGGAAAAAATGTCGTCAGCAGACAGCCCTGATGGTTTTTTACAACTTCTCAGAGATAATGGTGTTTTCGTGCACATTGAAGGAAAATACAGCTCAAGCCCCTTTATCCATGACCAGAAAAAGATTCAGCAGATCATCCGGAACCTGATTACGAATGCGCTGAAATATCGCAGGCAGCATGTTAACATATTTATCAGCGGCGATGAAGACCTTGTCGTAATTGTTGAAGACGATGGGTCCGGCATACCGCTCGAGAAACAGGAATATATTTTTAAGCGTTTCCTCTATGCGAAAGATAAGCCGAAAGGCGATGAAAGGGGACTCGGTTTCGGTCTTTCGTGCGTGAAAACGCTTATTGATACGATTAACGGCAAGATTACCTTGACAAGCGGGGAAGGGAAAGGAACGTGTTTTACGGTTCGGATTCCGCCCCTTCAACCTTAAAAACATAAGGAGGAAAGCGTTATGAAGGAGTCTGCTTTAGACGGAAAGAAAATCTTGGCAGTGGATGATGAGCCTGATGTATTGACAGTCTTATCGGAAGAGATAATGGATGCTTGTCCGAAGTGTACCTTTGACAAGGCTACTACATATGAGGGTGCATTAAAGAAGCTGGAATCCGGCAGCTATGATGTTGTGATACTCGATATTATGGGTGTGCGTGGCTTTGACCTCCTTGAGCTTGCTGTGAAAAAAGGTATGAAGGTTGCCATGCTTACTGCCCATGCGTTAAGCTCTGAAGCCCTGAAGCGCTCGCATGAAATGGGTGCACGGGCATACCTCCCCAAGGAAAAACTTGGCGAAATTGTTCCGTTTCTTGAAGACGTGCTGGATTACGAGTTCGAGCCCGGCTGGAAAAGGCTCTTTGAAAAGTTGCACGGCTTTTTCACCGAAAAATTCGAGTCGGATTGGGAAAAGAAGACAGGTATGAACTGGAAGGAATGGGGGAAACCCTCAGGGTTATAGACATCTAAATGCAGGCTGAGGTTGAGGCTGAGGTCGAGCTAAAACGTCCTCGCTTAGCTTTGGCCTTGCTTCACTCTACCAGAAAATCCTGTCATGTCCTACTGCTTATCTCATATGGTGCACTTTGAACTGGAATTTATCTTTAAAGATCGTAATGCGTAAATCGTAAAAGACGAAGGAACAAGCGAAAAGGGTTCAAGCCTTTCACCTTGTCCCACCTTCGGCAGGATTAAAGCTTTCACCTTTCACATTATTATCGGTATACGCCGTGGGGTCGGGAATACCGGCCTCCCTGAAGCCTTTTTGTCTTAATTCGCAACTGTCACACAATCCGCAGGCCTTACCGTTGCGGGCAGGATCATAACAACTGTGAGTAAGGCCATAATTAATACCAAGCTCAGCGCCTTTACGGATTATTTCTCCCTTGGTCAAGTTGATAAGGGGTATATGAACGGTAATTTTCATTTTGCCCTCCACAGTTGCCTTGAGAGAAAGGTTCGCCATATTCTCAAATGCCTTGATATATTCAGGGCGGCAGTCAGGATAACCTGAGTAATCGATGGCGTTCACACCGATAAATATGTCAGGCGCAGAGAGTACTTCCGCCCATGCAAGGCCATAGGAAAGAAAGATCGTATTCCGCGCGGGTACATACGTAACCGGTATGCCGTGGGTGATCTCTTCTTCTGTGCGCCTCTTTGGGACTTTCAGGGATGACGTCAGGGCTGACCCGCCGATCCTTCTCAAGTCAATGTTTACGACGAGGTGTTCCTCGACGCCCATGGCTGCCGCAATTTTCCGGGCTGCTTCGAGTTCGATGCGGTGTCTCTGGCCATAATCGAAGCTGAGGCTGTATAATCTGTAGCCTTGTTGTTTCGCAATGGCCATAACGGTTGTCGAGTCAATGCCGCCGCTTAGAAGTACCACGGCCCTATTCATCTGAAAATCCCGAACTTATTCTCATTTGGATTATTCCGTAATGAAGAAAGGGTTAAATCGTGTGGTTCTATCGTATACGTCAACCCCTTCGCGGCGTTTGAGGAAGGCTACGATCCGATAAGTGAGAGGCGTAAGTATTGCTTCATAGGCTGATTTTACGAGCCATTGGGTAACGATTGCGTTTACAAGGATGCCGTGGGGAATTGTCCCGATAAAGGCTATAAGCATAAATACGAGAGAATCAAGCCCCTGTCCTGCCAAAGTGGACCCTATGGTGCGCGCCCATAAAAACCTGCCGTTGGTTGCTACCTTCATTTTTGCGAGGACGAAGGAATTGGTAAATTCGCCCGCAAGATATGCGATGAATGAAGCCGCGAGCAAGCGGGGAGTGTACCCTAAAATACGCTCATAAGCAAATTGCCCATCCCAGAATGATGCAGCAGGGAGTATCTGCCCAAGCCAGATGGCTGCGACTGTCATGAGATTGCACAGGAAGCCGAGCCAGATTACAAGGCGGGCCTTCCGGTAACCGTAAACTTCTGTCAAGACATCGCCGAATATATAGCTTAAGGGGAATATTATTATGCCTGCAGGGACAACCAGCCCGAAGATGCCGATTAGCTTCACGGCAGTAATGTTTGATGTGATGAGGCATGTTGTGAACAAGGCAGCGATGCATACGAAGCACAGGGAGTATTTTGCGTTGTCTGCCGGTTTTTCTGTCATGTGTATTAAGTTAGCGTAATGCAGGCGTTAATTCAAATGAAATTTAGGCTTAGCAATAATGCAACGCATGAAACCACGTATGGAAAAGTTAATGTAGTTTTTATTTTACAACCACTTTTTTCTCTTGAAGTAGATGAGCATGGATATGCCGATAGTCAGCATGATAAGCCAGATTGCCGGATAGCCCCACGGCCAATCGAGTTCGGGCATGTATTTGAAATTCATTCCATAGACGCCGGCAATAAAGGTCAAAGGCATAAATATTGTGGCAATGATGGTCAATACCTTCATGACCTCGTTTAATCTGTTGCTTATGCTGGAGAGGTAGATATCGATCATCCCGTAGAGCATATCACGGAAGATTTCTATGGTGTCGATCATCTGGATTGTGTGGTCATAGATGTCCCTTATATAAATACGTGTAGATTCGTGAATAAGCCTTGAACCGTCTCTTTCAAGGTTGTTAATAACCTCCCTGAGCGGCCAGACCGATTTGTGCAAGGAAAATACGCGGCCCTTTAATTTGTGAATCATTTCCATCGTTTTAGGCGTTGGTCGCGAAACAAGCTCTTCGTCGAGAAGTTCTATTTCTTCTTCAAGCCCTTCGATGACCGTGAAATAGTTGTCCACAACCTCATCGATCAACGAATAGGCGAGAAAATCCGTTTCCATTGCTTTTTCATGGTTTGCCTCGCTTTTCAACCGCTCCCTTATGTGTGTGAAGTGATCCTCTTCGTTTTCCTGGAAGGTGATAACAAAATCTTCACCCAGGATAATGCTTATCTGCTCAGCTTCCACGGTTTCGTTTTGAGCATTGCGGGCCAGGTTTTTTAAAACAATATAAAGATAATCTCCGAAATCCTCCACCTTCGGACGCTGATTGGTATTCATGACATCTTCCAATGTGAGGGAATGTAAATGAAAGTGCTTACCGATCTCTTCCACAACGTTCAATTGATGAATGCCGTCGATATTGATCCATTTTATAGCCGGGACATCCAGGAGAGGTGCGGCGTCTTCGATTGTGTTTACCGCTTTTTCCTGAAAAGTTGTTTCATCATATACCAATACGGTAATTTTGGCTTCGCCGGTCTTGTGCTTACCGATATAGACCGGTGTTCCGGGCGGCAGACCGGACTTTGCAGACCTTTTCCTTCCATTCTTCAGCATGGCGTTTTACTCACCCCGGTAAAGGGTCTGGATCGTGGCATCGGGAAGCACGAGGACATCGGGGCTTTTGTGTTTATATTCGTCGTCGACGATGCTAATAATTTCATTTAAATCCTTATGCCATGATATGTCTTCTTTTCCCCCGAACCACCATTCGTTTGTCCTGTCCCTGTATTGCGAGCAGAT
>JGI24730J26740_1000833_pt1 | contig 18402 bp, 12 predicted proteins | sample EPASupsiteSAE347_FD_26740 | JGI IMG/M metagenome (IMG submission 26740)
TGGGGAAAAGAGCGTTTCCCTGGATTCGCCCGGTCCGGCGGTCTGGATCGGGACCAAGGTCGGGATTTCCCCCCTCCCGCCCAAACCCTACACGCCGGTCAGGGAACTGGAGGGCCGGCGCGGTTTTGCCTGCTGGAACCGTGAGGTGGAATTTGGCACAAACGGTCTCATGACACATGCCGTTTCCGGCGGGTCGGAACTGCTGGCCCGGCCAATGGAATTAACGGTCATTGTCGCTGGCAAGGAGGTTGTGTGGCAGCCGCGTTACTGGCGCACTGTTGCGCGCGATGCGAACAAAATTGAATGGATCGGGGAATTGACTTCTGAGCTGGGGGAGATGACCTGCCTTGTCAGCGGGGAATATGACGGCATGGTCCGCTATGATTTCCGGCTCAAGACGGATGGGAAGAAATCCGTGGACAGCCTGGAATTGAAACTATCGGTACGGAAAGACATGGCGACCCTGTCGTATTATCCCGGCTCATGGCAGGGCGGGGTATTCGCGACCTTCCAGGAATTTTTGGAGGCGGAAACAAAACGGGCTGATGAAAAAACATCGCGGACAAAGACGGGGGAAATGAAACAGGAGGTGCCCTGGAATTCATATTTATGGGTCGGAAACGAGGATATCGGCATCGCGGGCATAGTGGAATCGGACGAAGCCTGGGACCGCACGGGCCGGAAGGATGCTATCCGGATGGAGCGGCGCAATGACGCGGTTGAACTGGTATGGTCATTCGCGAAATCATCCTGGCGCCTGCCGGAGTTCTGGTCATTGACGATCGGCATCCAGCCCACGCCGGTCAAATCCGCCCCGCCGTCGTTGCGCAAATGGCGCTATGGCGACAATGTCAAACAACCGGAAATTCCCAATCCGAATTTTTTAATCTACTGGACCCATACGGGCATTAACCCGGCATTCGGGTATCCCCAGGCCAATGATCCGGCCAAGTATCGGGAATTTATCCGGCCGCGAGTGGAGAAAGGCATTGGCATTGTCCCTTACGTGATCCTGACCCATTTGGCCATTAACACGCCCGAATATGAATTCTATTTCCAGCGTTATCACGATCCGGCCCGCACTATTGCGGCCCAAGGGGATGTCGCCGCTTTTGGCCCCGCTTCCGGATGCACGGCGATTACGCCGGTCCCGGAATATATAGACTTCATCACCTGGAAATGCCGGCAGTATATGAAGGAGATGGACTTAAGGGGACTCTATCATGATCTTTCGCTTGCTTATCCTTCTTCGGTGGCCGAGGCCGGATGCGGTTATGTCCGCGACGGTAAACGCGTGCCCACGGTCACGATTTTTGCCACGCGTGAACTTTACCGCCGGGTCTATACCATGCAAAAGACCCTGGAAGATGAGACCGGCCAGGAACGGATCATGATCAACCACATGGAGCCTTTGTCCTGGCTGGGCGCTTATTGCGACCTTGTCTGGTGGGGGGAAGGCCACAAAAAAGATTATCGGACGTCCCTGACGCCGCTGGAGATGCGGGTGACAAGAGGACAGAACCTGGGCTTCCGGTGTCTCTGGCTGCCCCAGCCCTCGGCGGCCGGCGCCAAGGCGAGTATTGAGAAAAAAGACGCCAAGGGCAGGGCTCTTCTGGAATTTCCGGAGGCGCAAACGCGCTATCTGGTCGCGCTTCTCTGGCTGCATGACATGTCGTTTACTGCGACAGGGTGCAACATGGAGGTCGCGCGGGAAATGTTCCTGGCCATTGACAGCTTTGGCGATTTTACCGAGGCGGACTTTTTGCCCTACTGGAAAAACCAGAAGATCATCGCCGGCCAGGAGCCGGAAAAATTGCTGTGCTCAGCCTATGTCAAGCCCCAGGCGGATGGCGGGGCTCTGCTCTGCGTGGGCAATGCCACTGACCAGCCGAAAAAAGCCGTGTTGACGCTGGATTTTAAGGCCCTGCACGCCGGCCGCCGGCCAAAGGTAAGCGCGATGAACGGCGACAAGGAATTTTCCCTGAAAGACGACAAAATAGAGCTGGATGTGCCGCCTTATGATTTCCGGCTCCTGCGCGTGAAATAAGAAACCTCCTGCGGCAGACTCCTCCGCCGGGGGCAGTCAAGGATTCACTTGCCGGCGGTAGCGGCCCGGCGGAATTGCAGGGGCGAGTGGACCGGTGATGCGCCGGATATATCATTCTTTTGGCTTTCCATTCATTGTATGTTTGTTATTATCGCCTCAAAAAAGAAGGTGAATTATGGCTGTTAATCTTGAAAAAATACCACAGGCTGTTCAGACGCTGGTCAAGATGGGGGCGCGCAAAGTGATTTTATTCGGCAGCGCCGCTGAAAATCCGGAATCAGCCAATGATATTGATCTTGCCGTGGAAGGCATTCCGCTCAACCGTATTCTGGATGCGGATGTTGAGGTAGGCGATATTTTACGGCAACCTTATGACCTGGTCAGCCGCGAGGAAAACTCTGCTTTCTTTGAAATTATTTCCCGTTATGGAAAAATATTGTATGGATAGAAATCGTCTGGCGGCTGAAATCAGGTTTGAAATTGAGCAATTACACCGATTGGCAATAACCGCCAACAATCTTTTAGAATCCATCCATGGCAAACCTTTGCCTTGGCATGCGGCCGCAGGCGCAAAATATGTCACCGACCTATGGATGGGAATTGAAAATCTCTGTAAGCGCCGATGTGTTTATCTGGGACTAAAGATACCTTCCGGTCCGGATTCACACAGCCGTTTGCTGGACGACTTTCTTGTTCATCCGGAATTAGGCGGAAAACTGTCTTCGGATATTCAACACCGTCTGAAGAAGTATAAAAATTTCCGCCACCGCTTTGTTCACGGTTACGGTTTTGAGATGGAATGGGAAAAAATGGATGAGCCGCTCCGACTTCTGCCGGAAACCGTGGAATTATTGACTTCGCTCTGGCTCAAGTGGCTGGATAATCCCGGTTAATCTGACTCTCTTACACCAAAAAATAAGGTTTTCAATCTTTCACTTTCCGCCGGCGCCCGGGCCGCGGAACTGGCGGGGCGAACGGCCAGTGGTGTGCCGGATGACCCGCGAAAAATAGCTGATATCCGTGAACCCGCACTGGCCCGCGATATCAACAATGGGCACATGCGTGTTCTGCAGGAGAAAAAGCGCTTTTTGAATCCGCAGTCCTCGCAGATAGTCGCCCGGGGTTCTTCCCATGGTGGTATAAAAACGCGAACAAAAAATGTCCCGGTGAATCCCGAGCGAATCGGCCAATGTTTTAATGTTTAAGGTCGGCAAGGCGTAATCCTTGTGCATACGCTTGAGAGCCATATTCACCAATTCATCCGTCTGATCGGCATTTGAACCCGCGGCCCGCATAAAAATAGACAAAGCAGTCAGGCAGGCCCGCATTTCAGCCTGTTTGGAAAGATGCCCAGTCAACCGCAGTAAATTTTTAAACAACGAGATTGGCGCCGGTCCGACATCGTAAATATCCGCCTCCAGCCCGCAAGCGGCCGGCAAAAAGACCGCAAAGGGGCCGTCTATCGTCAAATAGTAGAATTCCCATGACCGAAGCTCTGGAGACCAGAAATGCTGCATATTCGGCAGGTAGAGCGCAACTTGATGCTGTTTCAAGACACGCCGGCGGTTGTTTAATTCTATGATGCCTTCGCCGCGCACACACCAGAATAATTCAACGAAATCAATTATTTTCTTTTGGCTTCCACTGAAAGGCGCCTTAATCCTGTGATGGCCAACGCTCCGCACGCCGAACGGCAGATAGCGGGCCGGCGCCGGTGGCGGGCGGAAAACATACTCACACTGATATAAAGGATATGAAAAACTGGTCATGTAAAAATCCAACTATCTTCTGTAAAAATCCAAGCTACATTTTATAGACAGTATAATATTTTAATAATCAAAGGGCAAGGGAATTAAATAAATGTAATCAAGAAAAGGTAAACACTATAATATGATCTCAAACTTTATTCGGTCAAAAATCGGGCCGAGTCTTATCTTGGCGTTTATCAGTCTTCTTTGGCCCGGAGCCCTCCACCTACGGGCGGAGGATCGCTATGTGGTGGAACCCGGGACTCCCGGAGGAACCAACGAAGGACCCTACACAGACTGGGCAATTGCGGCGACCCAGATTCAATGGGCGGTAAATGCGGCCACGAACAGCGGCGACACGGTCTGGGTCTCCAACGGAACCTATGTCCTCACGAATCAGATTAATGTTATAAGTAATATTGTTTTACGGAGCACCAATGGGCCGGATGGAACGATTGTCAACGGCGGATTCGTTGAAGGCGCACCGGATGCCACCACCAATAACCGCTGTCTTTACCTGAGCAATCTTTCCGCGCTGGTTTCCGGGTTCACTTTTTCCAACGGTGGGGTTTGCACCGATGGCGGCGGCGGCGTGTGGCTGGCTGGCGGCATTTTATCCAATTGCACAGTGCGCAATAACATCGCTTACTCACTCACTTCAAGAGTTTATGGGGGAGGTATTTATATTCGTCCGTACGGTACAACGGTCGCCTGTCTGGTAGCGGATAATATCGCAAGCAACTCGACAGGAGACAAGAGCTTTGGAGCCGGCATATCTGGCGGGAATTTTGCCCAATATCCGGGCTGGGAGGTTTATGGCTGTGTTGTCAGTAATAACAGAATAGTCGGGATCCCTGCAGACAAGAGGGGCGGCGGAATTTATGCTGCATCCGGTAAAATAATGTCAAGCCTGATTTACAACAATTCCGCCGGTGCCGACGGCTATGGCGGAGGTGTAGCTTTAGACTATGGCGCTTTGTTAAATTCCTGCACGGTGTCAGTTAATGAAGCTAACCTGGGAGGGGGGATTTATCTTGTATCCGGGACAACAACTAATTGTCTGGTTTCTTCCAACTATGGATCGGCAGGTCAATACCCCGGGATTTATGCCGGCGGTGCGGGCGTGGAGGTGTATAATACAACCGTATCCGGGCATACGAACACCGCCTATAGAATGGCCGCCTATAGTATAAACGCGACGAACAAGATGATAAATTGCATTATTGAAAACAATGACGCCCTTGGCGTGGAACTAACAGGTGTATCGGCGAATTATTATTCAATTTTTATTGTTTCCAACTGCGTGGTTCGGAACAACAAGGCGGGCGGAATAAGCTGCACCTCTGTCAGGAACGTCCAGCTTCGGAACTGTCTCATTGCCAATAATACGAACAGCGGAACTTACGTGGGATTGTTGATCGGAGCCAGCGGCAGGACCGGGACAATATCGGTCAGTAGTTGCACGATAGCGAGCAACTACGGCGCCAATTATGGGGCGGGGATAAGATTTGCGGATACAAACGGCGGGATTACGGTGTCTTCCTGTGTGATTGCTTCCAACGGCGTGGGCGGGACAAACGACGTCTATGACATGTATGCTCCCACAAATTACAACGCGTTTCAGTATTCCTGCGTCGGATTGAACCCCGGATTCACGGGCGCGGCGATTGTGGTGGCCAGCCCGCAGTTTGCGGACTTTGCCGGGGGCAACTTCCGGCTTTCCGGCAATTCGCCCTGTATCAACGCCGGCTCAAACGAGACCTGGATGACAAACGCGTTTGATCTGGAGGGACGGACGCGCATCCGCTATGGCCGAGTGGATATGGGCGCGTATGAAACCACCCAGGACGGCACACTTTACGGTTTCCATTAGGCAAAATCAGCAGAAATTTTAAAAGGAGGTGAAAAGAAAAGCGACGTTGGGGCTGGACTGTGCAGATACACAGATCATGATTAAACCCGCAAAAGGAAATAAAATGAAAAAATCACCGGCAGCAAAGAAACGGGCTATGCAATCCAAGCGATGTGGTTTGAAAGTTTTTTTCACAACTTGTGGGCTTGTGGCCGGACTTGTCCTGCCGGCCAAAGCGGGGATTTTAATGACTCCCGGCGGAGGCGCGCCGACGGATGCGAATTTGATTGCAAAGAATGACACAACCTCCTATGCATCACGCTCATGGAATAGGGTTCCTCCGGATACGGGGACAAATCATAGCACGGTGGGGCAAACCTTCTATGTCGGCGGCACTCAGGAACTGGTCTTGACCACTCTCTGGCTCAAGGCCGACGTTGCTCCCAACAACGCGATTGTCGGTCTTGGTGGTCGGCCGTTGATATTGGTCATTGAGGAGTTTACCGATGCGAACGACACAGAGCCGGATCGGGTTGTAAAAAGCATTCCCGGCGCCATTCGCACCGGGGTCACCCCGACAAACGGCTGGTGGTGCTTTGATATCACGGCCGAGACTGTTAAAGTGCAGCCGGATAAATATTACGGTTTTAGTCTTGACTGGTTGTGCGGTCCCCTGACCAACCTAGTCGTCAACTGGTGCGAGGGGACGGCGAACCCTTACGCAAATGGCAAGGCCATTATGGGAATTGCCGGCGCGGATGGCTCATCTTTCCCGATCTGGAACGACACGGCGAACTGCGATCTCCTTTTCTACGTGCATGGCGTACCCGGCAATAACATAATAGTTCAGCCCGGCGGCGGGACGCCAAGCGCAACCAACGTGATCGCCAAGCTTGACACAACATATAACAACGGCCGGGTATGGGGGTATCAACCCCCGGGAAACGGGGGCTATCGCCGGACAATCGGCCAGAGCTTTCTGGTTGCCACCACCAATGAGGATAAAATGATAACGACCGTCTGGCTGAAGGCGTTGTCTGTGGGCAGTTGCGTGACCAACCGCTCCTTCTCCCTGGTCATTGAGGAGTTCACCGACGTGGATGATACGATTCCGGCGCGTGTCATCAAGACCATCCCGGGTAAAATGCCCGCCAGTGGGATTATCACCGGGTGGTGGAAGTTTGACATTGCTTCCCAGAACGTCAAACTTGAAGCGGACTGTTTTTACGGTTTTCGGTTGGAATGGACGCTGGGGCCGCGAAGCAACCAATGGATTACATGGTGTGAACTCACCGGCAACCCATTAGTAAATGGGCGTGAAATTTATGGTCAGGCAAGCGACGATGGCGAGACCTTTCCCGTCTGGCAGACCACGACGGCCGACTTGCTGTTTTATGTCCACGGCACAAACACCACCACCATATATGTTGATCCGACTTACAGCGGCACGCCGCGCAACGGGACCCTGGCTAAGCCCTACAACAGTTGGAATGAGATTGGCACCAACCAGTGGTGGTTTCTACTCCAGGCTAATGTCACCTATTTGCAGAAACGCGGCACAACCGCAAGCGCGAATGTGCGGTTTTGTGGCGTTGATAACGTGCATCTGGGAGTGTATGGCACGGGCGCGGACCCGGCGTATTTGGATTGTCAAGACACTCTGACCAGCGGGGTGTCCGCCTACACTTGCCGCAATACGCGCGTGAGCGGGTTTGACATACGCGGCGCAGTGAACGCGGGCATCTACCTGCAGGGATGCGAGAATTATGTCGTTCACCACAACGTGTGTCATGACTCAGGTTTCGGCATTACCATCAACGCCGGTGTTTTTGGGCCGTGCGGCGACATCACCTTAAACACCATCTACAACACGTCAGGCGACGGCATTGGCGCATGGAATATGTGTCCAGGGGCGATCATCACGTATAACAATATCTCCGCTCATGGCGACGATGGCATAGACATTCTCGGATCGTATTATGCCGTTGTAGAAGGTAACACCGTCATCGGCTCCTACGGCCTCACGGGCATTCGTTCCGGGTCAGGCATTAAGTCCGGCGGCAACGTTGACCATCTTACGACTACTAACGGGATTACGGGACACGCTGGCGCGTTTAACCGGATTGCGGGCAACACCTGTTCGGGCCATTACTACTACGGAATATTCAATCGCAACGGGAGATACAACGAATACGTTGGCAACAACTGCTTCAGCAACGGAGTGAACTATAATCTTGTGGCAACGGCGTATCCCTCCATGCCCACGGTATACAATAATCGCTCCGCGGACGCGACCTGGGAAGCGGGGATGTGTTATGACATGTTTATTCCCCCGGCGGATGAGATAACGTATGCGGATTTCAATGTATGGGTTGATGCAACCATCCACATTTTAGGGGTTCTTCCATACTATTTTACGAATGTGGCGCCTTATCAGGCCGCGATGTCTCCCTGGGAACAGAATACGACGTTTGATCCATAAAGTTCCCCGCCGTTTTTTGGACAGGCGGGTACAAACGAGACCTGGATGACGAATGCGCTTGATCTGGATGGAAGAACGCGCATCCGCTACGACAAGGCAGACATGGGCGCATTTGAAGTCATCCAGGATGGGGTCCCTCTACAGTTTCCACTAGAATCCATCTTAAAATTGGCATGGACATAGTCCCCGCAGATTCTGAAATCCGTTTTTTCACTTGCCGGAAGTTTTGCCGCCTTTGCGGAATTGTAACGGCGAACGGCCGACCGCGCGCCGGATAACCCGCGAAAAATAGTCGGCATCGGTGTACCCGCACTGGCCCGCAATTTCAGCAATTGTTAAATGCGAATTTTTCAACAAGAGCAGCGCTTGTTGAGTCCGTAACCGATTCAGATAAACGCCCGGCGGCATTTTCATGGCGGCATGAAAACGTGCACAAAAAGCACCCCGGTGAATCCCGAGGGCATCGGCCAATGTTTTAATGTTTAATACCGGCGAGGCATAATCGCGGTGCATGCGCTCCACCGCCATATTCACCACTTCGTCCGTTTGATCGGCATGGGAACCTGCGGTCCGCGTAAGAATCGCAAAAGCAGTTGAGCAAGCCTGCATTTCAGCCTGCTTTGACGGCTGGCCGACCAGCCGCAGTAAGGTTTGAAATAACGATACGGGCGCCGGTCCGGCATCATAAATGTCCGCTTCCAGTCCGAAAGCGGCCGGCAAAGAGACTGCAAAGCGGCCGTCTATCGTCAAATAATAGAATTCCCACGACCCACGGTCGGAATACAAGAAGTGCCTCATATTCGGATAGTAGAGCGCAACTTGATGCTGTTTTAAAACCCGTTTGCGGTCATTGAATTCTATGATACCTGAGCCGCGCGCACACCAGAATAATTGAAGGAAATTAATTATTTTATTTCTGCTAATTAAAGGCGGCTGAATCCTGTGATGGCCGACGCTCCGCACGCCGAACGGCAGATCACGGGCGGGAGCACTCGCGGGCCGAAAGCTATCCTGGTGCAAAGGCTTGGGCATTCAAAAATCCAGCCGTTTTATCCAAAAATCCTGTTTATATTTTTGTGAAAAGAATAGTAGATTATAATCAAAAGACAAGAGCATTAATTCTGATACAGAAGATAGTAACCTCATCCCGTAACAATATTTCCTGACACGGAATCAGGTTCTACACCAAAATCAGGAGAATAACAGTATGACGAACAAGAAGCGAATGGACACACGGTTCACGGGATTGAGATCAATAATCGTTCTTGGCTGCCTCGTGATTGCGACCACGACGGGCTGGTCCGCGGATGGGACAAATCGGGGCGGCATTCTTTTTTATGCCGGGTTTGAGGGCCGGTTGAATGCAGATTATGCGCGCGGAGCTGCCGATGGTATCGCCAGCAACGGCACCCCTGTGTTCGTGGAAGGCGTTCGTGGAAAAGCCATAGAACTCGGCGGGCAACAAGGCAGCATGTGGTTCGCCGTGGATCGGAATGTGTTGCCGGCGGAAGGCAGTATTGAGATGTGGGTCCGCCCAAAAGATTGGGACGGTAACGACGGCGCCATGCATGTGTTTTTTGAAGCTAAGCATCAGGATCGGGATTGGTTGATTTTTTACAAATATCTCAGCAACGCGCTGTTACTCTTGATGACGCCGGATAAAAGCGCCGGATACCAATGCGCTAGCCACTATGATGGCGTCAAGCTGAAACGCGGTGTGTGGAGCCATCTGCTCGGAACGTGGACCAGAGGGGAATTCCGGGTTTATTTGGACGGCGTGGTCCGCGGCGGGCTCATTGAGGGAGAACCGCGTCTGTTGCAAGAATCCGGCTTTCAACCGCCCAAAAAATTCAGCGGACGATTTTCAATCGGTGACAAGTCATTGGACGGCCAGGGCGGCGGGGTTACGGCGATGGACGAAGTTTATATTTATGACCGGCCGTTGAGCCAACAGGAGGCCGCCTGGGTATATGCGCGGGCGAAGGATCGGATATGCGGCGAGGACGCGCCGGAACGCCTGGAACCGCCGGTCAAGTTTCTGGCGATGGACACGGATTTGAATCATCAGCAACTTCTGTTTTATCTGGCGTTGAATCCCCGCTGGGCGCGCAGTCAGCCATCCGTTCAGAGCGTTTTATTGGGCGCGGATGGGAAGCCGCTCCCAGCAGTAAAACCGTTGGAGATGGAACCTTCCCAACGGTTTTATGACCTGGGTGAATATACCTGTAAATTTCCCTATACGGGGTGGACCCAGGGAACCTATACGGCCCGGTTTGAAATCAATGATTCACAGAGCGGCAAGCTGCTGGCGGAAACGAACAAAACATTCACATTGCCCGGCATGCGGTTTGAATGGGAAGGGAATCGGCTGGGTATGACGGATACGCCCCCGCCGCCTTGGACACCGGTTGAGGTTACGTCGGATGGATATCGGTGCTGGGGCCGGGAATATCAGATCGCGGACGATAGTTTAATCCGGCAGGTCGTCAGCCAGGGCCGCGCCTTGCTGCAGCGGCCAGTGTCCATCCAAGCCTGGACAGGCGGGAAGGCTGTAACATGGCGACCACGGGTAAAGACGCAGTTATATGCCACATCCAACGCGGCGGCCTGGGTGGCGTCGGCGGACAGCGAACTCGGCGTATTGGAATGGCGGGTGACCGGCGAATATGATGGATTTACCTGGTGCGAAACCACGTTGCATCCCAAGGTCGGCGCCGCCGCGGACAAACTGGAACTGCGGTTCAGCGTGAAGCCGGAATTCGCCAAATTATATTATATGGATTCCAATTGGTCGCTGATTCATCCGTGGGGCGTCTTGTACGGATTCACCTCCAACGCCGCCGGCGAATTCGCCAGCACGGATCATGCCTTATATACCTGGCTCGGCGATGATGATGGCGGGCTCCAAATGTGCATCGGTTCCGATGAACCCTGGCAGGAGGTGGATCGGAAGGGCATGACGCGGCTGGAGCGCACGGCGGATTCGGTGGACCTGGTCTGGTCGTTTGCGGAAACGAACTGGATGCTCCCGCGTCCCTGGACCGTTGCCTTCGGTGTCCAGGCCACGCCGGTCAAGGACTGCTCGGGCTGGCGTAAATGGCGCTTCAGCACCCAGAAACAACGGTTCAACACAGCCGCCGAAGTGGATCGCTCCAAGCTTGACCTCAGTCCGGGGGTGTACTACACGTTCCTTGACACATCCCGGCTGATTGAGGATGGATTGGTCCCGCGGGCCGTTGATCCCAAGGCGTTCCGTAATTATGTGGACATTCGCCATGCCGGCGGAATGAAATATGTCCAATACACCCTCGGGGATTACACGTCGCCGTTGATTCCCGAATGGCGGTTCCGGCTCAAGCAGTATTATAACGGCGAGAACGACGGCAACTGGGTGTCGCTGATACCTTCCCGCGATTGGATTGATTGCCACACGTTTATGTGCGACCGATTCATCCGGGATTATGATCAGGATGGAATTTACTATGATCTCTGTTTCATGAAATCCACCGGCGGCCGGCGCGGGCGCTCCAGCGATTTGCGCTGGTACATGCGCTCCGGCATGCGCCGCAAACTCTACCCGGTTCTGGAAAATCGGGAACTGTACCGCCGGTTGTATACCCTTATCAAGGCGTATGGGACGGAGAAAAACAAGGATACCTGGATCATCGCGCACGCGGGCACGGAACCGTTCATGGCCATCCACAGTTTTGCTGATATGGCGTTCCAGGGCGAGGATATCAAGGATCATTACGAACAAAATATGCCGTTGACCTTGTTGCGGATACGGGGCCAATCCCGCGCCTTGGGATTGGGTGCGTACTGGATTCCCCAGCGCCAGAGTTTTGAAACGAACCAGGTTGAGCAGAGCCGCATTCTGCTGGGGCGTCTGTTGCTGCACGATGTTCAACCGTGGAACACCTACATAGATTCCAAGCAGGTGTATAACTTGTTTGAACTCCAGAATAGATTCGGCGGCATCGTGGACGCCGACTTTTTGCCGTATTGGAGTAACGAGGCGGCGATCGGGGGACAAACCGACCTGGTGAAGGCCAGCGTCTACCGAAGTCCGCGTTCGGGCGCCGGCAGTCTCATTTCCGTGGTCAACCTCTCTGATCAGGAACAACAAGTTGGGTTGGCGTTGGATATGGCCGCGTTGCATGCTTCGTCCCCGGGTGGGGTGGCGGAGACCCTGGGTCGTGGCAAGGCGACGCTCAATAAAAAATCGCTGACCGTAACCATACCTGCCCAGGATTATATCGTTGTCTGGGTGAAATAAATTATGAACCGTTCTGACGCCTGCCGTCCGGCGAATGTATTTTGTTGACGGTACACTTTAATATGATCTCAAACTTTTTTCGGCTAAAAAGCGGTTTGAATCTTATGCTGATATTTATCAGCCTTGTCTGGTCCGGGACCATCAGCCTCCGGGCGGACCGGTATGTCGTTGAGCCCGGCACTCCCGGCGGAACGGACACCGGGGAATTCAACGACTGGGGAATTGCGGCGACGCAGATCCAATGGGCGGTGGATAAGGCTGCGGGCGGAGAGACCGTCTGGGTATCCAACGGCGTGTATGTCCTCACGAATCAAATATCTGTTACGAAAGGCATTGTCCTGCGGAGCACCAATGGAATGAACTATACATTTGTTAACGGGGGATATGCGAGCGGTGGGCCTTATACAAACCGTTGTTTTTATATCGCCCACAGCGACGCCGTGCTCGATGGATTCACCATTACCAATGGCAATGCCGGCACAGGAGGTTTCGGCGGAGGAGTCTATATGACCGATGGCACCGTGCAGAATTGCCTGATCGCCATGAATTTTGCGGCGGATGGTTTCGGCGCAGGAGTGTATCAATATCCTAAGGGGACATTGCGCTACTGCACCATAAGCAACCATAACGGCGCCACTTATGGCGGAGGAGTATGTGCGCAAGGCGGCTTTGTCCAGCATTGCACTATTGTATCCAACCAGGGCAGGCTTGGAGCAGGCATGAATCTCTACATTGCAACGTCAGAATACTGCACGATAACAGGAAATGCATGCGCCGGCAGTTGGGGCGGCGGGGCTGGCATTTACCTGAGTCAGAATAGCGGGGCGCGGAGTTGCGCAGTTGTTAACAACAGCTCCCCTAACGCAAATTTTCCCGGCGGCGGTTGTTACTTTGCCGGCCCGGACAACAGTGTGCAGGATTGCCTGATCAGCGGTAATGGCGGCCCAACCGATGGCGGCGGGATATATATACATCCCAATGCAGAAATTTCCTTCTTGCGGAATTGCACGATCAACAGCAACACCAGTGTGTCCGGTGGTGGAATATCATCGGCCGGCGACAATTTGAATACAATTGAAAACTGCGTCATATCCTACAATAATGCGTCAAGCGGCGGCGGCGGAGTTAATTTGGGATGGGGGCGGAAAGGTCCCATGTTGCTGCGTAACTGTCTCATTTCCAGTAATGTTGCTTCGGTCAGTGGTGGCGGCGTGTGGGTTGGGGATGGTAATACCGGCATACTGCAGAACTGCACCATTGTCTCAAACACGACTGGTGGAAAAGGAGGCGGTTTGTTTGGCACAAACGCCAACTGCAGAGCTACGAATTGTATTGTATATTTCAACCAGGCGGCGGGTGATGGCAACAACTATACCAACGATCTCGGCATATTGAGTCTGACCTATTCCTGCGCAACACCGCTCCCGGCCGGAACAGGCAATAGCGCAAATAATCCTCTTTTCGTGAATGCCGGTAATGGAAATTACCGTTTGCGACAGGATTCGCCCTGCATCAATGCGGGCTTAAACGAGTCCTGGATGACAAATGCGTTTGATCTGGATGGCAGGGCGCGCATCCGTTACGGCACGGTGGACATGGGCGCGTATGAAACCATCCAAGACGGATCCCTCTACGGTTTTCACTAGAACCGAACGTGATCAAGAGGCGCAGCCCCGCAGATTCTGCGACCCATTTTTCATTTGCCGCCAGGACCCGGGCCGCGGAACTGGCGCGGCGAGCGGCCGACCGCGCGCCGGATGACCCGCGAAAAATAATTGGCGTCCTTGTAGCCGCATTGCGCCGCAATGTCCGCGATGGTTAAATGCGTGTGTTGCAGAAGGGAAAACGCCTTTTGAATCCGCAGTCTGTGCAGATAATCGCCCGGCGGCATGCCCATGATGGCATGGAAACGCGAATAAAAGGCCGTCCGCCGAATCCCGAGCGCGGCGGCCAAAGTTTTTATATTTAAGGGCGAGGCGGCATCTTGCTGGTGCATTTGTTTCAGGGCGGCATTCACCAGTTCATCCGTCTGATTGGCATGCGAGCCCGCGGCCCGCGTAAGAATCATAAAGGCAATGGCGCAGGCCTGCATTTCGGCCTGTTTGGACGGCTGGCCGACCAATTGCAGCAAGTTCTGAAAGAGCGTTATCGGCGCCGGGCCGGCGTCATAAATACCCGCCTCCAGACCAAAGGCGGCCGGGATGGAAACGGCCAGCGTGCCGTCTATGGTCAGCCAGTAATATTCCCAATACCGGCGGTCGGAATACAAATAATGCCGCATGCTTGGATAGAGGAGCGCGGCTTGATTTTTATTGAGCGTGCGCGGCCGGCCGTCTATTTCTATAATGCCGGCGCCGCGCACCCCCCAGAACAACTGAATGAAATCAATCTTCTTGTCGGGACTGGTGCGCGGATGCTGAATCTTGTAATGACCGGCGCTCCGCACGCCGAACGGCAGATCAAGGCTGGGCGTTTTTGCCGGCCGGAAAACATCCTGGTGTAAAATATCCTGGGCGCACATACAAAAGTCCAGAAAAAAAGACAACTCTGCTATTGATACAGGAATTATTGCGTATTAAAAGTATTAAATCAGTATTTATTGGCGACCATGATAGTCATGAACTCTTCAAAAATACAAGAAATTATTAAAAAATACGGTAACTCCTCAATTATGGGGGTGCTGAATATTTCTTGTCATTCCCGACCTGATCGGGAATCCAGAAATATTCTCATGCCATAGCAGGCAGATCCTGTGGCGGAAATACTGATGCTGGATTCCCGCTTCCCGCCTTCGCGTAGCCCGCTACGGCGGGCAAAGGAAGGTCGCGGGAATGACAGCATTGAAGCATGCGATCGTCTCCCCCTCGTAACTGCGGCATTAAAAAATACATATCCGGCGGTTCTGGAATACGAAAGTGGTGACAATATGGCGCAATTAAACTCTTGTGCGCTTTGTTTGCGTTTAACGCGCGACAGCCTCCATATCAGTAATGCCCTTTTTTTCTGCGCTTTGTCGCGGAAAACCGCCGGATTTCCGGAAGTCATCGGCTTTACAGGACGCGGCCAGCCGATCCTCCGCGAAAAACAACCCTGGCTCCGCGCCACACGGAACAGCCGTTCGGTCGTCTTGCCCGTCCTTGATAAGTTCCATCCCCATATCATTGAGAGCGGGGAAGAAGTCAAAGTCTGGATCCAGAACATCGGCTGGCAGGATGAAAAGGGAAAACGTCTCGCCGGATTCCGGCTTGACCTGTCTTATGAATTCCACGCGGACGGCGCCGTGTTCGTAAAAAGCTGTTTTTTTACGGACACGGTCAGACCGGGAAAAATCACCGATTTTATCCTCTCCCCCGCTTTTTGCCCGGACACAAGGGAAAATGTCCGCTGGGCATTGTGGAAATTCCCTGGCCGGGTGGAAGGGAAGATCATCCAGGATTGGACAAATTTTGAACGCCATCTTGCGGCCGGCCCTCGCCACCCGCAAGGGAACCGGCGAATTTTATTCATTCGTGATGGCGGAGCTTTCGCCGATTCCCGGCCCGCATGCCGGCCTTTACGAAATCCGTTATAATAACGACATTGACTTGGACTGGTCATCGCTCGGATTCAACATTCGTTTTCCCTATATTAGATCGTTCCGTTGAAACCCTGGCCTGTGGCTGGGCAGGCATATGACAATTTTGCGGAGAAGTTGGAGGGCGAGGCTGAGCCGAGCCTTTCTGAAATCGGCTCACCGCCACCCTTCGCTCAGAAGCTACGGCGTGGCAGGCAGGTTCGCCCTCCATAACAAAAATTGGGTTGCGGGCACAAGCCCACATTAGAAGTCAGAATAAAGAAACCAGAAGACAGCAGTTAAAATTCTGACTTCTGAATTAAAAGACCATGCTTTTCCTGATCTTCAAAGCCGGCGAAAGTCAATACGCCCTGGAAACAACCCGGGTTTTGCGGATTGTGCCGCATGTAAAATTGCGCCCGCGGCCCGATGCGCCTGCTTATATTGCCGGCATATTGAATTTCCGCGGCGGGCCGGTGGTCGTCATTGACTTGGGGCTGCTGATCAATCATGCGCCCTGCCGGCGTTTTTTGAGCACCAGAATTATTATTACGGACCATACGCCGGCCAACGGCCAACNGATGCTGCTCGGTCTGCTGGCCGAGGACATGACCACCATTATTAAAAAGGATCATTTNGATTTGATGGAAAATGTGCTTAAAACGCCCGGAGCTGATTATCTCGGCAAAATGTTCCGGGACGGCGAGCGGTTTATTCAGCTTGTGAAAGTTGAAGAAATTATGCCGCCGGAACTGGAGACCATGCTGGCCTCGCCGGCCTGATTCCTAACATGCCTGCAGACGGATATAAAACGATAGAACAGTTGCTCAAGGACCGGATCGGCCTGGAGCCCTCCGCGCTGGGCCCGAAAGCGGTGGAGCAGGCCGTTGCCGAACGGATGCTTCGCCTCGGAATAGACACCATTCCCTCCTATGCCGCCTTGATTTTAAATTCCATGGAAGAATTTGAAGCGCTGATTGAACTGGTTGTCATACCGGAAACATGGTTCTTCCGGGACCGCGAGCCTTTTGTTTTTCTCGCCCATTTTATCCGCGCCGAATGGAAACCCCTTCATGCAAAGGACACCCTGCGCATCCTGAGCGCGCCGTGCGCGACCGGCGAGGAGCCTTACTCCATTGCCATGACCTGTCTGGATTGCGGGCTGAAACAAAAACAGTTTGCGGTTGATGCCGCGGACATAAATGGAAAATTTCTGGACAAGGCCAGAAAGGCCGTCTATGGCCGCAACTCGTTCCGCGGAACAGACCCGGCTTTCCGCGAGCGTTATTTTACCGCCAGCGGGCATGAATATTCGCTGAAACAGGAAGTGCGCGCCGCGGTCCGTTTTTTTAAAGCCAACCTGCTGGCGCCTGACAGCCTGCCGGGGGCCGCCCATTATAATATCATCTTCTGCCGGAACCTTCTCATCTACCTCCATGACCAGGCGCGCTTAAAAACCATCGCCATAATTGAAAGCCTCCTCGCGCCCGGCGGACTGCTCTTTATCGGCCACGCGGAGATAAACCCGGCTCTCCTGGAAACATACGAAACCGTAAAACATCAAGGTTCTTTTGCCCTGCGCCGGCCGGTTCTCAAGCAAGACAAAGCATTCCTTCCGGCCGCGGACCAAATAATTGAACTTTGTCCTTTGCCGCCCGGTTCAGCGTCCGCTGCCCAGCCGGCCGCCAAGGCCGAACCGGTCATACCCGAGCCGCCAACGATAACTCGTTCCGAAGCTTCAGAGCGAGCGTCCGCGGCCCCCGAAAATATTGAATACGCCACCATGCTTGCCAACGAGGGGCGGCTCAACGAAGCGGCCGACTTATGCCGGCAGATCATTCAGGCCGATAAGCGCAGCGCGCAGGCCCATTTCCTGATGGGCCTCATCAATGAGGCCCGGGATGATAACGGCCGCGCGGAGGAATGTTTCAACCGGGCTGTTTATCTGGATGCAAATTTTACCGAAGCCATTCTTCATCTTGCCGCGCTTAAAGAGCAGGATGGCGACAAGGCCGGCGCTGATCTGCTCCGCCGCCGCGCCGAAACAGCCGATCATTCAGAACGAGAACGGAAACATAGTCACCATGCAGCTCATGAAGTTTTTTAATTTGGCATAAGAATTTTTTTTGAAGTTGCGGCCTAACCGCCTAACTTAAGAATGAAACCGAAAATGACGCAAGAAACAGAACAATACTGCTGGACAACCATCGGCATCCGCGGCAACCGCTCCTGCCCTGAGCTTGCCAAACATGTCCACTGCCGCAATTGCCAGCGTTATGAATCGGCCGCCAGCAACCTTCTCAACCATGAACCCTCCGCAACATACCTGGAGGAACTTACCAGAATTGTCGCGGAGCCGGAAACAAGGGAGGACAGCCGGAAGCAAACCGTCATGGTTTTTCGCCTCGGCGCGGAATGGCTCGCCCTTCCGTCCGGTCTTTTTG
>JGI24730J26740_1000864_pt1 | contig 17856 bp, 14 predicted proteins | sample EPASupsiteSAE347_FD_26740 | JGI IMG/M metagenome (IMG submission 26740)
CTACGGTAAGCGACATGGCCTGTATGGTGCCGGCTAAGGACTTGCGGAGCTTCTCAAGGGTCTGCCGGAGGGATTCTTCGGCGAGTTTGCGGGGGGTGATGACGTCAAATACAGCAATAAAATGCTCCTTCTTCGGACAATATACGGAGACAGATAACCACATTTCCAAGGACTGAATATAGTGCTCGAACCTCTCGGGTTTTCCCAGCAGGGCCACCCGGCCATAAACCTCAAATAACTCCGGATCAGACCCCCGTATACCCGGAATCACTTCAGAAACTTTTTTCCCGGTAACATTCTTCAATCCGGTCAAGGTTTCGAAAGCATCATTAACCTCAAGATAGATAAAATCCTGCGGCAGCCCCTCGTCAAAAAGCATCCGGCAATAGGCAAAGCCTTCCACCATGTTTTTAAATAAGGAACGATAACGCTCTTCACTTTCCAGGATCCGTGATTCAGCCTGTTTACGTTCTGTAATGTCATTTAAAAAATTCAAGGTTGCGCCTTTTTTCTGCCAGGTAAAACGAACAACATTTAACTCAACCCAAATTATTCTGTCATCTTTAGTGATAATCCTGAACTCATAAACCGAAGGGATTGCTGCACCTTTCAGCCTCGATGAGTAATTATCCGACACAAATTCTCTATCATCCGGATGTATAAAATCCGCGAAAGGCCTTGATTTTAATTGTTCCTCCGAATAGCCTGTTATCTCAATCGTCTTCGGGTTAACAAATTTAAGCATCCCGTCCTGTGCAACGAAAATAGCTTCAACTGCATTATCTACGAGGAGACGGTATTTCTCCTCACTTATTTTAAGCGTTTCCTCGGCCTGCTTGCGTTCGGTAATGTCGGCGCTCACGCTCATGATGCCGGTGGCATGACCCCGGGAATCGCGGAGAAGAGCGGCCGAGATGCTTATGTCAATTGGCGATCCATCTTTTTTCCGGCGACGGGCCTCAACATTATCGAACCTTTCGTCCCGTAACACACGCTTGCGCAACGCCTGATGCTCATGCCGCTTGTCCTCGGGAACTATGGGGAGGAACTGCCCCAACACTTCGTGCTCTTGCCACCCGAACATTCGCACGGCTGCAGGATTCCATTGCGTGACATTCCCATCGGTATCCAGGGCGATAATTGCAAGCGGGGAAGAACTAACCAGTGCCCGAAGGGTTTCATTTGATTTCTGCAAAGCCTCTTCCGACCGTTTGCGGTCGGTAATGTCCTGCACAGTCCCATATAGCTTTAACACCTTCCCCGAAGCGTCCTTTAATGCCTTTCCGATTGTCAACCCCGATAAGATGACCCCACCGGGACGGATTATACGGAACTCCTTTTTGTAAGGTGTTCCATCATTGATTGCCGTTCGCACTGCCATATCAATGTGATTCCGGTCGTCGGGGTGAATACCCTTATGATGTTCTTCCCATGAGGGTTCACCAAGCGAAGGGTCTATCCCAAATATATGAAACATTTCTTTCGACCAAGTCAGTTTGTCCGATTGAACATCATATTCCCAACTGCCGATGCCGGCAACATATTGGGCCTCTGCGAGCGCCATCTCGCTTTTCCTGACAGTTTCTTCTTTCTTCTTGATTTCCCTGTGTGCTTCATGAAGTTTGAATGCCATCTTGATGGAGGCATCCAGGACGGTGATATCGGAATCCTTCACCACGTAGCCGTAGAAGTTGATCTTTTCCGTTCTTTCTACGATATCTTTTTCCGTATGGCAGGAAAGAAACACAATCGGTATATCATGGTCTTTGAGTATCTCCCGGGCTGCTTCTGCTCCATCCATACCCTTGCCCAGATTGATGTCCATGAGAATGAGGTCGATCGGGTGACCGCCCTGTACCGTTTCGACAGCCTTTTCACCGGTAGGTGCTGCAATTACTTTGTAGCCTTTCTGTTCAAGGGTTTTGGCATCAGCAAGACGGATTATCGGTTCGTCTTCTACGAGGAGGATGGTTTTTCTGTCGGTCATAACTGCCTCCAGTACCTTATGGGTATCCGATAACATGAGTTATGTTTTCAATTTTATTATTACAAACAATTCCGATAAATAAAAGTAGAATTTTCAATAAAACACATACCTTCCGAAACCCAAAAAAATTGCATTAAGCCTATGCTTCAGATGCATCGTTTCTTCTTAATAGAATCCTGTGAAAAAGTATAGCATCTGCTGCTGAATGAACCTGCTTAATCGGAATTATGAGAATTACCGCTGGAATCGATAAGAACCTTACCGGTCGGATATGAGGGTTTGTATTTGACCCCTGTACCTCTGTATATTCTCCGGACTGTTATATACCGGCGAATTCATTTTTGGAGAGACAGGGTACAACTCCATATCTTCAGGCAGGTAAGGCCTGAGAAGAGACAAAAGCACATTCTTGTTTTCAAGAGAAGGATCGAGCCATTGGTCTTCATTCTCTCTTGGCATAATTACCGGCATTCTATGATGGATCGGCTTTATAAGATCATTCGGCTCTGTTGTTATGATGGTACAGGTAAAGATTATGCTTCCATCGGGAGATTCCCATAAATTAGTCATGCCGGCAAAGCCAAAAATATCATCAGATTTGAGTTTGATATATACCGGGTATTTTCTGCCTTTTTTACTTTCCCACTCGTAGAACCCATCGGCCGCAACCAGACAGCGGTGTTTCTTTAATGCATATCTGAAAGCAGGTTTTTCTGCAACTGTTTCTGACCGGGCATTAATAATGCCGGCAGATATATCCTTTGCCCATGAAGGGAGAAATCCCCATTTACATGGCAGGAGTTGTCTTCCTTCAGTATTGTTTATGATGATGACTTCCTGATTCGGGGCAATGTTATAGCTTGGCGATATCTCCGGCAGAAATGGTTTCTTGACATTAAATCTCTTTGCGATTTCAGGAATTGAGCTTATTCTTACAAATCGGCCGCACATTTATACAACAAACGTAAGATATTTTAAGTTAACAGTCAATGCTATATGAACCGGATAACCCCGATAATTTCGTAAATGTCAGATTTTCCGAGAATTGCTGTCTGTTTTTCTTCAAACTCAGGATCAGGGCTCTTACCACACAAGTATTCGACATTATGGGGTTTTAATCTTCCCTCAGTTAGGATTCTATGTACGGTAGTTTTCCCAATACCTGTTTCTTTAGCTAATGTTCCGGTATTCCACTGACTGTTTCCATCTTCAGGTTTTGTGCAGGCCGGCATTGTCACCCGTGTTTTAGTCTCCGGTGGAATAACATCCGATTAAATGAACGAAGAAAGCATTCACTTCTATCAACCGGCCATAGAAAAAATAATTGTGTCTAATGTTCAATACCCTTTCTCGCCCCTACACCTTGCTGATAATAGTGTTTGATCTCTTTCATTTCCGTCACAAGATCCGCCATCTCAATAATCTCGGGCGGAGCATACCTGCCGGTTAATATCACCTCCACCTCGCCCGGTTTCATATTTATCGTTTCTATTATTTCATTCAGGGTGATGAGATGGAAAAAATGTGCCGTTGTAATTTCATCAAAGACAATAATGTCGTAGTCACCCGAAAGCATGCACTGCGTAGCTTTGCGGAGACCTCGCCTGGCCATTCCAACATCATCGTCCGACGGGATTTCCTTTACATGCATCAAGGTTCTCTTGCCATACTGCTCTATGGTTATGAGAGATGTATTGCGGGCAGCGGTAAGTTCACCGTACCTCCGGCCTTTCATGAACTGTCCGATGTAGGTTCTCAGGTCACGACCCATTGCCCTGAAAGCGACCCCGAGGGCCGCCGTTGTCTTTCCCTTTCCGTTGCCCGTGTACAATTGAATATAGCCCCTTCTCGACTTCGCAGGTTTTGTTTTCACTGCCGCTCCTCTCGGTTTCTATGTATCGTTTTACGTGCTCACCTATTTGTTAATTCGGCTTCGTTCGGGTTGTGCCTGAAATGTAAAGACAGAAATATCCCTCTCACACTGTGCGACCCTCGAAATGTTTACCTCGAATCTCATGATTCACTCCTTTTCCTATCCGATTAAAAACCTGTTGCATTTTTTATCAGTTTCTTCATTACCAAAAAAGTTCGAAACGACCCGGATAACAACGTCGGGGTGGTCAAGGGGCTTATCAAGAGAGGGCCGGATGTCGACAGCTTCTTTTACACCTGATAATTACCTGCTATAATTTCGCTATCAATTCACGCTTATACGAAAGCCAAATTTGGGCTATAGTATGGTCATTCGAGATTCAGCTTTGCCGACAGCAACTCATCGCATGCAGAATACGGGTCTTTGGTGCCGTCTACGATGCAATCCAGGTGCTTTTTAAATTCAAGGCTGTTGGTTATGTGGTTCAATACCTCTTCAACAAGTCTGATTTTTATCATATCTGTCAGTTCGTTCCGGGCTATAGCTTTTTTATGACGAATTATCGTCTCACGGGACAAGGTTTTTCTGTTTTTTCTATGCATCTCAATTTCATTCAGCAGTTCGACGATCCCCTTGTTAATGGCGGCTTCGGCCATAAGTATAGACGGCTCCCAACCCTCTTTCTTGAACCTCCTTCTTGTAATATCAATCATTGCCTTTAAATCATTCATCGTGTTTAACGCATCGGGCCGATCCGATTTGTTGATAACGAAGATATCGCCTACCTCAAAGATCCCGGCCTTGATAGCCTGAATATTATCCCCCATTCCCGGCACCACCACAATCACCGTTGTATGCGCGCTCTTGGCAATATCGATTTCATCCTGACCTACCCCTACCGTCTCAACGATGATGTAATCTTTGCCCATTGCATCCAATACATCGATCACTGAGCGTGTAGATTGAGTAAGCCCTCCGAATTGACCCCGGGTCGCAAGGGAGCGGATAAACACCCCCTCATCCAGGCTATGCCGCTGCATACGAACACGGTCCCCCAATATAGCCCCTCCGCTCAACGGGCTGGTCGGATCTACGGCAAGCACGCCTACTGTTTTCCCATCCATCCTTAGCCCTTGAATCATTTGATCCACTAATGTACTTTTGCCGACTCCAGGAGCGCCTGTGATTCCGATTATATAGGCGTTTCCGGTATGCCTGTAAAGAGCCTTGAGGATTTCCCTTGTGCCTGGAGCCCCGTCGTCAATATCACGAATCAACTTTGCAACAACTCTTACATCGCCATTGACAATCTTTTCAACAATGCTGTTAACCATTCAATCTCCGGTTATATTTTATCTTTTTACTTTGGAGACAATATAATTTACGATTGACTCCGAAGTGCTTGAAGGCAAAAATATTTTCGACACACCTTTTTTTATCAGTACCTCGGCATCTTGTGGCGGAATGGAACCCCCGCACATTACGGGTACATTAAAATTATTTTTCTTCATCAAATCCATCAAAAGATTTATCTGTTCGTAGTTTGCAGCGTGGCTGCTTATGCCGATCACATCCACATGCTCTTGAATAGCCGCACTGACTATCATTTCCGGCGTTTGATAAATTCCAAGATACACCACTTCCATTCCGGCATCCATCAGAAACCGGGATACGACTTCCGCACCCGTGAAGTGTCCGTCAAGTCCGATAACGGAGACAAGAACTTTAATCCGCTGTTTATTACTCATATAAATACACCTCCTGTTTCAACAATTATGTCGTATAGTCGCTGTTTAACATTCCGTTATTACAGCTCAAAAGGACAATCGATCATTTCCAACGGGTCATAATGATACCCGTAGGCCTTCCGGATAACCCCTATTATTTCTCCGGCAGTACCATAAGCCTTAACCGCTTCAGTAATGGACGGCATTAGATTATAATGATAACCCTTTTTGGCATCGTCATAAAGTTGTGCTATTTTTTCTTTCAATAAAGGTATATCCCTTGTTTTTTTCCAATTCGCCATCCGGTCTGCTATTTCTTCCGAATCGGATGCTTCCACCGACTGTATGGGGATCTTGTCATCTTCCTCCGGAGGAATGACCAACTCGTTTACCCCTACGACCAAACGCTCGCCTGATTCTATTTCTCTTTGCTTTTGTAGCGCCGATTCTCTCATCAAATTCTTGATAAAGCCTTGCTTCACGGCCTCGATCATACCACCCATATCCTCTATCTGTTGCAGGATCTTATACGCTTCCTCTTCCACTTTGTTGGTTAGATACTCGACAAAATAGGAACCGGCGAGAGGATCCGTAACATCCGTTACTCCGGTTTCGTCAGAAACGATGTGTTGAGTGTTTAAAGACATTCTCGCTGCAAAAGGGGACGGTTCTGCGTAAGCATTGTCCAGGCACGCATTGTCAATTGCAGTGCAGCCTGCAATAGCTCCGGCAAGGGTTTCTATGGCGCACCGTGCGATATTATTGAGGGGCTGCTGATAAGTCATTGTGCGGCTCGACGTATGAACCGCTATCAGCAATTGACACGCCTTGTCTGTTTTAGCCTTGAATGTTTCTCTGGCCATTTTCGCATACATCCTTCGAAGAGCCCGGACTTTGGCTATCTCCTCAAAAAACCGCAACCCGACGCTTACGAGTTCGTATGGGATGAGGGCAAGATCATCGAAATCAAGGCCCCGCTCATTGACCAGTTTTCCAAGAAGTTCTTTGAGCATTGCTATTTCTATGGCAAGAGCCTGCGGGTTGTTGCCGCCTGACTCCTGAAAATGCTGGGTAAGAATACCGGAGCGTATATGTAGTTTATTTCTTACAATAAATTCCGTAGAATCGAGCCAAAGCTTGATATTGAGATCCAAAGGCAGATTGTCGGTTTGTCCGAATATGTGACCGAACGGATATTCCGACACACTGCCGTGCACTTCCCTCCAATCTACTCCACGCTTTTCGGCAAGAGCCACAACATAGCCCAATCTCAGTGCGGACAACGGAGCGGAGCCCAGCAAGGTAATCGATTGTCCGGTCAAAGGTATATCTTCCATCAGTTCCTCAAATTCAAGGAGCGATGTGGCATGCCATCCCAAAACACCGGCCTCTCTTCTGCCCATAGGATGGTCGGCATCGATGGGCATCGCGCTGGGTCTGTCGCAGATGACCAATATCCCCTGCGTCTGGCCCATTGCCCTGAACTGCTTTAGCTGTTCGTTGGTTCTTCTGGAAGAGCCGATCCCGCCGGTCATTCGCCTTGTCCATACACGACTGCGATACCCGTTTGGATGATATCCGCGAGTGAAGGGATATGAACCCGGGTCCCCTACATCCTTCGTGTAATCCAGGCCTGCAATATCTTTGGGGGTATATACGGGTTTAATTTCAAGCCCATAATCTGTTTCTCTTTTCATTTTCTTCCTCCGTAATCTGATAAAAATCCTCAATCAATTAAAATACTCAATAGAGCCAAAAATCAAAGGTTCTCGAATCCGCTTATGCCTCCTTTATCCTTTACTCTTCCCGAGTATTTCCGAAATGTTTTACTCTCCGAGAAACCTTTCCTTCTCAAGCAAGTATCTCTGAAATCTCCTTTCCAATGTTATCTATCATTTGTAGAGACGGCAGAAAGGTTATTCTTCCGTTCAGGTCGTGATTCTTTTCAACGAAAGTCTTAATTGCATCTTCAACCGTCACCATTTCCATTTACAATATAAGCCTATTGAGTAATAGTGAAGCAAAACCTATGCCAGTATTTAATGAATCGGTTTATGCTGGTTCTTGGTTATATTTATTCGGTAAATAGGATGAGAAGGCGCTCTGATATGTAACGCAATGTAACAGATGGCAGTAACAGATGTTACATTTTCACATTATACTTTTTAATGTTGCCGAAGTTCATCGTTCCCGGCAAATAGAACATTTTCTTATAGTCTTCCGTTGATTCGTTGCTTTACCGTCAATGCTGCCGCATATGGGGGATGTTTTCACACAGGCTTACCGGGAGGGACGCCTTTCATGGCATGCTCAAATTGTCGGCCGCTGTTCCGGAAAAGAAAGGTCATCCCGGCTTTACGGAAAGAGGAACGGGTTGGAGGACTCTTTTTTCTCCGGACTTACCAGGATGACCTTAACAATGTGTCGATATATTTCTTTCCGATACGCTTTGCGATCTCTCAAATAGGTCAAATCCGAGCATTTCTATACTATACCTTTGTCCCGGTACTGCTCGATCTCTTTTGGGGTAAATCCCAGTTCGAGCAAAATGCTTTCGGTATGTTTACCGAGCAAGGGAGGACTTGAATAATATGGCGGATCTTTCAGGGCAGATGATTTGAACGGCAGGTTAATTTGCTTCATGCCCCCTTTTGGAGAATCGCTCACTTCAAATATCAGCTTTCTCGCAAGTACCTGAATGTCCGATAGACTCTCTTCTACGCTTTTTACCGGCTCAAAACAAAAGTCCTTATCTGCAAAGAGATCCATCCATTCATCCTTTTCTTTTGAGGCAAACAGCCTCTTCAGCTCCTCCTTCAGGTATGCTTGCCTTTCGTCCTTAAGATAGCCGTCCTTCAGATCTTCCCTGTCTATAGATGCGCAGAACTGATTCCAGAATTTCTGCTCCAGGGATCCCAATGTAACGTACTGACCATCCTTGGTTTTGTATAGCTGGTAGCAAGCCAATTTTCCCGTGAACGTTCCCTCCTGGCGTAACAGGGGCTTATCAAGGGCGATAGATTGGGCCACATTGGTGAGGGAAAACCAGGAAAAGAGAACATCGAACATGGAGACATCTATATATTGACCCTGGCCGCTCTTTTCTCTATAGAGAAGACCCATCATTACAGCAATTACAGCAGCCAGACCTCCCGCCACGTCGGCCAGCAGCAGACCGGGAAGAGCCGGCCCCAATTCGTTTCCTGTCATTGCGAGTATGCCGGCGAGTGCGTTATAGTTTATGTCATGCCCTGCTCTATCTTTATAGGGGCCATTTTGACCATATCCCGATAAGGAACAGTAAACGATTGCAGGATTCACTTTCCTGACTTCTTCATAGTCTAACTTCAGGGACTTCATAAGCCCCGGCTTGAATCCCTCCAGGATAACATCTGCAGTAGCCGCCATTTTCAAGAAGATGCCCCTGCCTTCCGCGGATTTTAAATCCAAAGTGACGCTCCTCTTATTCCTGTTCAGAAAAACAAATAGCGCACCCTCATTATTATAGAAAGGGGGTAGATGACGGCAGAAATCACCCTTTGCCGGCTCCTCAACCTTTATGATATCCATCCCCATATCTGCAAGTATTAACGTACACAGAGGCCCTGGAAGCCGCTGTGTCAAGTCGAGTATCTTATATCCCTCTAACGGCGACATCTTTGCCTCCCGCTGTTCATGCGGCCATACCCTACACTTGCCAGCCGCCTTCCCTGTATTTGTTCCTGTAGATATGACAATAAATACCCCCTCCGATTGCGATCATTCACTCCCATAAATCCTCCTCTCTATCTGCCCCGTCCAACAATCAGCCCTGTTTTCCCCGCCCTTTCATCATCACCAAGCAACATTCTATCGGGGAAATTGAGATATCATCTTCATACCTTAGCCCGGCGGGGTTTTCCAAGGGTCAAGCAAGGCATCTTCGTTCGCTATAATTCTTGGAAATGTTGTTTTATATGCGTTATTTTTTGGCAGAGCATCCATTGCTTCGAATAGCCCTACTGCTGTTAAGCGGAGTCTGGCACTGATGTAGTAATTATCCTTTGCATCGCTCTTGTTTAAAACCTTAAAAGACAAGTTGTCATAGACATGCATTCCCATGCACATACACCAATGATCAAGGGTCGTATGGGTTACGTTTATACCCCCGCCTCTTCCGTAACAAACCACATTTACGGCATACTTCCCCCGTAATCGGCCGGGAGCATACATATTCAGAAAAGGGAAACACCTATCCATGAGGGTCTTCATTTGTCCTGAAACCGATCCATAATACGAAGGAGAACCAAAAAAAATAATGTCGGCTTTTAACATTTTAGGATGAATTATCTGTGAGATGTCATCTTTCTTAGCGCATTGATGATTGTGCTGTTTGCGTTGGCATTGGCAGCAGGAATCGCAATAATTGATATTCATTTTTCTAAGAAGAATAAGATCCGATTCCACATTAAATTGGCTAAGACTTTCCAGCGCCAATTTAAGAACAGTTTCGGTATTGCCTTCTCTTGGAGATCCACAAATTGCCAACACAAACATATATTAACCGCCTATTATACGATTATACAATGTGCCGTCATCTAAAGATCGCGTTCAGCAGTTTAATGCCTTTCACGACATGAGATGCACCCCCCTCGTTTTCTTTTGTCGCGTATATGTTTAGGGACATGGAGACAGCGACCGGATTTTCGAAGGAGGTGCATTGTCTGCTCCTTGTAATCTTCTTTCGTCAGTTCTTGACTATCCTGATCGATTTTGACTCATACCGTGGAAGCGCCTCCGGTTCCATAATCTGGACCACGGCCCTCAGGCTGAATCTTCCGTACACATCATCCTCGATATACTTTTTAATCAATCCTCTCTTCTCATGATCATCCTTATGCTGCGGCGCTATTTCGACCTGGATAATCAACTCTTGCAGCGATTCCTTGTCTGAATTGCCGATGACAATCTGCCAGCCGTCGCCGGTACCCTCCACCTTGGTTACAACATCTTCAATTTCGGACGGAAAAATCAAGGCGCCTCTTATCTTAAGCGCGTCATCCCCTCTGCCTGTAAGTGCACGGATAATAGGATGTGCAACCCTGCCGCATTTACAGCCAAGTGCATGCTTCGAATATCTTGTCAAATCATTGGTTCCCCATCGGAGCATCGGGGTCGCCTCCTTGGACAACGAGGTGAATACAAGCTCGCCCTCCTTATCCTCTCCCGGCTCAATCCTCTTCCCGGTTTCAGGATCGATAAGCTCAAGATAAAAATGATCGGCCATGACGTGCAATTCTGAATTCCCGCAGGAATGCTCACAACTTGTTGCAACAGAGTTACCGAATAGCTCTGAGGTTCCATAAAATTCGTGATACATAAAGCCGTCCGCCATGGCTTCCCTGACTTTTTTCCTTACAGCCGGAGCTGCCGGTTCGCCGCCAAACATTCCAATTGTTAGGTGCGCCCAATCCTTTTTAGGGTCCACACCTCTCTCTATCGCATAAGTGGCAAGGTGTCTTGCGAAGGAAGGGGTGCAGCTTATGGCTTTTGGCTTTAAGTCCCTCAGCCAGTGCATGGCAAGGGCTGTCCTTCCGGGTCCCGCAGGGAAGAGGCTGGCGCCTATGCCCCTGCATCCCAGATCTACAGAGATTCCACCCAGAAACGTGCCATATCCATAAGACTGGTATACCAAATCACCCGGTCTTACACCGAAACAGAACATGGCCCGGGCAACCTGCTCCTGTAAAGTAAGCACATCCTTCCTGGTGTAACCAAGGGGATATGGGAGAGACGTAGTCCCGGAGGTGGATTGAAGCCTCTCCACTTCTGAAAGAGGCACACCGAGGAGACCGAAGGGATATGTAGTTTTTATATCTTTCTTTCTTGTGATTGGAACCTTCACAAGGTCATCGACCGTACGAATGTCCTGAGGCTTCAAACCGCTTTTATCGAAGAGTTGTTTATAAAACGGCACATCCTCATAACAGTGGCTTACAAGCCGTTTCAGCTTCTCGTTCTGCACGGCCCTAAGCCCTTCTTCCGAAATCGTTTCTATCTCTTTCTTGAAATACTCCATGCCTAATCCTCCTTTGATTTGAGAGTTATGCTATCACTTAATCTTTATCAAATATAATTTTAAGGATCTCTTTTTTAGGCGGCTTCGATAATATAGAACCCAGGAAATATACAATCCCACAGCCCGCGGCCACAAAAAGAAAAACGGTGCCAATACCGATCACTTTGTTCATTACAAAAAAGGAGAAAATAGTGCTTGCCAAAAGTCCGTAAATCATGCATGAAATTACACCGACCTTAGTGGCTCCTTTCCAGTATAGGGATACGATCAGGGAGAAAAAGAAAGTGGAACCAATGGCAACCCCGACTTGCGCCATCAGCACTGCCAGAAGGTCGGGCGGTTTGATGAGGGTAAATATGAATGGGATCAATACAAAAACTGCCGTCAGAATCCGTCCGAGAATATGGAGGGTACGATCATTAACTGAAGGTTTGACCGATTTTACGATGTCGACGGTTACGGATGTAACCATCACGAAGACCATTGCCGCAAGGGTAGACAGGGATGCGGCAAAGAGGCCGATAATATATATAGTCGAAACAAATGGGCCGCCTGAAACCATACTGATGAACGGTCCGGCCAGATCTGCCTTCCATGGTTGTACCTTAAAAAGGGCCGGCCCGAATACTACCCGTGCTGAAAGGCCTGTTATGCTGTCGAAGAAGATCGGAAAACCGGCTATGAGCCAGACCATGAGGATCAATATCGACATATCCTTTTTGCTAACTTCTCTTGAGCCCAGGAATCTGCTGGTCGTATGAGGGAAACCGGAAGCCATCATCACAAACAGTACGAGTGTTCCAAATACTCCCGTCCAGGAAGAGAAAGCTTGGGTGGGACCGACAGTCGGCAGGTCAGGCCTTATAAGTTTAACGAGGTTGGGACTCTGTGCCGCCAGCTTTGCATTTAATTCAGACGGTCCCCCAACATAATAAAGCGCAACGATACCAAGAAGCATTGCTCCGACCCCAACCAATACACCCTGCACGGCCATAACCCATTGGTTTCCCGTGTAGCCTCCATAAGCCAGATACAGCCATGTAATGACTACGCTAAAAAGAATACACCAGACGGGAGACAGCCCGGCAACCGCATACCAGCATGTTGCTCCGGCCTTGAGCTGGCCGATCGAATAACCCAAATAGTAATAAAGAATCACTATGCCGGCGATTATCTGAACAGCCTTACTCCCAAAGCGCTTTCCCAGGGCCTCTGGGATGGTAGTATACCCGAGTTTGACTGAGTATTTCCTGAGCTTTTGTGCAGTTAATAGTAAACACGGAATTATGCCGAATATAGAAAACATACTTGCAAGGTACATCCCCGACCAACCCGCCGTGTAGGTGACCCCCATCGATCCAAGATATGCCCAGCCGCTCAGCCAGGCAGCCGAAAGAGCCAGACCTGTAACCACAGGGCCGATATTGCGATGACCCACAACGTACTCTTCATAGGACGACCACGTCTTCCTGGCTCTCATGCCTACAACTATACATATTACAAAAAACAGAATAATACCTATAGCAACAGGCAAATAGTATTCCGGTCCCGGTTTAGGGATCTGCATGAATTGATTCATTTCTCCCACCTCCTATAAGCAACCGCCATCCCGGCTAATGTTACAACTGCACTTAAGATCACAATCGCCCACCAGCCATACCAAGGATTTATTCCTTCCATACTTACCCCCTTTTGAGATTTATGATGCTTGCTTATCGTATTAAAGCAAAGTCCATGCCAATAGTTGCTTTATCGGTTTTCTTAGCGCCTGAACGGGCTTTTGTGCTTAAAAGCATACAGATTTATGTCTGGGAAACAATGCTGCGATACATGATTTAATATGTAACACAACGTAACGGTTGCCAGTAACATAATGTTACATATTCTCACGTTGATTCTTACGTTGCCAAAATTCATCCTTCAAATGCCTTTGCTTTGCGCGGTAAAATAGTATGATAACGGCATGCCGGGGTGTGATCCTGCTTAGGTTACATTAAAAATAGCGTAATATCTTAATACTATGGTATGATGCTGTATGTATTCAGAACTGGCATATAATTTGCTTATTATGACATAAATGTTTATTTATGCTGAACAAATGGGCCATTTCAATAGAAGACAAGCGGCATGTAACTTTGAGAAAAAAGGATTCTATGACACAGGGAAACAGAGAGAAGCAATGATTTTCCCGGTAAAGTTTTTTCACAAAAAAAAGTCATGAACAAAACAGAACCTATAGATTTTTGGTCAGTTCTCGAGACCATGCCCTTTGGAGTCTCTATTCTTGATCATAACCTTGAAATCAAGTGGGTAAACAAAGAGGTCCTGAGGTATTCGTTGAAAGCAGATTTGCCTCGGATAAAAGGAAAACTTTGTTACAGGGAAATTTTAGGCAAAGAGGAACCTTGTGATAATTGCCCGGTACTGCTGTGTTTCAAGACAGGAAAAATAACGCCCAGAGAATTGGTAATTGAGCTGAACGGTCAGGCACGATGTTTTTCGATTCTGGCAATCCCTTTCAAGGATAGAACAAATGATGATGACTTGATGGTAATCGAGATAGCGTACGACATAACAGATAAAAATATAACACAGGAACAACTCCGCCTTTCAGATGAACTTACCAAGAAGATACTTGATAATGCACCGATATCCATCTTTACAATCGACAGAAATGGCGTATTTACCAGTATGAATTCCGTAATGGCTGAACAAACAGGATTGGGAGATCAAGCCAAAGATATTTTGATTAGTCGCTTTAACTGGATCGATAACCCTTACACGATAAAGTGCGGCCTCTCTGAGTACATAAAAAAGAGCCTTAATACCGGCGACGTTGTCCAGGTATGGGATTTTCCTTTTATTAACTATAGAGGCAACAGGAATTTTTATATGAATTTCAAGGGGGTTCCGCTATATGGGACAGATGGTGAAATTGAGGGACTTCTGTGTATAATTGAAGATACAACGGAAAGGGTAAAAACTCAGGCTTTGCTTGCTCAGGAGGTAAAGATGGCGGCGGTGGGCCGGTTGGTCGCAAGTATTGCCCATAATCTTAATAACCCACTCGCTACAATTTCTGCAAATTCAGAGTTGGCAGCGGCTCTGTGCCATTCTCCTAAGACGGCTTGCAACGAGAAGGATCTATGGAAAAAACTCAGGGATTATCATAAGGCGATTAAGGAGGAGGCCTTCCATTGCACAAATTTAATCAACGATATGCTTAAATTAAGTAGAAAAGAAGGCTTCAGATGGGAGCAGTTGAATCTTAATAAGGTGCTGGATGGTGTAGTTAAGGGGATCAACTTCAAAAAATACAGGATAAAACTGATAATGTCCCTGGAGCATAGTCTACCTCAAATCACGTGTGATAGCTGGGCGCTCCAACAGGTCTTCCTGAACATCATAAACAATGCCATAGATGCCCTTGAATCAAAACCTAAGGCGGCAATCACAATAAAAACTTACCTCAGGGCCGGCATTATTATTACAGAAATTGAAGATAACGGCATAGGCATTCCCAACGAGATAATGGACAAAATGTTTGAACCTTTCTTTACCACAAAGCTGACTAAAAAGGACCTGGGGCTCGGTTTGACATTCTGCTATGAATTTTTAAAAGAAATGGGGGGAGAGGTGAAAGTGAAAAGCAAGCCTGGTCGAGGAACAATGTTTCAAGTTGCTTTGCCGGTTCATACTGCCGGTCGAGGATAAATATAAACATGGTCCGCGTGTTGCTCATTGACGACGAAGTCAAACTTGTAAAGGCATTTAAAACCAAATTAGAGAATGATGGCATGGAGGTTTCTGTTGCTCATACTGCTGCAGGAGGCCTCGATCTCCTTAAGAAGAAGGACTTTGATGTGGCTGTCTTTGATATACGACTCCCTGACCAAAACGGGGTTGACCTTCTTAAAATGGCCAAAATGGTACAACCTACCATTGAGGCAATTATGCTCACCGGTCATGCAACGATTGAGAGTGCGATCAAGTCAATGAAACTTGGTGCATATGATTACCTTAGAAAACCTTGTGAACTTTTGGAGTTGTCCAGCCTGATAAAAAAAGCACACGAAAAAAAGGTTCTTTCCGAGAAAAACCTTATCCTTGAGGAACACCTTCGGATACTGAATACCCATGAACAAATCCTGGGGGAGTGCGAGAAGACAAAAGAAATAAAGAGATTGATTGATGTAGCTGCAACTTCAGACATCCCGGTCCTTGTACAAGGCGAAACCGGCACCGGGAAAGAATTGGTCGCCAACGCCATTCACAACCTCAGTGCCAGGAAAGATAGACAATTTGTAGCAATAAATGCCAGCAATTTGCAGGACAACATCCTGGAAAGCGAACTGTTTGGATATAAGAAGGGGGCATTCACCGGGGCCGAAAAGGACAAACTGGGACTGTTTGAGATAGCAAACAAAGGTACATTCTTCATGGACGAAGTGGCTGAAATGGGTCTTTCTACACAGGCAAAACTCTTAAGGGTCCTTGATAGAGGCGCCTTCAGGAAATTAGGAGATACAAGGGAAATTCAAGTGGATGTTCGTTTTGTGTGTGCTACAAATGTCTCCCTAAGGACTGCTATGGAAGCGAATAAGTTTCGAAAAGACCTCTACTACCGCTTAAACAACTTAACGATCTTACTCCCGACTCTCCGCGAAAGAAGGGATGATATACCGCTTCTTGCCGAACACTTTCTTCAAAGATATAAAAAACGGCATATAAAGAAAGGGCTGGCAAAGGAAGTGGTAGAGATCTTTATGGCCTATTCCTGGCCGGGAAACATAAGAGAGCTTTCTAACGTTATTGAAAGGGCATGTTTACTGTCCGGAGAGAGACGGGAAATAAATGCCGCTGACCTCCCCATTGATCTATTGTGCACTATGGATGAACAGACGGAAAACACAGAAGATAGCTCCTCCAATACGTTACTCTGTTTGGATGAACAGCAGAAAAACCTTATTCAAAAAACACTCAAACTTACAAACGGCAACAAAACCAAAGCAGCAAAACTTCTGGGGATTGCCCGAAAGACCCTTTACGAGAAACTGAAGTATCTTTAGAATGCCCTTTTTAACAGTTCCTGTGCAATAACCGCTTTTTCAACCTCTTTCGAGCCTTCATAGATTTCAACGATCTTTGCATCCCTGTAAAACCTCTGTATATCATATTCGTTTATGTATCCGTATCCGCCGTGGAGTTGCAAAGCCTGGTTCGTCACATATACCGCCGCATCTCCTGCATTCCATTTTGCCATAGAGATCAGCATCGGGTCAGGTTTTCCTTTGTCTGCCGAATATGCCGCCCTCCAGTAGAGGCTTCTTGCAGCCTCTATTCTTGTTGCCATCTCTGCAAGGATAAACTGTATTCCCTGCATCCGGGAGAGTGTCGCCCCGAATGCCTTTCTCTTCTTTACGTGCGATATGGCCAGTTCCAACGCACCCTGGGCAACACCGACACCCTGTGCTGCTACGTGATTCCGTGTTTTGTTGAAAAAATCCATGAGTTGGTGAAAACCTCGACCTTCTTTTCCCACAAGGTTTGTTGCCGGCGCTTCAACGTTGCTCAGGCTTATCTCTGTCGTGTTGGATGCCCTGATTCCCAGTTTCCCGTGTATCTTAGTCGCTTCGTAGCCCGGTTGGTCCGTGTCTATCAGTATTGCGCTATGCCTTTTGTGTACATCCTTTTCGTCAGGGTCAGTTAGGCAGAGGAGGAGGAGATAATTCGCCAGAGATCCGTTGGTGATAAACATTTTTGAACCATTGATGACATATTTATCGCCTTTCTTTTCAGCCCGCGTCTTGACGGCTGCTGTGTCGCTGCCGGCATCCGCTTCGGTAATGCCGAACCCCATGATTGCTTGTCCGTTCACAAGGGGCGGCAGATACTTTTTCTTCAATTCTTCACTGCCGAAGGCCTGTATCATTTCAGAACCGAAGGTACAGGAAAGAACGGCCTGTCCGCATCCGGGGTCAACCCGCCAGAATTCCTCTGATATCAAAGAATGTTCAAAATATCCTAAACCTGCTCCGCCATACTCTTCTTTTATGAATGTGCCCACAAAACCGTTTTCACAGGCCTTTTTCCATATGGATAGGTCGAAATCCTCTTTTTCGTCGAATTCCTTTGCCCTTTCCCTGAATTCTCCCTCGGCAAATTCCCGTGCTGCCTTTCTGATGTCAACCTGTTCGGCTGTCAGTTCCAT
>JGI24730J26740_1000880_pt1 | contig 17597 bp, 15 predicted proteins | sample EPASupsiteSAE347_FD_26740 | JGI IMG/M metagenome (IMG submission 26740)
CCCCTCAGTCTCGCGGGTGGATTTTTGGAGACGGGACGACCTCGTCCCGTTCAGAACGGCCTGGGGGCAGGCCGGCTCCACCGAGACTGAGGCATTACAAATTTAATCATTTAATCATTGACGCACCGCAAAGTTTTTTATACAAGCATGCAATACGTCGGGAGCCGGAAGACAAGAATAAATACTTGCGCTTCCGGATGTCTGGCTGTTTATTTTTTATCGCAAAAAGTAACAATAGAAGGAGAAATACAACATGGCAGTCAAAATCGGAATTAACGGATTCGGCAGAATCGGCAGGCTTGTTTATCGCGCGGCCCATGAAATGAAAGTCCTGGATCAACTGGAATTTGTGGCGGCGAATGACCTGACCGATACCAAGACCCTGGCTTATTTGCTGAAATATGATTCAACTTTCGGAAAATTTCCGGGCGTTGTCAGCCACGATGACCAGAGCATAATCGTTGACGGCAAGAAAATCAAGGTGCTGACCATCAAGGATGGCCCCGGCAAAATGCCCTGGAAAGATCTCGGCGTCCAGGTTGTCCTGGAAAGCACCGGCCGATTTACCGATAACACCGAAAAGGCAAAGGAAAATGACCGGCCGGGACTGCATATCACCGCCTCGGGCGCCAGGAAAGTTCTGATCAGCGCTCCGGCCAAGGGGCATGATGTCACCCTGGTCATGGGCGTCAATGACGACGTTTATGACCCGGCCAAGCATCACGTTATTTCAAACGCCTCCTGCACCACCAACTGCCTGGCGCCGATGGTTAAGGTTTTGAATGACAATTTCGGGATTGAAAAGGGATTGATGACCACGATCCATTCCTACACCAATGACCAGCGCATCCTTGACTTTCCCCACAAGGACCTGCGGCGCGCCCGTTCGGCCGCGGTGTCAATCATCCCCACCACGACCGGCGCGGCCAAAGCCATCTCGGAAGTCATCCCCGAAATGAAAGGCAAACTGCACGGCTATGCCCTGCGCGTGCCGACTTCGGATGGTTCGGTGACCGATTTTACGGTTACCCTCAAAAAAGCGGCCACCCCCGAACAGATTAACGAAGTGTTCAAAAAGGCGGCCAACAGCGGCTCCTTGAAAGGATATCTCGCTTATTCTGAAGACGATATCGTGCTGGCTGACATCGTCGGCGACAATCACAGCTGTATTTTTGACAGCAAGCTGACCATAACCATCGGCGATAACATGGCCAAGGTTGTCGGCTGGTATGATAATGAATGGGGTTATTCCTGCCGGTGCGTTGACCTGATCAAGAAGCTGGCAATGACCTTGAAATAGAAGGAAGGCAGAAGGCACAGAGGGACAAAGGCAGAAGTGAACAAGCAATAAAGATTGAATGATCGGCTTTGTGCCTATGTGCCTTTGCCACTTTGTGCCTGATTAAAAAATGAACAAAAAAACTGTCCGCGATGTTGATCTTAAAAATAAACGCGTTTTGATGCGCGTGGATTTTAATGTGCCCTTGGAAGGCAACAAAGCCCAGGCTTCGCCGGAGGCTCCGCCGAGGCGAGTTGATGATGACACGCGCATCCGCGCCGCCCTTCCGACCATTCAATACGTCCTCAATCAGGGCTCCAGTCTTGTCCTCATGAGCCATCTGGGCAGGCCCGACGGCAAAGCCAATGCCAAATTCAGCCTGAAACCCGCAGCCGACCAGCTTGCCGTGTTGTTGGGCAAGCCGGTTCAATTTGCACCGGACTGCATTGGCCCGGCGACAATCGCCATGGCCAAGGCGCTTAAACCGGGCGAGGTGCTCCTCCTGGAAAACCTGAGATTTTACCCGGAAGAAGAAGGCAAAATTGACCTGCCCAAGACGGCCCCGGAAGATCAACGGAAGGCGGCCAAAGCCGAAATGAAGGCCAGGCAAAAAGCGTTCGCCGCAAAGATTGCGCAAATGGGCGATGTTTATGTCAACGACGCCTTCGGCACGGCGCACCGGGCCCATGCTTCCATTGTCGCGGTGGCGGAATGTTTCCAGGAACGCCTGGCCGGTTTCCTGATGGAAAAGGAAATTGAATATCTGGGCAAGGCCACCTCCAACCCGACCAAACCGTTTGTGGCCATAATCGGTGGGGCAAAGATCAGCGACAAGATCAATGTCTTGACGAACCTGTTAACCAAGGTAGATGCCCTGCTTATCGGCGGCGGCATGGCCTACACGTTTTACCGCGCAAAAAATATCCCGGTTGGCAAATCCCTTGTTGAAATTGAAAAGGTTGACTTGGCAAAAGCGCTCCTGCTCCAGGCCAAAAAGGCCAACGTCAAGCTCCTCCTGCCGGTTGACAACGTCATCGCGGACGCATTCAGCGCCGACGCCAACACCAGGGTTGTCGCCGAAGGCGGCATTGATGAAGGCTGGATGGCGCTTGATATCGGCCCCAAGACGGCCCAATTGTTCGCCGCGGAAATCGCCACTGCCAAAACAATCGTCTGGAACGGACCGATGGGTTGTTTTGAAATGGCGCCATTTGAGGATGGCACTTTTGCCGTTGCCAAAGCCATTGCCGCCAACCGTTCCTGCATCAGCATCATCGGCGGAGGCGACAGCGTCAGCGCCGTGAACAAAAGCGGCCTGGCGGACAAGATGAGCCATATCAGCACCGGCGGCGGGGCAAGCCTGGAATTTCTTGAAGGAAAAGAACTGCCCGGAATCGCGGTATTGAGTAACAAGTAACATTAGGACAAGATGTCTCTCACAGAGAACACAGAGTACACAGAGAGGGGCGAAAGCCGGAGCAGACATGGACTGTAAATTTTTATGTGAATATAAAAATTTACAGTCCATAATATTTTCTCTCTGTGCTCTCCGTGAACTCTAGCGAACGCAGTGAGCGGGTGAGAGATAATTCTGAAAGAAAGTGACTCAAATGACAGATAAAATAACACCTATAAAACGCAAGCCGATGGTCGCCGGAAACTGGAAAATGAACAATACAACCGCCGAGGCGGCCGCCCTTGCCAAGGATTTGATTCGTCTCCTGGTGAACATCAAGGGCGTTGACGTTGTCATCTGCCCGCCTTTCACCGCGTTGGCCACCGTGGGCGCCGGCATCTCCGGAACAAACATCGGCCTTGGCGCGCAAAACATGCATTGGGAAAAATCGGGCGCATTCACCGGCGAAGTCTCGGCCGCGATGCTCCGGGACTTATATTGTCATTATGTCATCCTCGGGCACAGCGAACGCAGGACCTTGTTCGGCGAAACCGACGAAGTCGTCAACCGCAAGACCAAGGCCGCCCTGGCAAGCAATCTGCATCCGATCGTCTGCATCGGCGAGACGCTTGCCCAGCGCAAAGACGGCAAAACGGAAGAAATAATCGGATCGCAATGCCGGAACAGTTTCAAGGAACTGGATGCCGCCAATTTCAGCAACATGATCCTGGCCTACGAACCGGTCTGGGCCATCGGCACCGGCATGACCGCCACCCCGCAACAGGCCCAGGACGTCCACCGCCTGATCCGTCAGCTTGTCCAGGAGCAAACCGATGAAAAAACCGCCTTGTCAGTCCGCATTCTTTACGGCGGGAGCGTCAAGGCCAACAATGCCGTCGAGCTGTTCCGCCAGCCTGACATTGACGGCGGACTCATCGGCGGCGCGGCGCTTGACGCCGATTCATTCGCTGCAATCGTCAACGCCGCTTTGCCGTCAACAATATAATCGGAAATAAAACCATGCTTGCCTTAAAAATATTATTGGTTGCCGTTGAAACAATCTGCAGTTTTTTAATGATCGTCCTGATTCTCCTGCAAAAGGCCAAGGGCGAAGGACTGGGCCTGGCATTCGGCGCCGAAATGGGCGAATCTATCTTCGGAGCGCGCGCCAGCAACGTGCTTGTAAAAGCCACCATGTGGCTCGGGACCATTTTTATCTTGAACACGGTGATCCTTGCCACGATTTATTCCAATGCCCCCAAAAAGTCCATCTTGGGCGGACGATCACTCCCACCGCTGGAACAATCCGCCACCCCCACTCCCTTGCCCGCGTCCACGCCGGTTGTGCCAACGTTGCCAGCGCCGCAAGCGCCGGCCGCTCCATGAGAGCCACGTAACGGCAGGGTTAAAAATATCTGAAAAACTGAGCGTTGAATTACTTTCAAAAATATCTTTCTATCGCCAGGAATTTGTTCCTTTTCTCAATATTTTTCACCTTCATTTATTTTTCCCCGGCCGCCGATATTAACAGCGCAGAAAACCCGAACACGCTTTACAGCATTGCCGAACGGATCCGCGGATTTGACCCGGTCATGGCCGGCGACGTTGCCTCGGCCCTGGCCATAAGCAGGATCTACGAGGGACTTCTGCAATATTCATACCTCGCGCGCCCCTACCGGGTGGAACCATGCCTGTGCGAAAAAATGCCCGAGGTTTCAGCTGATGGATTGGTCTATGTTTTTTCCATCAGAAAAGGCATTTATTTTCAGGATGATCCGTGCTTTACCGCAACTGGCGGCAAAGGCCGCGAATTGACGGCTGACGATTTTGTTTATGCAATAAAACGCGTGGCCGATATCAAGACCGGTTCAACCGGTTATTGGGCCTTTAATGACCGCATTGCCGGATTGGACGAGTTTCGCGACAAATCATCCGGGGAGCAGGCGACGGATTACACAAAAGCGGTTGAAGGCCTCACCGCTCCCGACCGTTATACGTTGCGCATCCGGCTGAAACAACCTTACCCGCAACTGCTCTGGATTCTTACCATGCATTACACCTTTGCTGTCCCCCGCGAGGCGGTTGAATATTACGGCCGCGATTTTGTCAATCATCCGGTCGGTACCGGCCCCTACTGCCTGAAATCATGGGCCAGGAATTACCGGATTGAATACACCCGCAACCCGAAATGGACGGAAACCGGGCGGATTGAAAGCTACCCCGGAAACGGCAATGAATTGGATAAAAAAACCGGACTGCTGGCCGATACCGGCAAGCTTGCCACGCGCTCCGAGTGGCAGATTCCGTTCATTGACCGGATCGTGCAGTACGTCGTCGGCGACTCCACGACCATGTGGTTCATGTTCCTGAAAGGACAGATGGAATCATCCGGCATTTCGCGCGACAACTGGGATGCGGTCATCACTTCCGATAAAACACTGAAAAACGAGCTGGCCGCAATGGGCATTAACATGTTCAGCACCCCCGTCATGGAAACTTATTATATCGGGTTTAACATGGATGACGCGACCGTCGGCGGCAATCTGTTTCTTCGCAAGGCCCTGGCCTGCGCATTTAACTCGGAACAATACGTCCGTTTCTACAACAACCGCGTTATCCGCGCTTCCGGGCCCATTCCGCCGGGCATCGCCGGTTTTGAGAAGCAGGATAACCCCTATCCGTTTGATCTTGAGCGCGCCAAGGACCTGCTTGCCAAAGCCGGTTATCCGGAAGGCAAGGACCCGAAAACCGGGCGCCGGTTAAAGCTGAACCTGGATATCGGCAACCCCAACGACCCGGAAGTCAGGGCTTCGGTGGAGTTGTTTTCATCATTCATGGACAAAATCGGAGTCCAGATCGCGCCGGTCTACAATAACTGGCCGACTTTTCTCGCGCGGCTTGAACGCCGCCAGGCGCAATTATTCCGCCTGGGATGGGTGGCGGATTACCCGGACGCCGAAAATTTTCTTCAGCTTTTCTACGGCCCGAACGGTTCGCCGGGACCGAATCACTGCAATTACAGCAACAAATCATTTGATGCGCTTTATGAAAAAGTGCGGGTAATGGCCGACAGCCCCGAACGCACCGCGCTCTACCGGCAAATGGCCGAAATCGTCAGCAGGGATTGCCCCTGGATTTTCGAACAACATCCCCTCTCCTACGGCCTTTATCATCACTGGCTGAAAAACTATCAACCCCATGATTTCCCATACGGCATGAATAAATATCATGCGGTGGATTATATTGAACGCGAGCGGTGGAAAAAGGAACACGGGGCAAAGTGAAGCGCCTTATGGCATGTATCCGGCATAGTCGCCAGACGAGACGAAAGCCAGAGGGTATCCTGGCAAAGTCAGGTGTTTCGCGGGCTATATATTAACGGCTTATCCTAATCCCTATTGTTTAGGTTGTTAAGTATTAAAGTTAGGTTTGACCCCGTCCCCTTACGGCTTTGGCCAAAACTCCGGATGGGCAGGTTCAACCCAGCCTTTGTGTTGGGCGATGGCCAGAAGCACATGAAAATCGTGGACCAGTGTTCCCTCATAGCCACATGGCGTTCCGTCCCAGGTAAAAAACTCGACGCCGTTTTTATGGCCATCGAATCGCATCCGGTCAAAACTGTCCAACAAATCATCGCATATCCGATCGGCCAGCGCCTTAAAGCCATGTTGGGAAAGAGCCTTGAGAAAATAAAAACCACAATTCGGGCTGACACAACCATTCAGGTATACCCCAAAGGTATCGGCGCCATCCCGCCGAAAGGGAAAGAGATAGTTCCGGCCGCCAAGACGTCGAAAAGCCCAATCCTTCTGCGGCATGGGGATTAACTGGAAGGGAATACCATAGCGATAATCGCTAAGCCCCATCTTCCCGATTCGATTGACCAAGGCGTCGAGGATGCCTTTCGCTCGAGCTCCCTCAATGAGCCCAAAACACACGGCCATCGCGTTGATGCATATCAATCCATAGTCATGTAGCTCGCCGTCCTGGCTGCGCCACGCCCCCAACCAACCGGTTTCTGGATTAAACAACACCTTTTCATAGGTGTTCTTCAAGCCTGTCGCCGCGGTCAGACACCGTTCTTGAAGTTCCTTGCGCCCTACGGCACCGGCCAACGCGGCGGCGCAATGGAACGCCGGGTAAGCCAGCGCGGCAGTATACCCATCATAATGGCCAAAACTAAGAGTATCATAGGCAATGGTCCAGCTTCCGTACGAATAGGCATTGCCGCTATGCGTAAAACAGGTGTACATACCCGTTTCGTCGATGTTACCCAACATGTGGGTGATTAGCCTTTCCAGAAACGGCCAGCGTGACTCAACCCACTGACGGTCATGGGTCGTCCTGTAAATCTGCCCGGCGGAATAGACAAGCGATGGCGGTGCATCGGGTGCCCGTTCATGGCGACAGCCATAGCCCGGACCTCCCCGCAGGGCCAGATCGATGTTGTACTTAAAAAGGTCCGTCAAGGAGAAAAGATCATTCTTAACGCTATAAGTCATCATATCCGCGACCAGATGCTGAACGTTCTGGCAATTTGTGGAGAAAGAATTGTTCGAAAATCCGCCGTGTTCAGGACGGAACGCGAAGATCGTGCCCCACGCTCTCCTCAGGCCACGATGAACTTTTTCTGGTTGAGTGTCCTGCGCATACACCGGCTCCAGGTTGCCTACCCGCAGGGAGAGGGCCGCCCGGTAGTGGCCCGGCTTCAGGGTGACAGGGCCGTACGGATCCCGTTCCACCCCCATTTGAAATCCGCAGAACAGCTTGGGGTCGGAAAACCCGTAGTTATCTACTTGCATGGACAACCCTTCATCCTGGGATTCGAACCGTAACGTTCCCTGTCCCGTGCAATGCCATCCTCCTTTCGCCTCGACCAAACCATTTCGATGGTTTCCCCGGATCGGCCGCGCCAGCGTGCCGATCGAGTAAGCCTGACTGCCATCAAAGACCAGCCGCCAGAGTTCCGCCTCGAGAAATTTCTGCTTCTGTTTAACCTCCAAGTCGAAAACAATGTCCATACCGTCAGGCCGAACATGAAATTCAACCCCGACAAAAAAACTCCGGTCGTACGTAAGAGACGAGTAACGAACGACATTGTCTTCAACCTCCACCTTGCCCCCCCAGAGAAAGGGGGACCCTGGGCCGGCAAGATTCAAACACCAGGGGCCACTGCAATATTGAGTGTGCAGATCCGCAAGAAGATTCTTGGCCGCCAGACCGGATCCGAAAAAGTCCCATCCCAGGTGGGAAATACGCGGCCGTAACACATTGAACCCCACTTGGAAAGCCGGACTTTCATAATGAACGCACCGACCATCAAACCGGGCCTTCAGCCTCTCTTGGCCGCGCGGCGCAATCGTTCCTTGTTCCAGAAACGGATTGACTTCAGGTCCCGGAAGCCACTCGCGATCATTGCCCCGCTCTGCCCACCAGCTCGTTTCGTCAAATATGGAAAAAGGAACGCACCAAGGGTCAACATGATACTCCGAAAGATCCGTCACCCTGCTTGGGGTGGTCCAGTCACAGAGCTGGGATACGGCGAAAGTTTGAAGATCCTTGAATTGGACCTCGCATAGATCGTCCTTCCATTCCACTGGCCCGTCATAGATGACGGTCCCCTGCGGTTCCTTGTCCTGGTAGGCAAAAAGCTTCATCCGCTCAGGACGACCTCCGCGTGCGTCGGCCGGGCGGCGGATTGTCATCTTATGCAAAGGCACGCGATTATAGAACCGATAAAACCGATGCGAACCGACCCCCGGTACGGGCAGGCCGGTACCCGGCTCGAGCGCATCGAACCAGAACGCATAAGGCATCACGTATGAAAAATTGTGGTCTTGAAGGCGGATTATTGCATTCATGTGGTTTTACCCGGGCAAATAAAAATTGGATTCACAATCATCCCATAGGATTTTGAAAAAGTGTTGGATTTCGGCGGTCGTTCTGCCAAACGGCAGACCGGCGCCTGCCAGATCGGCGATAGTGCGTGACACGCCCAATAACACCGCGCCCATTCACCCTCGCTTCATTAACCAATTAATCATATCGCTCCTTTTTTATACGATTAACCCCACCCCAACATGTCAACATTTTTTTCAGCCCGGAATAAAACTTTCCCGACCGGACATGGCCAGAATAGTTTCGGCAATCAGTGCGACCGTCGCCTCCAGGTCATTGAGCGCGACCACTTCCACTGAAGTATGCATATAACGGTTGGGAATGCTGACCAGCGCCGCGGCGCTGCCGCCCCGCGCCAATTGCATCGCATTCGCATCAGTCCCCGTCGCCCGCGGTTCAGCCTGCATCTGATACTTGATCCTTTTTTCCTTGGCCGTATTGCAAAGCATTTTGCCGAGGACCGGGTTGATGTTCGCGCCGGCATGGAGAATGGGACCCTTGCCGAGGCTTATTTCGCCGCTTTTTTTCGGCTCGCCCGCCGGAAAGTCGGAGGAAAACCCCACGTCCACCGCAATACCCACGTCCGGCTTGACGTTATATGAACTGGTTACCGCCCCGCGCAGGCCAAGCTCTTCCTGGACGGTTGAAACAGCATACACCGCCACCTTGATCTTTTTGCCGGAAAGCGCGCGCAAGACCTCGGTCACCACCCATGCCCCCACCCGGTCGTCAAAAGCGCGCGAAGACACAAGCCCGTTGCGCAGTTCAATAAAATCCGGATCAATCACGAGCGGGTCGCCAATCCCCACGGCCTTGAGGGCGTCCTTCTTGTTTTTCGCGCCGATATCAATCCACAAGTCATCCAGCTTGATCTCCTTGCCGCGTTCAGCCTGATCCATCATGTGAATCGGCTTGCGCCCCACCACGCCGCGCACAACGCCCCGGGCGGCAAGGATGCACACCCGCTGGCTGATCAGCACCGCCGGATCACAGCCGCCGATGGCCGCGAAATATAAAAATCCATTGCCGTCAATATGCGTGATCATAAAGCCGATTTCGTCGGCGTGCCCCGCCAGCATCACTTTCAGGGAAGCCTTTTCGTTTAAAACGCCGGTGACGTTGCCATGCACGTCGGTTGAGACCCTATCGGCAAACAATTTCATCCGCTGCCTGATGACCTTTTGCGCCGGGATTTCAAAGCCCGAGGGCGACGGCTGGAGCATAAGATTTTTTAAAAACAGAAACGATTCCTTGTTCATTAATTTTCCTTTTTTTTCCTTCAATTAACAGAACTACTTGCAAAAGAAAAGACGGCCACGATAAAACGTGGCCCTCCACCACCTTGGAAAACTGTCTATTTTCAACAGTGGAGGGACGCGCTTCGTCGCGTCCGCGGGCCTTTTGCAATTAGCTCAATTAACCCTCATATCGCATGTTTACCGTGAAATATCCAGACTAAAAGAGAACCATATTTTCGCAGGCCGCCCTTGTTTTCGGGAAACGGCGGCGGGCAGTTTTCACGATGGCATCAATTTCATCATCCCGCCGCTTGTAATCATGATGGGTTAAGATCAACTCGCCCGCTTCGGCCGCGCGCGCGAGCGCAACGCCTTCTTCCCAGGTGCCATGGCCCCAGCCGTGATGCGCCTTTATTTCATCCGGCAAATATTGGGCGTCGTAAATCAGATGATCGCAGCCCGCGCATAATTTTTGCAGAACCTGCTCGCGTTTACGGTCACCGTGTTCATGGTCGGTCACGATCGCAACCGACCCGGCCGGCGTATCAAGGCGATACGCCAGGCAACCTTGCGGATGCGAGACGCCGCACCAGGAAACGCGGATCCCGTTCAAGTTCATGAAATTTGTCCGCCGCGGCAAATCTTTCATTTCAATCGCGGCCGGCAACCGGTTCCATTTGAGCGGCCAGTACGGCGGCCTGACAAAATCCTTCAAGGTGGAACGCCAATTATCCGCGCGGGCGGGATCAGCCATAATGCACAGAAACGATCCCGGATTATAAAGCCGCTTGAAAAAAGGCAGCCCGATCACATGGTCAAGATGGAAATGAGTGAACAAGAGCGTCGCCGGCCTCAGCTCGTCATCCCGGTCCTCGCCAAGCAATGTTATCCCCAGCCCGGCATCAATGATGATCTTTCCCCCGGCTGTTTTAAGGCAGAAACAGGTGGTGTTGCCGCCATATTTCAGGAATTGCCGGCCCGAAACGGGCATCGTGCCGCGTGCGCCAAGAATGATGAAAGATTCCTTCATGCAAAAATTCAGGCACAAAGGAACAAAGGCACAAAGTGCGCGAGGAAAGCAGGGTCAAATCCATCAGAATATTTTTTATTCTGTATTCTGCGCTTTTTCATCTTCCACTTTGTGCCTTCTGCCTATGTGCCTTTGCCACTTGCTGTTATCTTATTCCTTTTTCATTTCGCCAGCCAGTTTTTCCAGCGCGTCAATCCGGTCAATCAGGTCAAAAATAAGCGCCATTGAATCAAAACTTATCTGGAGATGACGCCGCATGCGCAGAATCCTGCGGACCTGCCCGACGTCTTCCACCCGGAACAAAGGCGTTTCTGACCGGGCGCTCGCCTCGCTGAGCTCGCCTTGCGAAGTCTCGCCAAGGGCGGATCGGCGAAGCGGGCAGGGAACGATCAAATCCAAATCAGCCAACTGGGCAATGATCTCGTCGGTTGTGCCGGCGAGAAAGGCCAGTTCGTGGGGAGTAAGGCTGTTTTCCGAAACATCGGGACTTGATTCCTTAAACGCATCCGGCGCAAATTGTTCTTTTGTGCTCATACTTATTACACCGGCGTTTAGCGTAGGGCGGATAGCGTTTAGTTTTTCCATACGCTATGCACTATCTTTTCTATCCGCTCTACGCTAAACGCTATTCTTCTCCCGCGGCCTGAATGAGGAAGTTTTCGCCAATTCCTCAAACAGTTTTTTTTCATTGGCCGACACGGAACTTGGAACGGCAATTTGAACCGTCACAAACAAATCCCCCGGGGTTTGCCCGGGAAACCCCTTGCCACGCAGACGGAACTTCTGGCCGGACTGCGTCCCCGGCACAACCGTCAAGGAAGCCTTGCCTTCCATGGTCGGCACGTGTATTTTCGCGCCCAGCACTGCTTCCCAGGGCGCAATGGGCACAATAATTTCCAAATTTTTACCGCTCCATTTAAATACGGGATGGGGAGCGATAGAAACACGTAAATACAGATCACCGGCTGAACTTTCGGAATGGCCCGACCCGCCCTGTCCGGCCAGCCTGATTCTCATTCCGTCAGTGGTGCCCGGCGGAATCCGGACATTATACTTTTTGGTCTGGCGTTGAACACGGCCATGTTCATCAATTCCGGCCGTCTGCAATGCAATGGTTTTTTTCCCTCCCCGGAAGGCGTCTTCAAGAGTGATTGTTATTCCGGCCTCATGATCCTGTCCCCGCGCTTGGCGAAATGATTGCCCCTCACCCCGGCCGCCAAAAAGGGTTTCAAAAAAATCGCTGAAACCGCCAAGATCATCGTGATTAAAACCGGAGGCGGACGGCTCGCCATAAAACTGATATGAGGATTCCTCCCATCCGGGCGGTGGATGGAACTCGTCGCCCGAGTGGTAATTTGCACCGTATTCATCGTACTTTGCGCGCTTTTGCGGATCGCTTAGCACTTCATAGGCCTCGGCAATTTCCTTGAATTTATTTTCAGCCTCCGGATTCTTGTTCACATCCGGATGAAACTTGCGCGCCAACCTGCGATAGGTTTTGCGGAGTTCATCCTGGGATGCGCCCCGCGCAACGCCGAGCGTCTCATAATAATCCTTGAATTTTACCGGCATTTAAATTACCTGGCCCTTTACTCTGACTTCTGTCTACTGGCTTCTGACTTCTTGCCCGCCTCCCTGAGCATTTCCGCCGCATTCTTATGCCCCTTCAGCTCGGCCCATTGAAGCGCCGTCTGCCCGTAGTTATCCGCCGCGGCGACGGAGGCGCCGTTGGCTACAAGCAATTCAACGGTTTTATCCTGTCCTTTCATTGCGGCCAAATGCAAAGGAGTCAGTCCCAGGTCGTTCTTTATATCAAGCGCCGCGCCCTTGCGCACAAGCAGATCAACCGCGTCATGTTGCTCAAATTGAACGGCAATGCTCAGCGCCGGGTTGCCGCTGTTATCGCGTTCGTTCAATCCGGCGCCGTTTTTGGCGAGCAATTCAATCGCTTGGCACCGGCCATACATGGCCGCCGTGTGCAAAGGCGTCATGCCCATGTTATCGCGCGCATTTACATCGGACTTGGCGCGCACAAGTTTTACGGCAATTTCATCAAATCCCCTGCTGGCGGCATTATGCAAGGGAATTCTCAACCGCACGTTCCGGATGTTAACATCCGCTCCCCTGGCAATGAGCGTTTCCACGACCTTCAAATGACCGTTAAACGCCGCCAAATGCAAGGGCGTGGCGCCGGCATCATCCCGCGCATTCACATCCGCGCCATGCACCAACAATATTTCAACCATCCGGACCTGTCCCGCGCCGGCGGCCCAATGCAAGGGCGTATAACCGGCGCCGCCCCGGGCCTTGACCAAGCCCGGATCCTTTTCCAAAAGCATCTTGACCAGTTTTGCGTCGCCCTGCTCAGCCGCCTGAAAAATGGGATTCACCATTGTATCAGCCGCGCGCGCCGCCATCCAAACACCGCTCATAAAACACATCAGCAGGACAAGTATCGTTCGCATAGTTCCTCCCCATTTGTTTTTAAAGAATGGTACACTATATCAAGACATGATTCAAATAACAATCATAACGGCAAATCAAGATTAAAGCTCAGTCTTCGGTGGAGCCGGCCTGCCCCCAGGCCGCTCTGAACGGGACGTGGTCTGCTTGCCCGTCGTAGCCCTTGGGCGAAGTCGGGTCCCGTCTCCAAAAATCCACCCGCGAGACTGAGGGGATACAATCAAGGTTAACTCGCACAACGAGTTTGAGCATCAGGGGCCGGGAGGCGGAGGGCAAGAATAGCGGCAAACTTCGTAACCGGTTCCATTGTAAAGAAGCGGAAGCGAACTTGATTTTCCCTTTACGACAAAACCGGGAAACGGATTTTCCCCTTTTTCACTTTTTTCCATTTTTTCCTTGCCCGGCACGGGAACCAGGCGGAAGGGGTGAGCCAGCGCTTCCCGCAGAACGGGATCCAACTCGTCCGGGGCATTTATCGTCTTCAAGAGCTTGTTGGCCCGATATTCATCAAGCCGATCCGCATTCAAAACGTTTGCCCGCAAAAATGCCCCGGCAAGCTTTGAAGCATCCGTTAACTTCAGTGCAAGCGCCGATGATTCCTGGACAATTTTTTTCAACGCGGCCGGAATTTTATCGGCATCCCCTTCCCACAGATGCTCCGCGCCGGCCGATTGCCTGACCATGACGCGCGCGTGGCCGGGAAGGGCTTGCGAAGGCGGCAGATTGGGATCCGCCCCGGGCGGACCGCGAAGGCCGGATAATGAAATTGCAGATAATGTCTTGAATACATCGGCAACGGGAAGAGAACCTTCCTGCAGCTCCAGCTTATCATCCTCGCCGGCATAGCGTTGGACAAGACCTTTTTCGTCCAGATAAATGGCCGTGAATTTGGCGGTGCCATCCTCGCTGGTGGCAGGGGGCCGCTGTTCAATGAAAATGAACGCGCCGCCCTCACCCCACCCGTTTAAGGCAAACAGCGCCAGCGTGATGATGACCAAGAATCGCATTATCATACAATATTTATCGTTACTGGAGATACAGGATGGCCATATTGTAACAGACGGAGTCGGCATCCAAATATCCGTTCACGTTCGGATCCACGCCGAAGAAGAACTTCCAAGTCCCCGCCGGCAAGCCATTCCAATTTAACAACGTCAAGGGAGTGGTGATATCAAAGAGCGGTCCCTGATAAACCGGCCGCATATCCGCCAAACCGGCTGCCGGCTGCCACGATCCGTTGCTGTCCAGGTAGTAGAAAACCCCCGCGGTTTCGCCATAGGCCACCACCCACCAGTCACAGGGCACACCGGCAAATTCGCCGGCCCTGATCAGCGCGGTTACATTCACATAGTTTCCGGCGTCAAGTGTAATTGTGCTTGCGTCATCCACCCGGATAGCAGGACCAAAGAGAGGCCAGCCCTGATGGGCAGAACTGAACCCGCTCGCGCCCTTGAAGTTGACGGCCTTGACCCAGTAATAATACCGGTAAGCAAAACTGTTGCGAACGGTCACTGCCGTATCCATGTAACTATCGTAAGCGCGGTCAACCTGGGCAATCAGGACGGCATCGCTTTCGCTGGAGCTATTGTCACTGCGCCAAATTTGGTAACATGACGCATCCGCGGCGGCATTCCATGACACCTTGACATAATCAAGGCAGAAACCTTCCGTGGCCGTCACGCCGGAGGGGATCGCCGGCAGAGACGAATATTCCGTGCCCGTCATGGTAACCTGCAACGAAGTGGTGCGGGTAAAGGATTCATTCACCGCCGTATCCGGCGTTACCGTCCCGACCTCGCCGCTATCCGTCGCGGAAGGCAGGATATCAGCATAGGTATAAGTCGCCGTGTTGGCGCTGTTATCCGCCGAGACCACGATGCTGAAGATGGAATCATTGGTCGGCATAAAAGTGCCGGAATAAGTGCCGTTGGCCGTGTTATCAAGCGTCAGGCTGGTCGTGTTGGTCTGCTGGTCGGTGATGGTCGCCTTTACCACGGCGCCATTTACGGCCGGACCGCGGTTCAGCCGGGCAACAATCTGAATTGGATTCGGGTAAGCGACATCATCGCCGCCCATGGAGACCGCCGTCAGATAATAGGAGAATCCGTTCACGCCGCCGTTGACCTGGTAACGCAACGAAGCGCCGGCTGATGCGGTGCCGCCGATCACCCACTGGCCATTCGTCGGCGAGGAAGCGGAGAATGACAGTAAACGGTCCGTTCCGCTCTGATTGGTGGACACGGCCGGATGAGCGACCCCGTTCGGATCCGTCAAATTCAACGCGACCGTATTGGTGGCATTATAACCGACGGTAACGTCTATATCGGCAATCGTGGAATCAACCTGGAACGGAATGCTGATCGCAACCGCTCCCTTGGCGGAGGTGGCCGACGCCATAAAAGTGCCGTCCGCCAGGTTTTGGCGGGCGGAAATTGCCGTGAAAGCATCCTGGAAAGCCGCCGAAATCGCGGCAAGTGAAGCGGGTGAATAGTAATAATTACCGCCGGTCATGTCGGCCATTGTGACCAGGTCAGAGTTAACATACCCGTATCCGAAGGTCATGATGGGAATTTGCGCGCTCTGGTAACTGGCCGCCGCCTCCAGCGGGTCTGAGCCGGTGTTTGATTCGCCATCGCTCAACAGGAAGGCAACCCGCGTGAAATTGGTGCGGCCAAACGCCTGGAGCTGGCTCAATCCTTCCAGGGCCGCATCGCCGATGGCCGTCCATCCGCCGCCGGAACTGGCGTCAATGGCCGTCTTGATGCTGGTGCGCATGGTGGCGCTGGTCACCACCGTTATGCCCGATATCGTGTAGACGGAATCATCAAATCCTATTACTCCGACCGCCGAATTGTCAGGGATCTGATCCACAAGAAGCTTGGCCGCCGCCTTGGCGCTGGTGAGCGGGCTCCCGCCCATGCTGCCGGACTCGTCAATGATAATTTCAACAACCACGTTTGTTCCCATCCAGATGATGTTTAGGTCTTGACGGGAGGCAAGATCACTGAGCGCGGTCGCGCTGGACAAGTCAATCCGGGGCGGATTCACCCCGGTCGGCGCCACGGCGGCAAGTTCCGGATAATACATGCGCATGCCGCGGTTGGTGCGGAGCCATTGCCGCCGCGCAGTATCCAGCGGATCCCCGGCCGGGTCGCGGCTCAAGACCGGCCAGGAGCCATCGCCGTAATGCTGGTACTGGGCCCCATCCGTATGACACTCGTAATTCGCATAGGCCGCGGAATTGGTATTAACCATAATGGAATGGTTCAGCCAGGTATAAACGCGGCCGGCCGCGCTCCATTGGTCGTTCATGATGCAGGGACTCGCCCGATTGGCGGCCGCCAGAGTTACCCAGCCGTTGTTCCAGACGCAATATTCATCCAGCATTCCATAAAAATAATGTCCGAATTCATGGGCAAGAGTGTAACCGCCGACTTCATGTTCCGCCACGTTGTTGGTAAAGTTATGCCCGCTGAAATTGTCATACATGTGAATTGTGGCGTCAATGCCCTGCTGGTTCATGTACCAGGCGCCGGGATGCCCGGAAGCCTGCCAGGTCACATCAGCATCCTGGCGCAACCCGCCCCGGTAAACACGCACATTGCGGATCTTATGCGCGCCTTCGGTTGCCTCATACACGCCGTCTGCAAAGTATTGGATGATTTTTTCATAGGCATCCTGGCTTATGCTGGCCGGGTCAACATCCTGCGTATTGCCGTTATCATCGCCCTTCGGATCATTATAGAGAGAAATAACAAGGTCAATCAGTCCGCCGGATACCGTGGCCGAATTGATTCCGACCGTGCGCCCGTCGGGCATGGTGATTGTCTGGGTCCCGGCCGAAAGAGGCTGGGTCCGACCGTTGACCGTCCGTGCTGTGTACCATTTACTGGCGGCCGAGGCATCCGAAAGCGTCATTGCTAAAAAAACACCCGTAATTACCAACACCGCATTCTTTGCGAACCTGCCCATTTTATTCCTTGTCATGGCAATCCTTTCTGTAAGCTGAGAACCATTCCCAGTTTTTTACAACGTTACCAATTTTTTATTTTCAAGTCCATCTTAATTTTTGCATATTTTCTGCAACCCATCAGAAGCTGTGAAAAAATCGGCAAAGATCGCCGAGGCGGGGGCTCGGTGCCTTCCATTTTTAATAAAATTATGGGATTTTTTGTAGGAGCGCACTTCGGCAGGCTCAGTGTCCTGAACAGAGTCGAAGGACCACACCGCTCGCCTCGGCGGAGCCTTTGGCGAAGCCTGGGTTGGCGCGATGATTCTAATTTTTTCACACGT
>JGI24730J26740_1000888_pt1 | contig 17468 bp, 9 predicted proteins | sample EPASupsiteSAE347_FD_26740 | JGI IMG/M metagenome (IMG submission 26740)
TCTGGTCTAAAAAATTGTCCAGATGATTTATCTGAAATTAGTTTAAAAATAAACAATCCAACCCCTGAATCAATTGTCAGCGCAATTATCCTAAGTCTAATCAATATTCACAGCTCCTTACAGGTAATAGATCAATTGATATTTCAATCTTTTTCTTCTGATAAAATGATTTATCTAGATGAAACAAATATTTATAACGTTCTTCACATGGGATCTAATTTCATTAGCGAAGCACTTGAGGTTTGCTCTTGTGAATTGGTTCATATACCAGGTGTTGTAATCGTAATAGATTTACCATTTGACAAGCTTCCCCAGAAGAAGAAATTTTGCATGGTCGAGCAAGTACAAATGAAATTTTCTCAAGAGTACGGTAACGAATTTGTCATCGGTGCAAGATGTATTGACGAATGTGCGTCCAGTTATCCGAATTTAATCAAAAACATTCAGTTACTATGAAATCGTAGAAATAGAAAAGCGAGTTAAACCAAGCGCGGCAGACGGTCGGGCGCGTTCAAAACGCGCCCGCCGCTGCGCTCTCAGCCGTTAGCTTCCTCGGAGACACTATGCCGCCTGAGCAATCCGCATCCCATACGTATCTGATGAACTACGACCCGTCGACCATTACTGGGGCGATTGTGTGGGGAGTAGTCGCTGGTGTTCTTACTACCGTGCTCTTGTTGTTGTTTAGCCAACTATTTCAGAAAGTCGTTCTGCCCTGGTATCAGAACCTTGTGTACAAGGGAATTGACCTGAGAGATAAATGGGTCGCGCAAAAGATATTCGAAGCGGGAATTACTTATCACTATACGTTGATCCTCAAGCAGAGCGCGCACAGCCTGACAGGATCAATGACGATCACCAAAATGAACTCTCAAGCCGGGCCTCCCGGCGGACACATGGGGGACTACGTCCAGGGATTTGAAGTTAATGGGGTAACTTGGGAAGGGTTCGTGACCCTAAATATGACCAGTAATGATCGCCGTAGTCTTTCGTTTGCCACGAGCCTACTTCAAGTTCGTAACCGTGGGAACTCTCTAGTTGGTCACATGGCATATCGCAGTTCGGTGGTTGACAAGGTAGATTCAGAGGACATAACTTGGACCCGAAGCTAACCCTGCAATGCACCGGACCTGCGCGAAAAGCCGCGCAGGCCGGTGATCTTGAACGCTGGATGAATAGAAAATGACAAAACATATTTTTAAATATCTCAGATTTCTGCTGGACGTCACTGGAGCAGTTTCACTTGTAGCGTTTGTTGCATTCATTGCGTTGAACTTCCAGCAATTATCCGGCTTGATCGGTGTCCAACGACCGAGAGTAGATCAACTGACTCCGAAGAAAGCCATGTTTGTACTTAACTGGGGTAACATTGGAGAAAAAACCAAGATCGATAAAATCATACATAGCTATGAATCACCTCGATCCTTGACTGGAGATCATCTGGATGCCTACTGCATTAAGATAGATAACTTCCCCGATTCAGTTTTGAAAGTCGATGAAGGACGTCCACAGGAATGGTCGTGGGCTCCAGTAACAGAGCGGATTTTTGAAAAAGCAGTAGAGCTTTCGAGTAATGCAGCGGCATCAGACGGACTGAAATGGTTTCCCAATGCTGCCGATCTGAATAGCTGCAGGTTTTACTTATCATTTCATCAAATTGTATTACACGATCAGTTCCCAACTGCTGTTCAACTCATCGCCTATGACCGGAAAGAAAAGCTTCTGTACTATCTGAGCTACAAAACGTGACATCCTGACTTACGGCGGCACCTGTCCTGCGCTGTCATTGACGGGGCAGATGAAATGATATGCATCCCATGAGCAGTAAACTGAGAAAATGGTGGGGGTAGCCATCAACCACGAAGGAATGCTTTGTTGGTCAAAAATCAGAGTGGTAAAGGCAATTGCTTCGTCATTTACCGAGCTAACAAAAAGAAAAAACATATTATAATCAACATATTGCGCCGCAACACAAAGAGTTTCTTTTTAAACAAGAGGCTATCTCATCTGAAAGGTTATAAAATGGAAGTTGAAAAGCTGTTGAATGGCATGATGTGGTATGTCGTGTTTTTATTCTCAACAACGGTTCATGAGGCCGCCCATGCTTTTGCTGCTATGAAACTTGGTGACAACACTGCACTTCATGGTGGTCAGGTCACGCTAAATCCTGCCCCTCATATACAACGTGAACCACTAGGAATGGTCATTGTGCCGATCCTCTCTCTTCTTGCGGGAGGTTTTATGATCGGCTGGGCAAGTACGCCATACGATCCTTACTGGGCCGAACGTTATCCGAAACGATCCGCATGGATGTCTTTGGCAGGACCAGCATCCAACCTCCTGTTGGTACTATTTTCAGCTCTCGCGATCCGCATCGGTATGTTAGCAGGTTACTTCACTGAACCGGATTCAATAAATTTTACGCATATAACTGCTACACCGAATGACTCCGGAATGTTTGTAGCAGTGGCAATGCTTCTTAGCATCATGTTCACCTTGAATCTCCTGTTATTTACTTTCAATCTCTTGCCTTTTCCTCCTCTTGATGGAAGCGGAGCATTACCTCTTCTATTAAAAGAGGAGACGGCATTAAATTATTTGAATTTTATTAACAATTCCAATTTTTCATTTATCGGGCTATTTATTGCATGGAACATATTTGACAAAGTATTTGATCCTGTTCATCTCATGGCTATCAACCTGCTCTACCCTGGTGTTGGCTACCATTAGATTTCAACGCAGTCATATACTGTCAGACGACTTGAAAAACGCCAAACCATTGATGTATTGCTTGCTGATAACATGGAAAGACCACGTCAAAATTTAAGGTTTAAATCCGGCCCATCGGGCCTGAAACAAGGAACAGCATGCCTCCTCTACCAACCGCACGGAATACGACACCGCTTGTCCTGATCGTTGATGACAGCAGGGCCGTGCGGGTCTTTGTGCGGGAGCTGCTGGAGCAGGCCGGCTATGCCGTTATTGAAGCCACTGATGGTGTCACCGGACTGGAAGTGCTTGCCACACGGAAGCCGGATGTTGTTTTGCTGGACATTGAAATGCCCAACAAAACAGGGCTGGAAGTGCTTGATGAGCTGGATGCCAGCAGCAGGTTGTATTCCGTGATCCTGTTTACCACCCTCTCAAGCCTTGATGCCATTGTGAACGGCCTGGAACGGGGGGCAGACGACTACATCGTCAAGCCTTTTAAGGAGGCTGAGTTTCTGGCCCGGATGACCGCTGCAATCCGGATCGCCCACAATAAACGCCTGCTGTTTGAAGCAAGGATAAAGGCAGAGCAGACCAACAAACAACTGCGCCAGTTGCAGGACATCCTGTCGAATCAAAAACTGGTTGAACAGAAAATCAGGGAACTGTCCGAGGCACAAAATGCCACCATCTTTGCCATGGCAAAGCTGGCCGAGTTCCGGGATGAGGATACCGGCGGGCATCTGGAGCGGGTCAAGGAGTATTGCCGGCTGCTTGCCGATGATCTCAACCGCCACTCACCCTATTCTGATCTGATAAACGCAGAATTCATTGATTGTATCCAGCATGCAGCCCCGCTTCACGACATCGGGAAGGTGGCCATTCCGGACCATATCCTGCAGAAGCCTGGAAAACTGACCCCGGAAGAGTTTGAGCGGATGAAGGCCCACACGGTTATCGGTGCCGATAATCTGCAGCTGGTCTACAATAACTACCCCGGTAACCTGTTTATCGGGATGGGGATTGAGATAGCGCTCTACCACCATGAGCAGTGGGATGGATCAGGCTACCCGGATGGCCTGGTGGGCAAAAACATACCGCTGCCTGCCCGGATCATGGCCCTGGCGGATGTGTATGACGCGTTGCGCTCGGACAGGTGTTACCGCAAGGCCATGACCCATGAGCAGACCAGAAACATCATCCTTGAAGGTGATGGCAGGCATTTTGACCCTGAAGTGGTGATGGCATTTTTGCGGGTTGAGACTCTTTTTGCCAGGACCGCAGAGGAGATGATTTAAGGCAGTTTCAAAAAACAATTGTAAAGCCCCGCCGTTGCCACGTCAGTCTCGGCCACATCTGACCGCTTCAGCCTATCCGTAGCAATCAACATACCCTCGTGGATCAGAGCTAACTCAGGAACGGTCCCCGCATTTCCCGGAGCATGGGTACAGACGGTGACCGGCTCGCAACGGTGTGCCGCCGGCTATTCCGGGCCAGTCCGTGTTTTACCCTTCTGAGGTTATTACAGCTTGGCAAGCCACTCTGCAGTAACATTCTCGCGATAATCCCTTGCAGGCTTCAGGTCAACAAGCGCAGCAAACGAAGGGATAACGCTTCCAGACTGTGCAACCTGGATGTCATAGTCAATCACCGTCACCGATGCTGCCCGCCTGCGCCACAAGTCGGCACGAGCATCAAAATCCAGCAGCCAGGAATCATCCCGCAGGTTGGTCATTGAATCAGCGTCGTCGTTCAATGCAAATCCCAGATGCCGGAGCGTCAACCCATAGGAGGCCAGGAAGTCGGCAGGATTGCGCCGGTAGATCACGACATCAACCTCGCGTCCGTCAAACAGCTCAAACAGCGCATCCAGTTCGTATGTTTCTCGCAGCAGGGACAGCGCTTCGTTCGAATAGATGAGCTGCGGCAGAGCCGATTCCACTTGGGCACGCACCGTCGTGTACACCTCCTGCCTAAGCAACTGCAAATCTGCCTCGTCGTGCCCCAGCAACACCTTGTGCATGGCCGAACGGCACAGCTCCCGCTGTAGCGGTTCACGCAGGCAGTAGGCGGATAATTCAAGGTGCACATTCTCCAACCACTTCCCCACGGGAAAAACCGGGGCACCAACCTCATCACGCAGGAATTTCTGAATCGATTTGGTCCCGGTCTTGAAATGCCCGATATGCAGGAGGATGCGCCCCTTGGTCGCCCTCACCTCCTGGGTGGAGCATCTGAGGGTTTTTTTCAGCAGATACAGATGTTCGGCCTTGAGCAGGCGGTTCCTCAGTTTGACTCCGTCCAGTTCATGCTGTAATGCCTCCCGTTGCTTTGCCAGTTCCAGGTTTTGAGCAAAGGCATCATAGTCGTACAAAACTGCACTCAACTCGCAGGGATGCGGCGTGGCAACAAAATTGCCCAGGAAGGACGGAAAGATCGCTGGCCGTTCAAATCTCTTGCCCCTGATCCGCAGATACTCCTGATCCAGCTCCTCAAATTTCTCGACTGAGCCCTGATTGGTCATGACCCCGCCATGAACCTGATGAAAGGTAGCCTCGCCGAGCAGTATGACCGGTGCTATGTCCGGGAGTGCACATGCCCGTACCCAGGTATCAAGGTTTACCAACCCCCCGCCCGCTTCCTGAAAACGCTCGTCATAGCCTCCCAGCTCAGCCCATAACGTCCGCGACATGAAAAGGCCGTTGCTTTCACAGATCGGATCAAACCAGGTCGGTCCGGACGATTCATCAAAGACCGAGACATCAAAAAGCTTGTAGCCGTTTGACTGCCACTGGATACTGTCGAGCATCAGATCTTCGACATCGGCACAATATCCATCCTGCAGGATACTTTCCCTTTGCACCCTTGGCCCCAGATACCTGCCACGGCTGCCGACAATGGTACGCGGGTGCATGCCCAGCGCCTCCCTGGCGCGGAACAGCAGGCCGGGTGACGCCATGCGCGCGCCGTCGATAAAGACGCCGACATATTTGCCTGTGGACAGATTAAGCCCCATGTTAATGGCGCGGGCCGGGGATGGAGACGGTTTGTCGATGCGATAGATCTGAAGATCGATCCCCAGACTGTGCAAGCCGGCTAAATCGGGCATGCTGCCTGAGCCGTTGTCGATCACGATGACTTCATACTCGTCCCGTTGCATGCCCAACTGGTAGTGAGGGGAGAGCGAGTAGAGGGTGCGCGGCAGTTCACGCAGGATGTTCCAGCAGACGATAACGATCGAGAGGCGTGGTTTCATAGGAGATTACCCAGCATCCTGGGGAGGCTGTCATGGTAAAAGGTTCTTACCGGTTGCATATCCGCCGGTACAGCGGTATGGCAACGAGCTGTCTTTACCCGTGACAGGAGCTGGCCAATAACCGGATCGTTTGGATGCAAGGCCCCTTTTCTCTGCAACACGTCCTGTGGCGGATCCTGCGGCTTCTGCCAGCTATCAATAATAAAATCGAAACCTTTGATAAAATCCTGATTTTCGGCATCAGCTCCGAGCACAATGAGTGTCCCGGCTGGGTATGTATCCACCGGGATCAGTTCCAGATCCGGACGCACATCCCGCAATATCTGCACGATCTTCCAGACATCGCCGGTCCAGGCCAGGGTTTCACGTTCTCTACGCGCCTGAACAGGATGATTGGGATAGATGTCATCCAGCACAATGATCGTACCGGGATGGCTGCGTGCCTCAATGTTGATGAAATCCTTGATAACGTTTTCTATATGGTGCATGCCGTCGATGTAGACCAGATCAAGAACACCCTGGTAAGGCCGGTCGGATTCATCAAAAAAATAGTCGTCACTGGTTGCAACGGCAATTTTTTCCCACAGCGGATTATCAGGCCCCACACAAGGTGCCGGGTCGATGCCGAGGGCCGGGCAGTTGGCAAGCTGCAGACTCGCCCCCATAAAGACGCCGATCTCCAGATAAAAGCGGGGTTCCAGGACACGGTGAATATAGTGGAGGAAGTCACTGGTAGGCGCCGCCCCTCGCATCACCTCATAGGCGGCATCCGGGTGCGGAGAAAATGCTGCATATTCCTGAACAGCCGGCAACAGCGCCCCTAAAACCGACTGTCGCCACTCCTTTGAACGGAAAACCCCCACGACATTGTAAAACGGACCACGCTCATCACGCCACGATTCCACCAGTCCAAGCCCGGCATACCGGGCCAGCGTCTGGTAGCTGTCAGGCAGAAACCGGTAGCAATCCACCGGGTAGCGGTGGATTGCCCCTGCCGATGGTGCAATAAGAATAATAACCCCTTCAGGACTGCAAACCCGGGCCATCTCCTTGAAGAGCAGCCAGAAAAATTCACAATGCTCAAAGGTTTGCCCTGAGATCACGACATCAAAGCCGCCGTCATGAAACGGAAGCTGGTACGGGTCTGCCTGCACCGCACCCTGCCGTGTATCACCGGCAATATCGGTAACCAGATACTCGCATTGGGTGGAGGCAGGAAGGGTTGCGGTAAAAAGCGGCCGGTATGAGCCGTTGATTTCCGCGCCCCCCACATCCAGCACCCTGAGGGTTGGCCGCCCAGCCAGCACCCGGTCCGGCAAAATATGCCGCTTTATGCACGCCTCCATGTTATCGAGAGAAGATTGATGCATGCCGTAGTTTCCCTTCGGATGGCCAAGGAGGCGTTAAGTGTCTGCTGCTCCGGATAGACGGTAAAAAACAGGCCCATAATGACAAAATCGGGAAGATTTTCAAGTCTCAGTTGAACAGCTGAGAGAAACAGAGACTCCGGCATCATTTTCAGCTCAAACGACAAGCGCTACTTGATGACTCCGTTGTTAATGCCGACCAGTTGACCTGAGTAGCCGCCACGTCCTGTCACTGCGCCGGTTGCAGAACAGCTGCTGATTGTTCCGTTGTTCACACCGGCAAAGCCCCCCCTGAATCCGCCTGTGCTGCTTACAGGTCCGCTGGTCTGGCTGTTGCTGACCGTCCCGTTATTACTGCCGAGCAGGCCGCCGACAAATCCACCTCCGGCGCTCTGTACCCCCGCTGAACTCGAACAATTGACAACCGTACCGTAGCTGATGCCGGCCAGTGCGCCGACACTGCCGTATCCAGATAGCATCCCGCCATTGAGCGTCGTATTTTGTACTGTAGCATTTGCACTCATTAAGCCGAACAGACCGACTCGATTGATTGTCCGCTGCCTGCTGGTCAGGTTCTTAATGCTGAATCCCTGTCCGTCAAAGCTGCCTGAAAATGGCGCCGAATAGCCACCCACCGGCGCAAAACCGGCACTGCTCCAGACATCACCGGCACCAACAGTGGCACTCATATCAATATCCGCATTCAGCGTATAGGTCATGGCAGGACGCATGGTCATCAACTGCAACTGATGTCCGTTTCTGATCACGGTAGCATATTCGGTAGCCAGCACCGGCGATGTGGCGCCAGCCGCTCCGTCGGCGTTATTCAAACCGCCGTCGTTATCAACGATAACCCACACCGGTGTTTTGAAATCAAACCCGATGAAATTGCCGGTTACCAGCATATCCGCGCCACTCAGTCCCTGCCCGCCGGCTGAAGCCGTCTGTCCGGATGCTGTTGTGTTCCAATAACTGTTGTTGACCGACCCGGCAGGATTGAGCCCCACCAGTCCTCCAACCTGAATACCCCCGTTTACCTTGCCTGCAGCGTAGCTGCTGCTGATCCGGGCGGTTCCCTCCAGTTGTCCCGTCAGCCCGCCGACATTGCTGACGCCGGATACACTGCCTGTTGCGTAGCTGTCTATGACCGATGACGAACTTTGACCGGTAGCAAGGATATGGCCCACCAGTCCTCCAACTTGAGCAGTTCCTTTGACACTGCCCGAGGCATAGCTGCCGGCAATAACAACAGAACCCGTTGCACCGCCCGTTAATCCAACCAGTCCGCCGACATCGTTAGTCCCCGAAACCGCGCCCAAGGCAGAGCTGTCGGCTATTACCGACACAGCGCCGTTTGCCTGGCTGTTGCCCACCAGGCCGCCGATGGCATTTCCTTGCCCGTTCACGGCGATGTTACTCAAACAGCCGCTGACCGTACTGCCGTTCAGGTAGCCTACCAGGCTACCAACGTTATTATTGCCACTTATGCAGCCCCCCAAGAGGATAATATTACGGATGACGGCTTTAGGGCCGGCATTTCCGAACAGGCCGATATTGTTTGCCGCTGACTGGTTGATAGTTAGATTCGCAATGGTATGCCCCAGCCCGTCAAAGCTGCCGGTAAATCCGTTGACCGGCATAAAGCCGGCGCCGGTATTCCAACCGGCGGTGGCCGTTGCGTCGATGTCGCTGCCCAGGGCCAGGTTGCCTGCCAAATTTCCATTCAGCCCCTGCAGGTCTGTTCCCGATCTGCTGCCGGGCAGCCCCAGCGCATTAATGAGAGTGTAGTTTATGACAACACCGTCGGAGCCCAGCCTGGTGCTGTATGTGGCAGTGCTGCCGGGCAGGTTGACCGGCGCATTGATGAGATAGGAGGCGGTATTGCCCGCTGCCACGGAGCCTTGACCATACTGCAGGGCTACGCCTCCGGCACCGGACAACGTCAGGGGCGCATTGATGACAATGTTGCCCTGTGCATTAAATGTCAACACGCCTGTATTCCAGACAAGCGGTGCAACAACCTGTACGTCTCCGGCTTTACCACCGGTGTTGCTGACGGTGCGGCCAACAACAGCGATATCATACCCCTGTTGATTGCTGCTGAAGCTGTTTGAACTCCATGCAACGACATAGCTGCCTGCCGCAGTACCGCTGCTCAGGGTCAGCCCTGTTGCCGAACCGGCAATGTTGGCACTGACCGGATTGCGAATGCTTGAGACCATATCAGCAATGTTGTTGAGCGTCTGGGCCGTGCCGGTATAGGCAGGCATCAGCGTGATCGGCGTCAGAAACCCCCGCAACAGGGGATAGGTGCTGCCTTCATAGATACGCCATACCGCAGTGGACCCGCCGGCACCGGCAATACTCCAGCCGCTGAAACTGGCCGCCGCCATCATCTGGGCGGTGGAAAGTCCTGTCCCGCCGGCCGAAACAGCCTGACCGGATATGGTCGTATTCCAGTAACTGCTGCTGACGCTTCCCTGATTCCCACCGACCAGCCCGCCCAGATTGCTGCCTGCCCCGCTAACGCCGGTAGCGGTATAACTGCCGGTGACAGATCCGTTTGTGCTGTTGTTGCCGACCAGTCCCCCCACATTGCCGCCGGTCCCGTTGACGCTACCGCCGGCATAGCAGTTGGTGACGGCACCGTTAGCAGTACCGACCAGCCCGCCCACGGCATTACCGGCACCGCTGACACTGCCCGTAACGTAGCTGTTGGCAAGCGTCCCCCCATTAAGGTATCCCACCAGCCCGCCCACATTGGCGTTGCCGCTCACCTTGACACCGGTCAGTCCGACATTTTGTACGGATGCACCGGATGCTGTAACGCCGAACAGGCCGACGTTGCTCACCGCAGCTTGATTGACGGTCAGATTACGAATGGTATGCCAGCGACCATCAAAGGCACCGGAAAAAGGCGTACTTACACTACCAACGGGAGCAAATCCCGCAGCCCCCCAGACACCGGAGCCGTTACCGGTCACTGAGAGATCGATATCGTTATCCAGCAGGTACTGCGCGGCAGGGGCCATTGCCATCAACTGTAACTGATGAGCCCCCTTGATAACCGTTGTGTATTCAGATGCCAGCATCGGCAGTGTCGCTCCAGCCGCACCGTTCGCATTATTCAGCGTCCCGTCGCCATCCACGATCACCCAGCCGGCACCACCTGGGGTGGTGGTAAAGGCAAAACCGGCAAGATTGACTGCCGTTTGCATCTGGGCCAGGGTCAGTCCGCCACTGCCGGTTATCGTCCCTCCCGGCTGGTATCCTGTGCCGTTCGAATTGGCTGCATTCCAGTAGCTGTTGGTAATGCTCCCGGCATTCATGAAACCTACCAGACCGCCGACACTTTGCGCAAACGATCCCGTTGACACAATCCCGGCAGCATAGCTGTTGGCAACGCTCCCTCCGTTATCGCCCAGGGCACCGCCGTTACCCTCCCCCCCCATTGAGCCGACCAACCCGCCGATTCCGGCACAGGGGGTTCCTGTGCAACTGACGTTTACCAGTGTATAACTGGTGCTGATCGAACCACCGCTGGCATCACTGTCCCCCTGAAGACCCACCAGGCCGCCAAAGCTCATCCCGTTGTTGGCCGCCCCGTCAACCAGACTGCCCGTGGCATAGCTGTTGGTTATTGCACCCGGTTGGTACTGTTCCCCCACCAGTCCCCCGGCATTGGCCATGCCAGCCGTGCCGCCCGACACCACGCTATCTGCATGGCTCCTGTCGATGCTGCCCTGGTTTTTTCCGACCAAGCCGCCAAAGGCATACCCGTTTGCGGTATCCGAACCGGTCGAAGTCACGCTGCCTGCCGCATAGCTGCCGGTGACTGAACCGGCATTTTCCCCCACCAGTCCACCAACCCTGCGGAAGCCACTCACAGAACCGGTTGAGAAACAGTTGCTGATTGTACCTGTGACGTTATACCCCACCAGCCCGCCCACATCGGAAGCGCCGCGGATACTGACGCCGACCAGACCCACGTTGCGAATGACCGCCCCATTGCCTGCCTGCCCGATCAGGCCGACGGAAATTGCGCCTGGTGTATTTATCGTGAGGTTGTTGATGGTATGGCCCAACCCCTCTAACGTTCCGCTAAAGCCGTTATCGGCAGTGCCGATCGGCACAAAGCCCTGCCCGTTGTTCCAGCCGGAGGTAACACCGGCGTTGATATCGGCGCCAAGGGCGTAGCTGCCGTTCAGGTTACCGTTCATACCTTGCAGATCAATGCCGGTAACGCTGCCGGCCGCGCCGAGAGCGGTGATTACTGTATAGGTCTGAGCAGTGCCGCCCGCACCCAGCGTCGTGCTGAAATTCGGCCCGGAAGGGAGGCTGACCGGGGCAGCGATGGAGTACATGCCGGCGTTATTGGCTGGCGGTGCATTCTGTCCGTAGACAATGGCGAGAGCGGCCGTTCCGGTGCCATCCATCCGGGCGTTGATACTCACATTAGCTTGGGCATTGAGGGTCAGGGCATTGGCGTTCCAGGTAACGATGTCGTTGATATACAGGCTGCTGCTGCATGCCAGGACCACGTTTCCGTTCTCAAGGGCAGACGACAGCGCAGCCCCCGTGATGTCGCCGCCGGAGGATGCAACCGTACAGCCGTTGATGGTGCCTGCATCCGTTACCGCAGCATGCAGCAGTATGGCAATTGCAATCATCCGGCAATGATGCTTGATTCCAAGGCGGTTCATGGTCCTCCCCTTTGCTGTTTCAGATGATCGGGTATTCCTGTGGTTCAGGGCGTATAGCCTGTCGGCATGTTGCGCAACGCTGGATAGGTCTGCATCTGCCAGATCGTGGTAAAATCCCAGCCGGAAAAGCTTGATTGCTGTTGCATCTGCGCGTCGCTCAGACCGGTACCGCCGCCAGAACTGGTAGACTGCCCGGAGCTGGTAATATCCCAGTAACAGCCTGCGGCTTGGCAATTTAGACTCCATCCTATCAACCCACCGGTATTAGCCATCTTGTTCGCTAGCACCGTTCCCCTGGCATAACTGTTGGTGAGCGTGCCCGTATTACTTTCTCCAATCAGCCCTCCTGCGCTTCTACCTCTTGCATTCACCTTGGTTGATGCATGGCTGTTGCTGATGCTGCCGGCGTTGTTGTAACCAACCAGCCCACCGACATATCGATATCCATAGGCAATACCGGCAGCAGAGCAATTGCTGATGGAGCTCTTGTTGTTGTACCCGACCAATCCACCGATCTTGTCTCCATACCCAGGTTGTCCAATAACCTCACCGCTGACAAATGCTGTTGCATAACTGTTGCTGATCGTGCTTGCGTTGTTGTATCCCACTATTCCGCCGACGCTGGTGTTTCCCCGCACTCTACTGCCAGACAGACCTGTGTTTCGTATCGCGGCATTTTTCGTATATCCGAACAGACCAACATTGTTGTCCCAACGGTTGATCGTAAGCCCGCTGATTTTATGCCGCCGGCCATCGAAGGTACCACTGTAGGGGGCGGCTGCACTCCCCACCGGCACAAAGCCCAACGTCCCCCAGACCTCTCTGGCGTTGCCGGTGCCTTCAGCAGCAATATCAGCCAGCAGACTGTAGTTTGCCCCCAGGTGCATCAGCATCATTTGGAGTTGATGCGCATTGGTGACCGTGGTCGAATATTCGGTCGCCAGCATCGGCGAGGTAGCTGCCGCCGCGCTGCTGGCCGATGCCTGCAAACTGCCGTTGGGATTGACAACAACCCAACCCTGCGCACCCGGTGCTGTGGTTAAAACAAAGTTGTTGAAACTGGATGAAACCAGCATCTGTGCAGCTGTCAGCCCCGCAGCCCCCGTTGTTGTACCTGAGCCGACCCCGTTCTGGCTGAGACTACTGTTCCAGTAGCCGTTGCTGATGGTGCCGTTGTTGTTCCCCACCAGGCCGCCGACATTTGTTTGCCCGGATACGCTTCCGGTGGCATAGGCAGTGCTGATCGTGCCACTGTTTGCACCTACGAGACCGCCTGAGTTGGTAGCGGTACCGGCGGTACCGCCGGTGGCATAGCAGTTGCTGACCGAACCGTTGTTATTGCCCACCAGACCGCCGCAGGATGCGTTGTTGCCGCAATCCGTCCTGCCCAGTGCGTTGCTGAAACTGATGCTGCCGCTGTTACGTCCTGCCAATCCGCCCATCTCGCCGGTTATACCAACATCGCCCACCTGGCCGCCGGCATAGCTGCTACTGATACTCCCCCCAAGTTCATTGGTCCCGACCAGACCGCCTGCCTGGTTCGTGTTGTTTGTCACACGTGCCAACGCGTAGCTGGCGTTGATCTGCCCTGTGTTGACGCCGACAAAGCCGCCCACATCATCAATACCGGTAACGCTGCCGGAGGCATGGCTGCTGCTGATTGTGCCGCTGTTGGTACCGACAAGACCGCCGCTGCCGCTGCTTCCGCTTCCATTGCCGGTGACAGTGGTCTGTTCGGCATAACCGTTGTTTATGGTTCCGTTATTATTGCCGACCAGTGAGCCGACACTGTTCCGGCCGGTTACCGTACTATTACTCATACCGACTTTGTTGACCACGGAGGCGGCTCCCGTGTAACCGAACAGACCGACGTTATCGCTTCCCTGGGCGTTAATAGTCAAATTACGGATGATACGACCATTGCCGTTAAGCGTGCCGGCAAAGGGTGTTGTTGCACTGCCGACCGGCACAAAGCCTGAGGCGCCCCAGATGCCTTGACCGGTTCCGGTCACCGCAGCATCAATATCGGCACCAAGCCTGTAGTTCGCATTCAGATTTGTTGCCATCAACTGTAATTGGAGCACGTTGTAGATCGTGGTGGAATATTCAAACCAAAGCAGCGGAAAGGTCACCCCCTCCAGGATGATCCAGGTGTTGGGAAAATCAAAGCCGGTAAAGCTTGCCTGGGTCTGCATCTGTGCGGTGGTCAGTCCTGTACCGCCGGCTGACGCGGATTGGCCGGATGTTGTGCTGTTCCAGTAACTGGTGCTGATTGTGCCGCCGACGTTGGCCCCGACGAGTCCACCCACACTCGACGCACCCGCAACAGCCCCTGTGGCATAACAGTTTACGATCTGTCTGGGGCCTGTATTAAGTATATCCCCATTGGAACCTACCAGTCCGCCGACATTACTGCCGTTGCCACTCACAGTGCCCGTTGCATAGCTATCGCGGATTACCCCCGAACTGGCTCCCGCCAAAGAGCCGATATTCTGCCCACCCGAGTTTGTGGTCACCGAACCAGCGGTATAACTGTTTTCAACCGTGCCTGATGCGGTATTGTAACCAACCAGGCCGGCAGTATTATTACCGCCAGTCACATAAGCCTTTGCATTACACTGACTGATAAGCCCGTTATTCTCTCCTGCAAGGCCACCAACACGATAATTACCCGTGATCTGCGCATCAACCAGCTTCACATTCCGGATTACAGTTCCAGTCGCCGTGGCACCAAATAAACCAACACCCAGCTTTCTGCTGGCGAGCTGAATGGAAACATTCTTGATCGTGTGACCAAGCCCATCAAAATTTCCGGAAAACGGACTTGTGGCAGGTGATTGTGGATTATCGCCGCGCACACCGATCGGCTCAAAACCCGCGCCTGAGTTCCAGCTGCTAGTCGCCGTGGCATCGATGTCACTACCCAGCGCGAAATTATTTGCCAGGTTTGCGGTTGCCGCCATTCCTTGCAAGGTTGGCGTTGCCGGCGGTGAAACGGCATCCGCCGCCGCCCCAAGGGTATTAACTACGACATAGGATCTACCGGCAATGTTCAGTGTTGGAGTAGAACCTGACAGAGTGACGGATGCGCCGTTAAGACGGTATACGCCGGTTGCTGTCGCTGATTCGCTGCCGTTTGCCGTTGCCGGGCTGATCACCAACCCGGCTGCAGCGCCGCTGGCGGAGATCTCTGTATTGATAATAACGTTGTTCGAGGCTTCCAGAGTCAACGTACTGTTGGCGTTCCAGGCGACGAAATCGTTGATGACCACATTTCCTGATCCGGTACTCGCGCCCTGGCTGCTCTGCAGCGTTACACTGCCTGCAGCCAATCGGGCCGAAAGCGCCGCCCCGGTTATGTCGCCACCACTCGGCGCAACAATATAGTCGTTGGCGGCATGTGCTTTGATTGCAAAGATTACCAGTACGGCCGCTGTCAGCCAGCAAACCCTCTTTTTATTGGCCTGAATGTTCATCGGATTCTCGCTTATCGTATATTGGTTTTAAACCATCAACCCATGTGGGACAAAAACAAACAGTGGATATAATTTGATTCTCTGGCACTCTATATACCAGCTGATTGCCGGGATGACAAAGCAGCTGCATATCTTTTCTCTTGCTGTGTGGATCGCATCAACATCTTGCGTCAAAACCCCGACATTGACACCATATCTTGCTATAAGGCATACTTCTTCCCTCACTGCTACGTAGGGAGGCAGCCCCCATGGAAATGCCTGAAAATAGTCCTGTTACCCCCTTTGTTCACCTGCACCTGCACTCCCAATACTCGCTCTTGGACGGCGCGATCAGGATTGAAGACCTGGTTACCAAGGCCAAACAGTACCAGATGCCTGCCCTGGCCATTACCGACCACGGCAATATGTTCGGTGCGGTGGAGTTTTACCTGAAATGCAAGAAGGCCGGGATCAAACCGATCATCGGCTGTGAGCTGTATATCGCCCCTGACTCCCGTTTTTCAAAGGATTCCAAGGGGATTTCCGATGCCGCCTACCACCTGATCCTGCTCTGCCAGAACCTTGAAGGCTACAAGAACCTCTCCTACCTGACCTCTGCCGGCTACAAGGAAGGCTTCTACTACCGCCCCCGGATTGACCGCGCCCTGCTGGAAAAACACAGCGGCGGACTGATCGCCCTGTCGGCCTGTCTGAAGGGCGAGGTGGCGATGCAGTGCGGCCGCAACAGGATGGAAGATGCCCTGGAGACCGCCCGCTGGTACAGCCAGCTCTTCCCGGACCGCTATTACATCGAGATTCAGGAGAACACCCTGGCGGAGCAGGATGTGGTCAACCAGCGCCTGCTGGAGGTGGCCAGAGAGCTGAACCTGCCGCTGGTGGCCACCAATGACTGCCACTACCTGAACCGCGAAGATGCCAAGGCCCATGAGGTGCTGCTCTGCATCCAGACCGGCAAAACCATGTCCGACCCGACCCATATGAGGTTCTCGGCCGATGAGTTCTACGTCAAGACCCCGGACGAGATGGCGGCCGCCTTTCACTATGCCCCGGAGGCGGTTGCCAATACCGTGGCGATTGCCGAGCGCTGCAACCTGGAACTGCCGCTGGAGAAGGAATACTATTTCCCCCACTTTGAGCCGCCGGAAGGCAAGACCCACGACGACATGCTGGAAGAGCAGGCCATTGCCGGTCTTGAGGAACGCCTGATCACCATCCGGGCCAAATACCCGGACATGACTGAGGAGCAGGTCCAGGGCTACCATGACCGGTTGCGGATCGAACTGGACTGTATCCGTCAGATGCAATTTCCGGCCTACTTCCTGATCGTGGCCGACTTTATCAACTGGGCCAAGCGCCAGGGGATTCCGGTGGGACCGGGGCGGGGCTCGGCTGCCGGTTCGCTGGTGGCCTATGCCATCAAGATTACCGACCTTGACCCCCTGCCCTACAACCTGCTGTTTGAGCGGTTCCTGAACCCGGAACGGATCTCCATGCCTGATATCGACGTGGACTTCTGCCAGGATCAGCGCGAGAAGGTGATCGAGTACGTGGTGCAGAAGTACGGCCGCGAACGGGTCTGCCAGATCATTACCTTTGGGACCATGAAGGCCAAGGCGGTGGTGCGGGATGTGGGGCGCGCCCTGGATATGGCCTACGGCGATGTGGACAAGATCGCCAAGCTGATCCCTGATGACCTGAAGATGACCATTGAAAAGGCGATCAAGCAGGAACCGCAGTTGAAGGAGATGGCTGCGGCCGATCCCAAGGTGGCCCAGTTGCTGGAGACCGCCAACTGCCTGGAAGGGCTGGCCCGCCATGCCGGTACCCATGCCGCCGGGGTGGTGGTGGCGCCGAACCAGCTGGAAGAGTACCTGCCGGTCTACAAGGATCAGAAGACCGGCGGCATCAACACCCAGTATTCCATGAAGTATGTGGAGATGGTGGGACTGGTCAAGTT
>JGI24730J26740_1000911_pt1 | contig 17052 bp, 12 predicted proteins | sample EPASupsiteSAE347_FD_26740 | JGI IMG/M metagenome (IMG submission 26740)
TCATATGAGACAGATATGTAAAAAAACAAAAGCAACTTTCATGGCTGCATTGCTTGCCTTTGTTGTCAGTGGCGGATGCGCAGGCGTCGGGCCCGATTATATCAAGCCCGACACGCAGGCGTCCGCGGCATGGCACACCCCGCTTAAGGGCGGTCTCGCCCCCACGGATATGGCGCCGGAGATCCTGGCCGCCTGGTGGACTACACTGAACGACCCTGAACTTTCCGGGCTTATCGAACAGGCCGTAGCAGGTAATCTCGACCTGAAGAAAGCAAAGGCCAGGGTCCGCGAAGCGAGGGCAAGCCGTATCGTGGCAAGTGCCGGTCTTTTTCCCACCCTCGATGCCGCCGGTTCAGCTACCAGGAGTTATAACAGTACAGGTTATAACAGTACAGGCATCGGCTCTGACAAGACGAACGATCTTTACAATGCGGGCTTCGATGCGGCATGGGAACTGGACATATTCGGCGGCGTCCGTCGCTCCGTCGAGGCCGCTTCGGCAAATCTGCAGGCAGTGCAGGAAGACCTTCGCGATGTTCTTGTCTCGCTGCTCGGGGAAGTTGCAACGAACTATATTGAGGTACGCACCTACCAGGCCAGGATTGCCGCGGCTGAAGGGAACGTTGCAAAGCAGAGCGAGACATATCAGGTGGCCGGATGGCGTCAACAGGCCGGCCTTGGCGATGAGCTTGCAGTGCAGGAGGCTCTCTATAACCTTGAGAACACGCGGTCCCAGTTGCCCGGCTTGCGCTCGGGACTGGAAGAGGCTTTGAACAGGATTGCTGTGCTTCTTGGGGGGCAGCCCGGGGATATGCACAAGCGGCTGGAGAAACCGGCGGCCATACCCGTTCCGCCGCTTGATGTGGCTGTTGGTGTGCCTGCCGACATGTTGCGCCGCAGGCCGGATGTGAGACGTGCGGAACGCGAGCTTGCCGCGCAGACGGCAAGGGTAGGGGTGGCAACAGCGGACCTTTATCCCATGTTTACGCTCACCGGGTCCATAGGCATTGAGGCGCTTTCGTTGAGTAATCTTGTTTCTACGCCTATCAGGACATATACCTTTGGTCCCGGCATCACCTGGCCGATCTTTCAGGGGGGCGCCATACGAGGCAATATCGAGGTGCAGTCGGCGCTGCAGGAGCAAGCCCTGATCACGTATGAAAAAGCCGTTCTCAATGCCCTGGAAGAGGTGGAGAACGTGCTGACAGCCTATATCGAAGAACAGAAAAAGAGGGAATCCCTTCGGGTTGCAGAAGAGGCGGCCCGTAGAGCCGTTGAGATCGCCCTCGGCAAATATGAAGCCGGCTTGACCGATTTCCTTGTCGTTCTCGTTGCCCAGCGCTCCCTCCTGTCATTCCAGGACCAGTTGGCCCAGAGCGATGGGGCTGTGACGTCCAACCTGGTAAAGCTGTACAAGGCCCTTGGCGGCGGATGGGAATACCTGAACGCCGGCCCCGGGGTGGAACTTGCAAAGGGAGAAAAGAAATAATGAAATCGACGATGAACCCCGAACCAGATGTCGCGGAAACCCTGGAGGTGAATCACGGGGGAGGGCGCATAAGGAAGCTGAAATGGTATCTTCTGGCGGCAGTCGCCGTGGTGGTGATCCTGGCCCTCGTGGCGATCAAAAGCGGGGGTAAGTCCGACGCCGTGCAGTACAAGACGGACGAGATCCGTAGAGGCGACCTTACCGTGGTGGTTACCGCCACGGGCACCCTGGCGCCCATGAAGTCGGTCGATGTGGGCAGTGAATTATCCGGCATAATCAAGACCGTTGAAGTAACCTACAATAGCACTGTAAAAGTCGGTCAGGCCCTCGCGAAGCTGGACACGGTAAAGCTCGAAGCCACCATAGCCCAGTCCAGGGCGTCCCTCGAATCGGCAAAAGCGAAAGTCTTACAAGCGCGGGCCACGGTTTCTGAAACCAAGGCTAAGCTCGCCCAGTACGAAAAAGTCCGGGGCTTAAGTAACGGCAGGGTGCCTTCACAACTGGAGATGGACGGCGCGGTCGCGGCATTCGACCGGGCCAAGGCGGACCTCGCCTATTATGAGGCAACGGTCCTGCAGGCCGAGGCCACCCTCAAGACAAGCGAGACGGACCTCTCCAAGTCGGTGATACGGTCCCCTATTAACGGCATCGTCCTTACCAAGAGCGCGGAACCGGGACAGACCGTGGCCGCATCCCTTCAGGCCGTGACCCTGTTCTCTCTTGCCGAAGACCTGACCCGGATGGATTTGCAGTTGAATGTGGACGAGGCGGACATCGGCAAGATTCAGGAAGGCCAGAAGGCCACGTTCAGCGTCTCCGCATACCCGAACAGGACCTTCGAGGGGCAGATCGTGCAGGCGCGGTACGGCTCCACCACCACATCCGGGGTTGTGACCTACGTGACCATATTGAGAGTCAACAACCACGATCTGGCCTTGCGGCCGGGCATGACCGCCACCGCGGACATCACGGTCAAGAACCTGGAAAAAGTCCTTCTCATCCCGAGTGCCGCCCTGCGTTTCTCCCCCCCCGTTCAACAGAATAAAAAGGCTTCGGGCGGCCTGCTCCAATCCCTCTTGCCCCACCCTCCAAAATCGACGACCGGGTCAACCGAAGGTAATGGCGGCGCCGACAAAAAGCAGCGGAGGGTATGGATCCTAAAGGAAGGCCGGCTTGTAGGCATCCCCCTCACAGTGGGAGCTGCGGCGGGAAACGTGACAGAAGTTACGGACGGAGGTCTCGAACCTGGCATGGCGGTGGTGGTGGACACGATTGCAGGGGCCAAATGAACGAAGAACGACACCTTATCGTATTCAAAGGAGTAACCAAGATTTACGGTGAAAGATACTCATTGATGCGGGCCTTGGGCGGTATCGACCTTCTTATCGACAAGAGTGAGTTTGTCGCCATAATGGGTCCCAGCGGTTCCGGCAAATCCACGTGCATGAACATACTTGGTTGCCTCGACACACCGACCGAGGGAACGTACATATTCAGGGGAGTGGACGTAGGGCAGCTCTCCCGTAACCAGCGCGCCCTCCTCCGGCGTCACTACCAGGGGTTCGTGTTCCAGGGGTACAACCTCCTGAACCGCACCTCTGCCCTGGAAAACGTGGAATTACCGCTGGTTTACCGGGGCACCCCGGCCCACGAAAGGCGGGAGCGGGCCCTTAAGGCCCTCAACGTCGTGGGACTTACGGGTTGGGAGTCCCATACGCCCGGCGAGCTTTCAGGGGGGCAGCAACAGCGGGTCGCCGTAGCCAGGGCAATCGTGACGGAGCCGACCGTACTGCTCGCGGATGAGCCCACAGGAAACCTGGACAGCACCCGGAGCGTGGAGATCATGGAACTGCTTACATCCCTCAATCGCGAGCGGGGAATTACCATAATCATGATTACCCACGAGCCGGAGATGGCCGCCTATGCGAAACGAGTCATTCACTTCAGGGACGGCCTGGTCGAATCGGACACCACAAACGGGAGGATATTGTAATGCTGTGGAATACATTGATACTATCCTTGAGGGCAATCAGGCGTAACGCCATGCGAAGCTTTCTCACCACCCTGGGGATCGTCATAGGCGTGGGCGCCGTCATTGTCATGGTGACCATAGGCGGCGGAGCCACCCAACAGGTAAAGGAACAGATTGCGAGCATGGGAAGCAACGCGCTCATGGTCACTCCGGGAAAAAGGCTCGGACCCGGACAGAGCTCCAATACGGTCCCCTTCAAGGTGGCCGACGTGGAGGCCATCGCGCGGGACGTAAGCTCCATTGCCGCCGTGGCCCCGGTTTCGTCTTCATCGGTCAAGGCCATATACGGCAACCAGAACTGGACTACCCAGGCGTCGGGAAGCGACAACAGCTATTTCAGGGTGACGAACCGGAAGGTCGGGACAGGAAGACAGTTCACCGACAGCGAGCTTAGCGGGGGAGCCGCGTCCTGCATCATAGGGGAAACGGTCCGCAAGAAGCTCTTCGGCGGGCAGGAGGCTATGGGTGAAAGGATCCGCCTCCAGAAGCTGTCGTGCACCATTATCGGTATCCTCGAAGAGAAAGGGCAGAGCACTATGGGCACGGATCAAGACGACATCGTAGTCGTCCCGCTACGCACCTATCAACGGCGTATTTCGGGCACACAAGACGTGTCCATGATACAGATCTCGGCCGCTGACAGAGCCGACACGGAAAAGGTGCAAAAGGACATCTCCAGGCTAATGAGAGAGCGCCGCCATCTCTCGCCCAGCGACGATGACAACTTTAATGTCATGGACATGAAGGAAATCGCAACAATGCTCACCGGCACCACTCAGATGCTCACCGCGTTGTTGAGTTCGGTGGCAGCGGTCAGCCTTCTGGTCGGAGGCATCGGGATCATGAATATCATGCTCGTGTCGGTCACGGAGCGCACCCGGGAGATCGGGGTGAGGCTTGCCATAGGAGCCCTGGAGCGCGAAGTGCTCCTTCAGTTCCTGGTGGAAGCGGTGGTGCTTTCATCCATCGGAGGCCTGCTGGGGGTGGTCCTGGCCCTCATTGGGTCGGTCTGGCTCGCGGCCATTCTGCACGTGCCCTTTGTCTTCAATACCGGGATCGTGGTGGTAGCCTTTCTGTTCTCGGCGGCAGTAGGCGTAATATTCGGGTACTTCCCGGCCCTGAAGGCGGCAAGGCTGGATCCCATAGAAGCCTTGCGTCACGAGTAGTAAGAAAGATGGTTTTAAATTGCTAACCGGTTTCCGTGATCTCTTTTCGAGCCATGGCGAAGATGATAAGGGCTGCAAGGGCCATTGCAGCACCAAAAAAGAACGGTGCACCGGGGTTCACGTATCTCCAAAGGAAACCTGCAGCGAGGGATGCCGGGAAGGTGGCCAGGCCGGTTACGGTCTGATAGATGCCGTATGTCGTGCCGGCGAACTCACCCTTAGTGTGGAGGGAGATGTATGCCTTTCCGATACCCTCCGTCAGGGCCATGTAGATGCCGTACAGGGGAAAGAGGGCCCAGAGAAAAGCGGGTTTGCTGGTGATGCCGAACAGGAAATAGATGAGTGCAAAGAGCGCAAAACCCCACAGGAGAACCTTTTTCTGCCCGACCCTGTCCGAAATGATACCGGCTGGAAATGAAAAGACCGCATAGACGATATTGAACAGGGCATAGACCAGGATTGTTGTTCCCAACGTGAAACCAAGGCTGTGAGCCCTAAGTATTATGAAGGCATCAGAACTGTTGCCCAGAGCAAACACGGTGCTTGCCGACAAAAAGACCTTGAAGTTTCCGCTCAGCTTTACGTCGCGCAGCCTCCATATCGGGCGCTTTCGGGTCCCGTGCGTGCTTTTGACGTCCCTGACGAAGACCACAAGGAGAGCAACGCCGGCTACCGCCGGCAAAAAAGCAAGATAGAAAATAAAGCGTAGATTGTTTTCAAAAACTTTAAGGAGGAAAAAAGCGATCAGCGGTCCGGTCATGGCCCCCAGGGTATCGAGCGCCCGGTGGAAGCCAAAAACCCTTCCCCGGTGGCGTTCTTCCGACACACCGGCAAGAAGCGCATCACGAGCTGAGGTCCTGACACCTTTGCCGAAACGATCGAGAAATCTTCCCCCCATAACAAGGGCCCAGCCGGAAGCTGCGGCGATGATGGGTTTTGACATTGCCGAGAGTATATATCCTCCCGTCATGAAAGCCTTTCTTCTTCCGGAGCGGTCGGAAAAGTAACCGGAAAAAACGCGCAGTATACCGGCCGTTGACTCGGCTATACCCTCGATAAGTCCCACGATTGTCATGGGTGCGTTCAGGACGGTCACGAGAAAGATGGGTACCACCGGGTAGATCATCTCCGAAGAGATATCGTTCAGGAAACTGACGAGGCTTATAGCAACTATGTTTCTGTTGATGCCCTGGAAGATTTTTTTCACAAATAACCGCATGGGGGTACCGTAAATCAACTCCGCCGACAAATCAACACTGCTCAATTGCCCCATATCCGGAAACGCGACATTCTTTTCTTATATAGGTACCGGAGTGAACAGAGTGAAAAGCCGATAATGAGTACAGAAGCAGTTGTTGTCATAAAGGTGACAGGAGGGTCCCCGGAAAAAGGAGGAACCCGTCCTTTTTTTGCCTTCTGCCATCAAAATGCCTTGTCCGGTTTATCAGCATCTATTGTGCTCTACGTTGTATGAAATTTCAAGACGAAACTGCTCGTGCGCCATTAAATGCCGCACAAAAACCGGTATACCTTTAACGCTGTTTGTTCCTCTTTTCCTCATACATCAAAGTGTCTGCCTGAGCCATAAGTTCATCGAGAGTTGAGGTGGTTTCAGGATTATAGCGTACTATGCCTATGCTCAGGGATAGTTGATAGTTTCTCCCTTCCGGCCTGTTGTAGCCGTCAAGGATATTATGCAAACGCATTATGAGGACATCTCCGGTTTCATCGGTGGTATCTATTGCAAGGATTGCGAATTCATCCCCTCCCATGCGTCCTATGATGTCCGATTCCCTGAATACCTCTTTGAGGATAGTTGCAATTTCAATAAGCGCCTTATCTCCTTCCCGATGACCCAGGGTATCATTAATCCGCTTCATCTTATCCAGGTCAGCAAAGAAGAGGAGCATGTCTTTCTTCGTCCTCTCTGCTACCTTCAACTGTTGTTGGGCAAGGGCGAAGAACCCCCTCCTGTTATATAAGCCTGTGAGTTCATCTGTGAGGGACATAGTTTTGAGCCTTTCTTCAAGCTGTTTCTGCTTTGCGATCTCTCTATTCAGTTCATCCCGTGAAACGGTAATGGACTGAAGTTGCTCAGTCATTACATCAAATGCGTCGGATAACCGTCCGATCTCATCATGGGTTCTGATATTTGTTTTATAATCCAGATTTCCCTTTGCAATGATTTCCGTACCCTCCTGAAGTTTTGTAAGAGGATTAGTGATATTGCGTATAATCATCACTGCCAGGAGGATGATGACCGTGGTCAGCAATCCGAAGACGATATTGCTGTAAAGTTTGGCAAGGTTGTTCTGATGCACTGTTTTTATATTTGTCTCTTTAAGCAGTTTCAATCCTTCACTATACATGGAATGTGCATTTACAAGCATCTGGCTGATGATCCTTTCCTGCAGCGCCTGTGTTGAGACAGCATTTGATGTGACGTCTTCATCAAGCCCGGCCAGCCTGTCGAACAAAGAGTTGATATTCTTATGAAAGCCTGCCATATTGCTTAAATATATTTTTTCTTCCGGCCCGGTGAATGTTCCGGATATCATCTCCAGAAGTCCTCCGATCTTCTGCTGTATGAGAAGGAATTGTTCTTTCGAGCGGTCTTCGCGGTAGAGAAAATATTCTTCTCTTAATCGAGCCCGCTCAAATATGGCCTGATTCAACTCCCCGACAAGGGCCTGTTGCTCAAATTGCCTGTCGGCCTGCTTTTGCCGCAACAAACCTGCAGATACAACGCCGGCCAAGAGAATTATGTTGAAGATTATGATAATGTTAAGCTTAGTTTTGATTTTCATTTTCTATTACCGGGACACCCGCAAGCGGGTACCCGGTCGCCCCCTCGTGCCACCCGCGGGATTGCTCACTGCTCCGTTGTTTAACCGGGAAAGCGCGCGGGTACCCGGCTAATACAATTCCTTTCCTTCTTACCATGGCTGCCGAAGCCTCCCTCTTTTGCTCACCGTGTGAGCCGGATAGATGCCGCTCACTTATATTCGCGGTACTTCCTGTCTATGAATTTGCCCATGGAAATCTACTGCCTATTTGATAATTGTAACGGTGTCGGGCTTGACCGCTTTCATCGCATCCAGGTAAAAATAGCCGAGATAATTGGGCACTTTTATCTTGTCTGTAAACCTGTTTTTAATTGCCCAGCGGGCTTCGTCTTCCATGATGGTGAGCATCGAATGATCCAGGGAAAGCTCGAACACAAGATCGTCCTGGATCGAAGCAGACAAATTTTCTCCCGATTCTAAGCTTTTGATCATCACGGCAACGGATTCATCCCTGTTTTGCTTTATGAACTTGATTGACCGTTCAATGCTTTTCAGAACCTTTTTCAACAAATCGGGGCGTGTTTTTGTATAGCTTCTCATAACCGCAAGATTGAAGGTCTCTTTGTACAGGGTGCTTCCGGGAAGCCTTATGGCTTTGTCGGACAGCGCATTCATTGCCTCAGAGGCATAGGGTTCGAATGTCGCGACAGCATCAACCCTGCCGTCCTTCAATGCCCCGGACAGATCCGGGGGTGGAATATCAACCAGTTTTACGGCAGCGGCATCAATCTGATGTTCAGTGAGATAAACCTGGATAAAGAAATCGCTTGATGTTCTTGCGGTGAAGCCGATTTTCTTGCCTTTCAGGTCGGCAGGCTTACTGACCCCCCGATCTTTTCTGCCGATTACCTTGCTGTTATTGTAACTATATGCAAACGTAGCAAAAACAGCAAAATCATCGCGCATAAAACTGTTCAATACGATCGGTGTTTCCGTTAAGGTGGCGCTGTCCACTTCTCCTGCAAACATGGCTTCTAATGCCTTTTTTCCCGAAGGATAAAACCTAATTGTTGCATCGAGGCCTTCTTTCAAAAAAAAGCCTTTCTCCCGTGCAACAATAAAAGGAAACGATAAACCTCCGGACCCAACCCCGATGGTTACTTTTTCCTCCGGGCCGGATGCTGATGACCTTTCCGGTTTATTGCAGGATGCGGAGAAAGACATTAATGTCAGAAGTAGAAGTATCCCGAAAACAGTTCTTGAAATAATCCCGGGTTTTCCATTAAGCGGATAGTGTTTACATAAAGCCGAGGTTGCGCGTATCGTCGTATCTTCGTAACCTCGTAACTTCGGGTTTATACGCTCTACGCTATTCAAGCTTGAATCCTCCTTCCCTGAAAAGCTTGAAACACACCTCCACCACCTTTTCATCATAGAGTATGCCTTTATTCTTCTTGATCTCTTCAAGGGCCGCATCTATTCCAAGGGCAGGCCTGTAAGGGCGATGTGTGGCTATTGCTTCCGTTACATCGGCAACTGAAAGGATCTTTGTTTCAAGGAGTATCTGATCACCCTTAAGTCCCTGGGGATAGCCGGAACCGTCTAATCTTTCATGGTGCTGGAGGACCATCTCCGCTATGGGATAGGGCAATTCAACATCTTTCAGTATGTCATATCCTGACTGGGAGTGAACCTTGATGAGACTCATCTCTATGTCGGTAAGTTTGGTAGGTTTAGCTAATATCTCAGCCGGAACCGATATCTTTCCTATGTCATGTATAATGCCTGCCATACGGATATTATCAACTGCATCGCTTGGTAGTCCCATTTCCTGGGCTATGGCGCGGGCAAGGTTCGATACCCTCCTCTGATGGCCTGCGGTATAGGGGTCCCTTGTCTCTACGGTAAGCGACATGGCCTGTATGGTGCCGGCTAAGGACTTGCGGAGTTTCTCAAGGGTCTGCCGGAGGGATTCTTCGGCGAGTTTGCGGGGGGTGATATCCTCTATGGTTCCTTCATAGTAAAGCGCCTTGCCTGCCTCATCCTTTACCGCACGGGCATTGATGAGAACCCAGATTATACTTCCATCTTTCCTGTAGTGCTGTGTCTCAAAACTCTTAACAAATCCCTGTTCTTCAAGGATCTTACGGTACCTTTCCCTGTCTTCGGGGTCTATATACATTTGTTCATCTATATTGGTAATATCCGATATCATTTCTTCCGGGGATGCAAACCCGTGTATATGTGCCATTGCAGGGTTGACGCTTATGAATTGTCCTTCCGGTGTTGTCTGGAAGATGCCCTCAATAGCGTTGTCGAAGATAGAGCGGTATTTGGATTCGCTCTGTTTGAGCTCTTTTTCTATACCCTTCCTGTCTGTAATATCACGTACTGATTCTATGGCGCCAATAATATCCCCGTTTTTGTCAAATAGCGAAGAAGCAACTCCCCACAGGCAGGCGCCTTTTCCTCCGTACATCTGGGGGATAAACCTCTCTCCGCAGATAGTATGACCCTTATGCTCAATAAAATTATACTTTTCCCTGACCCCTTCGGCGGCAGACAATACAAGGTCTATGAGTACGGGCTCTCTTATTCCATAGAAAGGCACTGCATATTCATAATTACCTTTCCCGAGCATATCTTCCTTCATTACCCCCGTCATCTCCTCTGTCGCCCTGTTCCAGGCAATGACCTTCTTTTCATTATCTATGACAAAGGTGGCATCGGGGAGGAATTCTATGATATCGAGAAGCTGTTGATGGGATAAAGCAATCTGTTTTTCCGCCTCCTTACGTTCGGTGATGTCTTCGTAAAAACCTTCATAACAGAGAAAGTTTCCGTTTTTATCATAGATGCTTTGTACATTGATGGAAACCCATATCTTACTTCCGTCTTTTTTATAAAATTGCGTTTCAAACCCTTTGACCACACCGTGTTTTTCAAGCATGCGCGAAAGATATTTGCGGTCTTCAGGGTCAACATACAGTTGGTTGCCGATATCCGTAACAGACGCCGCAATCTCATCATAAGAGCTATACCCTAACATATTTATACAGGCAGGGTTAGCCATAAGGAACTTGCCATCCGGTGTGGTCTGGTAGATGCCCTCAAGTGAATCGTCAATAATACTGCGGTATTTGGCTTCACTTTCCTTGAGTGCCTCTTCGGCAAGCTTGCGATCTGTGATGTCAACTCCCATGCCGGCAAGGCATTTTGCATTGCCGATTGTAACGGCCTTGCCTGTAAAGAAGAAAGGGGTTTTATTACCATCTTTTGATGTAAAATCCGCTTCAACAGTAGCTTCACCTTTTGTAAAAACCTCCTGAATCGCCTGTTCAACAAGCTGTTTGTCTTCGCCGGTAAAGAAATCCAGGGGGTGCATCGTTGCAATCTCTTCTCCCGCATATCCCGATACCTTCTCAAAATTTTCATTCCACCTTAGAAACCTTCTACTCTCGTTATAGAGATAAAAAATACCCGGCGAACTATCTACCGTCGAATCCGAGATATCCTTTTCCGCAAGCAGCAACTCTTCATCCTGCTTACGTTCAATATCTTTTCTTTCCAACATTCCCGCCATGTCATCGAAAATTTCTGCAACGTGCCCCAACTCACTTTCATCGTACGGCAAGGAAGTCCGTGCCTTGAAATTTCCTTTACCCACTTCACGGGAGGCATCTGCGAGCTTCTTCAGTTTTCTTGCAATAACAACATTTCCTATAAACCATGCTAATCCTATAGCAAAGATGAAGGCACAACAAAGCAATACTATATTGACAAACAAAGTCTTTCCGGCTTGTGACAGTGCCCGCTCCTCGGGAATGCCGACATACATGAAAAGATATGGAGACATACTTCCCTTTAGATATAATCTTTTATACGCGAAAAGACATTTGGCCCCATCAACCCCGGTAGCCGTGAAAGCCCCTTTTTCCGGTCGCGCCGACATATGCATGATTATATCCGCCGAAGCGGTCTTGCCGGCATATTTTTCCCGGTCAGGATACCGGTATAAACTTGCATATCTGTGGTCAAGCACGTAGAGCGTGGAACCTTCGGGCAATTTTGCCAGCGTAAATATCTGGCCGTAGCGGGCAATGTCAAACGCCACCGCTATTACACCTTTAAAATTTCCCCTGGTGTCCAATACGGGGTAAGCAAAATGAAACACCGGTCGTTTAAGCGTCCTTCCTATGACATATTCCCCTGCGGAAAAATCCTTTTTATTCAGAACATCCTGAAAATACTTCCTGGATTTCAGGTTCTGCCGGATCAATGGCAGAGCAGAGGAACACAACACCCCCTGAGCATTTACAACAAAAATGTTTCCATATAATGGATTCCGCTTCAACAATTCCCTGAGCAGTCTGTTGCTTGCCGGGGCATTCAGGTTTTGTATATCAGGCAGCCTTGCGAGGGTCATGAGGAACTGGCGAGTGCTTTCCGCGGCGCGCTCATGTTCATATGCCAGACTCTGCACCACACTTAGTGCATTATCTTTTGCATCTTCTATATCACGGTACCTACGGTCTAATCCTGAATAAACAACAATTCCGATCGTAGGAAGGATGGATATTAATACCAGCACAAGCAACTGAGTTCGTATAGACTTGAAAAAGGAATGTCCCAATGTACCCCCCCTCCACTAAAAGAGAATCGTAAGCCCATGAAAATCCTTAAATATACAGTAAAAACGTAAGCGTTAAGGGTTATTCAACTTGTCAGTATTAATTTTTTCACATATACAGTATATATGTCTATATTTTAATTTATTAAAAAAATAGGATGATGTATGGGACGAGCGGATGGGGAGGCGGCCCCGGCTATGCCAGGTTCTTAAAGCACGGTAGACATGTCGGGTGGCTTACGTGTTGTAAACCACCCGACATGAACTTCACTCGATTTTGAGCTTTTTCTCCTTCTTAACCGCCTCTTCGGTCTTCGGTATCCGTATCTCAAGAATCCCGTGTTTGAACTGCGTCTTTGCCTTATCCGTCTGTACCTCAGCGGGTAAGGTAAAAGTCCGCACAAAAGAGCCATATGAGCACTCCCACCGGTAGTAATTCTTTTTTTCAGCCTCTTTTTCTTTTTTCTTCTCTCCGGCAATCGAAATCGTATCGTCGGTCAATGTGATGTCGATATCCTCTTTATTTACGCCTGGAAGTTCAGCCCTTACCACCACATCGTTCTTTTCCTCGAAGATATCTACCGATGGGTTCAGCTCTTCCGTTGCAGGGAATTTCAACCCGGGCAACCCCAGAATGGAAAAGGGTCTCCTGAAGACGTCCTGAAACCAATTCTCCGCGTCCAAAAAAGCTGATGGGACTTTTGTAGACTTAGTTTTCGCCAATTCCTTTGATTCTTTTCTTGCCATGACACACCCCCTGTCTTAAAGATTGTGGAACACTACAGCAGCAACCATTACCGGGTTGCTGCCTCTTCACCGGCCATTGCCATTCATTCCTGCCTGTCGGCCGGGTGAAACCAAAGGACGATCTCAAAGAAAAGCACTCCGATTACCGTGAGTTTGCTGTTCCTTCCTTGGTACCATTGATGGAGCCTCCAAACAAGGAGCCCATCGACAGCTGTTCTCTGAAGGACCTCGGTCTCCAGAAACTCACTGTTTACAGCAAAGAACCAAAACTGCATACCAGCTTTCCTCCTCTTTCACGAGGAGAATGGTCGCTAATGTTCGTACTGTTGCGTAGAGTATCTACGGGTGATCATAATCATCAGAAGTATTCTTGTCAAGAAACAGGGTCTGATTGTGAAAACTATCCGGTGAATATGAAGGCATCTCATGGACAATTTACAGTATAGGTGCGTCATTGCCGTTCGTAATGCACATTTTTCTTAATAAGGGATGGGTGCACGACTTCAGGAAGTAAAAAAACGAGAGGCAGATAGGAAAATTTACCGCAAAAAACACTCTTCGGAAGCTCAAAACAGCGCATGTTGCTTTTGGTAATCGATAGAAGCCTGACCAATCAGGCCTAAGGTTTATATCTATTGTCAATGCAGCACAACAAAGCCCATACCATAATGTTACGCCCTGAAAAGCTATATGTTTTCCTGGAAAATTAGTAATATCCGGATAGCGTACACATGTTCGAATCAGGTCATATGCACACTCATTCAAAATTGAGCAGGTCTGCTCCACTGTTTTAATCATGTCAATCTTGTTGACCTGCAAAATTGAGACGGCAACAGTCCGGCACAAAAAATAGGGGATCAGATTCTTCTAATCCCCTGACATTACTGCTATTAGATAAGCTCCCCGGGCAGGACTCGAACCTGCAACATCCTGGTTAACAGCCAGACGCTACTACCGATTGAGCTACCGGGGAATATGAGAGTTAATAAACAACAAAAACCCCTCATATGTCAAGGGGTAAAAGCATGAATCTCCGCCGGCTTTCATATAATAATATCTTCTACCGCAGCTTAAAACGCTGAATTTTTCCCGTCGCACTCTTGGGAAGCTGATCAACAAATTCTATCCAGCGGGGATATTTATATTTAGCCAGCTTGTCAAGGACCCATTTCTTCAGTTCTTCAGCAAGGTCGTCTGACTTCTCGTACCTGTCCCGCAAAACAATATATGCCTTCGGCTTTATCAGGCCTTTCGCATCGGGAAAACCGACAACGGCACATTCAAAGACAGCCTCGTGCTGGCTCAGACAGTTTTCGACCTCTACAGGAGATACCCATATCCCTCCCACCTTAAGCATATCGTCGGCCCTGCCTGCACACCAGTAGAAACCGTCTTCATCGACATAATATTTATCGCCCGTATTGATCCATTCGCCCTGCATAGTATGCCTTGATTTTTCACGCTTCCGCCAGTATTGTTGGGCTGCGCTGTCGCCCTTCACATAGAGGGTGCCGATTTCACCCTGCGAGGCTTCCTTCCCTTCATCATCAAAGAGTTTTAATTCGTACCCGGGTACCGGCTTGCCTGTTGAACCGGGCCTTATCTGGTCGGGCCGGTTTGAGAGGAAGATGTGGAGCATTTCTGTTGAACCTATGCCGTCGAGGATGTTAATGCCGAAACGTTTTTTCCAGCGATCAAAGATGTCGGTGGGAAGTGCTTCACCTCCGGAGACACAGATTCTTACAGAAGAGAATTCATGATTGGCATTGGCATCCTGTTTTACCCCTTTTTCCCTGTCCTGCCGGTCTTTATATTCAAGCATCTGTCCATAAAGGGTAGGTACTCCGAAAAATATGGTAGGACGAAATTTTTCAAGGTGGCGAAAGATATTTTCCGGTGACGGCGGGCTGGGATTGAGAACAGCAGATGCCCCGACTGACATGGGAAAATACATGCCGTTACCAAGGCCATAGGCAAAGAAAAGACGAGCCGCAGAAAAACAGATATCATCTTCGGTGATTCCCAGAACGCCCTGAGCAAAAGACAGGGAAGTCACAACCGGATCATACTGGGAGTGAACAGCACCTTTAGGAGATCCTGTAGAGCCTGAACTATAAAGCCAGAAGCCGACGTCATCCTTCGAGGTGTTTTCGGTCTTGAGTGTAGCAGGAGCATGTCTGTACATCTGCTTGAAAGGGATATGCGCACCATTTATTTCCGATATTACGATCATATCGCGGAGATAGAAGAGGTCTCCCTTTATCTGGTTAATAACGGGAAGGAGTTGTTCCGATACAACAAGCACCCTTGCCCTGCTGTCGTTGAGATAATACTCATAATCTTCAGGTGTAAGCATGGTATTAACGGGAATAGGAACCGCCCCGATCTTGATAGCCCCCCAGAAGGCAGCATAAAACTGGGGGACATCGATCATAAGCACCATGATTTTGTCGTCGACCCTCACTCCAAGCTCTCTAAAACCATTGGCGGTTTTATTGGTCATCTTTTGAATGTCATTATAGGTATAATTCCGATATTCCGTATAGACTGCTATTTTATGACCACGCCCCTGACGGATGTTTCTATCGACAAAGTAATCCGCCGCATTAAAAAAATCTTTCGGTGTTTCAATAACCATACACAACCTCCTTCAAATATATTCGAAATTTACAAGCTTCCCCATCTTCCGGAATATGACACCCTCATACCTTATATTGGTCACGGTTCCCACAGTAAAATTAATCGTGTCGAAAGTATGAAAGAACGTTCATAGATCGGAAACAGAGGAATCAGCTTAAAATTTATCGGGGTTTTTATCAAGCATATTGTTTGGTTTTATATTTTTCGACTTGCTAAAACAGAATTATCTTTTTAAACCTCCTTTTCCCGACTTTAATGATAAATTCGTCAGAACCTTCGAAAAATGTTTCCTCACCAATAACTTTGTTGCCGTTTATAGCAACACCACCCTGATTGATCATTCGCTTTCCTTCGGTTGTGGAGGAAACCATGCCCATATTCAGGAGCATCTTCGGCAGCCATTTTTCTATCTCTTCCCTTTTTATCCTGACAACTTCGATATCATCGGGAACCTCTTTATTTCTGAATACCTTATCGAAATTCTCATGCGCCTCTGCTGCAGCCTGAAAGCCGTGAAATCTTTTGACAATCTCTTTTGCAAAATTAACCTTTGCGTCCCGCGGATGGACTGAACCCTCGCCAATCCCCTTCTTCAAAGTCTTGAATTCATCAACGGTAATGTCACTCAAAAGCTCATAATATTTCAACATCAGATCGTCCGATATGGACATGAGTTTGCCGAACATAATATCCGGTGATTCATCGATGCCCACATAGTTCCCGTAACTCTTACTCATCTTGTTGACTCCGTCAGTACCTTCGAGTAAAGGAACAGTAACAATGATCTGCGGTTCCTGGCCATAGGTCTTCTGCAAATCTCTTCCGACGAAGAGATTAAATATCTGGTCATGACCGCCAAGCTCCACATCCGCTTTTAAAGCCACAGAATCATATCCCTGTACAAGAGGATATAAAAACTCGTGGATACTTATAGGCAAATTATTTATATACCTGTTTTTAAAATCTTCCCGCTCCATTATCCTTGCCATCGTATACTGCGCACACAACCTGATCATATCGGCAGCATTCATGGATTCCATCCATTCACTGTTGAACCTGATCTCCGTCTTGTCCGGGTCAAGAATCTTAAAAACCTGTTCTTTGTATGTTTCGGCATTTTGAAGAAGTTCTTCTTTTGTCAGGGCCGGCCTCGTCTCAATTCTCCCCGTTGGATCCCCTATCATTCCGGTAAAATCACCGATCAAAAAAATTGCTATATGACCAAGTTCTTGAAACTGTTTAAGTTTTTGAAGAACTACCGTGTGCCCGAGATGCAAATCCGGCGCTGTAGGATCAAGACCAAGTTTGACCCTCAAAGGTCTCCCTGCTGATTTTGCTTTGTTCAGCTTGCTTCTCAGCTCCTCTTCGCTGATAAGGTCAACGGCGCCGCGCTTTATGATTTCAATCTGCTGCTCTATGTCCATAACCGACCCTTTTAAGCGTTTAGCGTAGACTTTTAATAGGTCATATACGATTTATAAGACCTATATTTTCCCTCTATGCTCTATGCTTCCTTATATTATTTTCTCCTTAATCCTCTCTATCTTCAGACATTTCCCGGT
>JGI24730J26740_1000915_pt1 | contig 17004 bp, 19 predicted proteins | sample EPASupsiteSAE347_FD_26740 | JGI IMG/M metagenome (IMG submission 26740)
CATGTTGAAGAAATCAACCGTGTGACCATCGAGGAGGCTATCCGCAGATTCCGTGAGCTTGGCGAGACGGACTGGCGGGCGGCAGCGCCCGTGCCCCGAACCGAATTGCCCTTCGAAAGCCTCGATGCGGCGTATAAAAAGATCAAGTTTGATGACCACAAATCTGAAAGCATTGGATGATGCTGGCACAATACGAGATAAAATTATTGCGACAGAGCAAGAAGGAATTAGGAGAGTTTGTACGGAAAATGTTCCGTGACACCTCCGCAGAGCGGAAAGCGTTGTAAACATGGCCATGACGCCCGAACAATTCATCGACCTCTGGAAAGACAACAAGCTCACCGAGCGGGGCGGGGCGCAGGCGCATTTCGACGACCTTTGCGACCTCCTCGGAGTGGACAAACCGCGTGATCCGGTCAGCTATTGTTTTGAGCGGGGCGCCAAAAAATCAGCCGGCGGCGACGGGTGGGCCGATGTCTGGAAACGCGGCTATTTCGGTTGGGAAAACAAAAAACCAGGGCGCGATCTTGACGCCGCCCTGAAGCAGCTCACCGACTATGCCCTGCAACTTGAAAACCCGCCGCTCCTCGTCGTTTCTGATCGCGAACGCATTATCATCCACACCGCCTTCACCGGCTACCCAGATGAGGTGCGCGAAATTCGCATTGAAGAACTTGTCAACCAAGAAAAGCTGCAAATCCTGCGCTGGATCTTCACGGACCCCCAAAAACTGCGCCCGGAAAAATCCACCGCCGCCATCACTGCCGAAGCCGCCGGGCACTTTGCCGAACTCGCCAAGGCCATGCGCGCCCGCGGGATTGACGGCCAACAGGTGGCTCATTTTCTTGTCCAATGCCTGTTTTGCATGTTTGCCGAAGACGAACTCCTGCTTCCCGGCAAGGTGTTCACGGAAATCCTCAAAAACGCCGGCGGCGACGCCGACAAGGCCGGCAAACGCATCGGTAAGCTCTTTGCGGCCATGCAGCAAGAAACCGGCGGCGAATATGGCGATCACGACATTGCCTGGTTTAACGGCAGTCTCTTTAAAACCATCGACATTCCCCCATTGAGCAAAGACGACCTGGCCGCACTGTACACCGCCGCTGCCGACATGGACTGGCGCGCCATCGACCCTACCATTTTCGGCACCCTCTTCGAGCGGAGCCTTGATCCCGCCGCCCGCGCCCCCCTAGGCGCGCACTATACCGACACCGGCACCATCGCCAAGCTCACCCAAACGCTGATTACCGAACCGTTACTGGCAAAATGGCAGACCGTCAAAGCAGTTATTGCCGCCGGGCAAGACAAAGGCCCACGCACCAGGGAATACAAGGAAGCCCGCGCCGCCTACCAAGGCTTCCTGCTGTACCTCCATCTCTTTCAGGTTCTCGACCCCGCCTGCGGATCGGGAAATTTCCTCTACCTCGCCCTCAAGGCCCTGCGCGATGTGGAAAAGCAAGCCCACATCGAAGCCCAGGAACTTGGGTTTGAGTCCGAACTCCTCATGCAAACAGGACCGCACAACATTCGCGGCATCGAAATAAATGAATTTGCCGCCGAACTCGCCCGGGTCACCGTCTGGATCGGCGACATTCAGTGGTGCCGCCGCAATGGACGGGAAATTGCCCGTAACCCCATCCTCCGCGCCCTCGATAGTATCGAACACCGCGACGCCCTCCTCAACCCGGACGGCAGCGAGGCAGCGTGGCCACAAGCTGATGTAATCGTCGGTAATCCGCCGTTTCTGGGCGGCAAGATGATGCGCAGCGAACTGGGCGATACCTACGTCGAGACATTGCGTAAACGTTATGAGGGTCGCGTCCCCGGCGGCGCCGATCTGGTAACCTACTGGTTCGAGAAGGCGAGGGCGCAGATTGCCGCAGGACAAACGGGGGCTGCGGGGCTGGTTGCCACCAATTCCATCCGCGGCGGCGCCAGCAGGAAAGTGTTGGAACGTGTGGTGAGTACGACGCGGATATTCGAAGCCTGGAGCGATGAGCCGTGGGTCAATGAAGGTGCTGCCGTACGCGTTTCATTGATCGGCTTTGGAAATTTACCAGGGATAAAATTAGACGGTAGGCCGGTTTCTGAAATATATGCGGATTTATCGGCTCAAGAGGAAGGAACTGTTGGGAGCAATATAACCACTGCCGGAACTTTGCGAGAGAATAAAGGGGTTTCATTTCAAGGGTCAGTTAGAGTGGGGCCATTTGATATTACAGGCGATCAAGCGCGTACCTGGCTTAAGTTGCCGACGAATATTAATGGATTAAAAAACCAAACGGTTTTACGTCCCTTACGCAACGCAATGGATTTAGTGCGCCGTTCCAGAGATAGTTGGATTATCGATTTCAACAAAATGTCTGAAGTGGAAGCTGCTTATTTTGAAGCGCCCTTTGAATACGTAAAACTTAATGTCAAGCCCTATCGCGACGAGAATCGTGATGAAGGCAGGCGTAAACGCTGGTGGTTACATGGGCGAACTGGTGATGATTTACGATCTGCGATGAGCGGACTCTGTCGTTGTATCGCGACACCACAAGTAGCTAAGCACCGCATTTTTGTTTGGCTACCTACGGTATTTTTCGCTGAATCTACGGTACTTGTATTCGCCCGCGGTGACGACACCACCTTCGGCATCCTGCATTCCCGCTTCCACGAACTCTGGTCGCTGGGTATGTGCACATGGATGGGCAAAGGAAACGATCCGCGCTACACACCCACCACCTGCTTCGAGACCTTCCCATTTCCCGAACACCTGACGCCGTGTGATACGGCGAACAAAGGACAGGGCGCCCTCGATACTCAGGCCGACAGCGCAGCCAAAGCCATCTCTGAGGCCGCCTTCAAGCTCAACCAGCTTCGCGAAAACTGGCTGAATCCACCCGAGTGGGTTGATTGGGTCATAACCCCTGAAGAGGAAAAAGCCGGCTACCCCAAGCGTCCGGTTGCCAAGCCCGGTTATGAGGCAGACCTGAAAAAGCGTACCTTGACAAACCTTTACAACGCCCGCCCTGCCTGGCTGGACATGGCGCACAAGACCTTGGACAAAGCCGTCGCCGCAGCGTACGGCTGGGATGATTATATCCCGGACATGACTGACGGAGACATCCTGCGCCGCCTGCTGGCGCTTAACCTGGAGCGGTCAAAGGCAACGAACACGCAAAATACTTGAACAGCGATGTCGGGACGCGAAAAAGAGGTTTTAAATGGGCCGGGGAGGTCTTTCGACAGCCTCATTCGTGGCTCGATGCGGTATTTGGAAAACCGGGAAAAAAGGAATTCAAGGCGTACCGACATCAGGACATGTGCGCCATGTGCGGGAAGAGATGCGAAGATCGGGTGGGGTAACGCGATTTATGGATGAAGATTATTATGCTGCGGCAAAGGAAAGATTGGATCGGCATAAGAAACAGGCGAGGCTATTTGACCCCGTCGATTGGCTTGCCGGGGTCGGAGGAATAAAGAATGTTGAGCAAGAGCGGCTTCTTTAGAGATTCTTTGCGTTCCCTGATTATTTTGCGCTCTTCAAAGCCGGCGGCGATAACGAATATGATCGTCAATATGAAAGTTATTATCTCCATGAACCCAATATAGGACATGACAAATGGGAAGTCAAGATATTTCTTTGACCATCACGGTAAATGAAAGACTCCGTGATGTTGCCGCAGATAACGATTTGCAAAATCTGAATAGGAGGGTGGATGAGGATGTCGGAAAAAGCGATAGTTGTTTTTGAAGAAAAGGAAATTCGCCGTTATTACGACTGGGAAGTATCTTGCCCTTTCTATCGATAGTTGATATGATTTGAATATGGACGAACAAGATTGGTGGGTAAACACTGTCAAGAGTGCAATAACGCTTTCGGAGATTGAGTTCGTATTCCGAAGCCTCTTCGTAAGCCTCTCTTCGACTTTCCGGATGTCGTTATTCATGCCGGCGAGACAGCGGTTAAAAAGCATCCATTATATGAGGCCGCAAAGACTGGAGACGCAGAGGCTGCTGCTGACCTCATACACGACACCTTCAATCCTGACGCAATAGAGGCATTAAAGGCATTATTGAATGGAAGAAAGCCCATCCTCATAAGCGCTCATGCGCCATATTCTGCCAAGATTGCGCCTGACCGCAATATATTGAAAGAACTGAGGGATAAGCATGGAAAAGAACTTGAAGACTGGTGGAAGGAAAGGTTCGCTCACACCTTCGACTGCCTTACTCAATCCGAAGCCCGGTACATACTTAGAACCGAGAATGCTGACCGAGTACGAAATAAAATTACTGAGGCAGAGCAAGAAAGAGATCGGAGAGGTAGCGAGGAAAAGATTTAGGGAGAAGTCGCTCTGAATCGGGCCAGGATAGTACTCCCTGATCAGGCATACTTTCATTCCCGTGAGTGGCAAGAGGGTGAGGCTTAGACGATGAAAGGGCGTAAGTTGTCAGACAGGGATCTTGAACGCCATGAGGCGAAACGGGACGTCTGGCGGGAAGTATTGGACGGCATAGACGAAATCAAGGCCGGAGGCGCGAAAAGGTATGTCGTCGCGCCGAAAACAGTGCAAAGATCGGGTGGGGTGAGTAATGCTATCGCGACAGACTTCCAGGGGACTTCATGCCTGTTTTGTCGCACGAACGGCTTCCTCGCAGGCGATGCGTGCTTCTTCCCAGAGGCGCTCCAGCTCTACCCTTCTTCTCTTGTCGGCTATGCGGCAGTCTATCCACCATGCTATTAAAAAAAGTAAGAATATCGCTTCCATGTGTTTAATTATAGGAACACAGCTATGGTAAGTCAAGAGATAAGTTTGATCATCAAAGTCCACGATGCGGCGTCATCGGAAATAAAAAGTTGCAAGGAGTGATTGAGAATCTATCGCCTGCGCTAAAGAAAGTTTAGGCGGCAGGCAACGGGCTTTAATAGACTTAACGATTTCACCACAAAGCATTTCATCGGCAATAGCAGCCTATGAAATGGGGTATAACTTTATTGATTACGAAAAAGACAATGAATATTACCAAGCAGCAAACAAGCGCCTGGCAATGCGTGCGAAGCAGGGGATGTTATTTGAGGACGAAATCAAGGAAGCCCGTGAAGATCAGCGGGAGGGGTCGTGCTCGATTTCTTGACGAATCTTTTCCGTCATCGCCGCTGTTTCTTTGATACGGCGATCCCATTCATGGCAACTGCGCTTATGTTCGATGCCCATATCCAGCAAGGCGGCGACAGCAAATATGAATAATATTACTTCCATGATTAAGATATAAGGACGATAGAACGGCAAGTCAAGATATTTCTTTGATCATCATAAATGAAAATGCGCCGTTATGCTGCCGTTGATAACGATTTGACAAAATCTGCATAGGAGGGTGAAAGAGGGTGCCGGAAAAAGCGATAGCTGTTTTTGAAGGAAAGGAAATTCGCCGTTATTACGACGAGACGACGGAGAAATGGTATTTCTCCGTCGTCGATATTGTTCAGATTTTGATACAGCAACCGGACTATCAGGCTGCGCGAAATTATTGGAAAGTATTGAAAAACCGTTTAAATAAGGAAGGAAGTGAGTCGGTTACAAAATGTAACCGACTGAAAATGAAAGCGGCGGACGGTAAAAAATATCTTACCGATGCCGCCGACGCCGAAACACTTCTCCGTCTTATCCAATCCGTACCCAGTCCCAAAGCGGAACCGATAAAGCTCTGGCTGGCCAAAGTCGGCTATGAGCGTATGCAGGACATGGCCGATCCGGCACGGTCTTTAGACCGGGCGCGGGAATACTGGCAACAGCACGGAAGAAGCGAAAAATGGATTCAGCAACGAATGATGGGACAGGAAACCCGCAACAAGCTTACTGACTACTGGAAAGACCACGACATTACAAAAGATGAAGAATACGCCATTCTTACCAATATTATCCATCAGGAATGGTCGGATATTACCGTAAAGCAACATAAGGAGATAAAAGGATTAAAGACGCAAAACCTCCGTGATCATATGAACGAAGCTGAGTTGATATTCACCGCCCTTGCTGAACTTTCTACTCGGCAGATTGCTGAAAGCATGGTAGCTGTCGGCATGGATGAAAATAAGAATGCCGGCCGGAAAGGCGGTGGGATTGCCAAAAAAGCGAGACTGGACCTGGAATCGAAAACCGGCAGGAAAGTTGTAACCGGAGAAAATTTTCTCCCGTCGGGGGTGAAGAAATCCTTGCCAAACTAGAATAAAGATTAAAATGAAGCTGAAATTTGCATCGAGAAAAATGCTTTGACCTATGATATTGCATTTAGTATCATGTAGCCTATGAGCGGCGCTGATAAACTTATTGCCAAGATGAGGAACAGTGAAGGGGTTGGAAAAATGAGTATCAAAGAAGTCAAGGCCATCACGCCTCCTTATCCCTTCGAGGCATACACTCATGTCATCAGCCCTCTTTCCTCCGAGGAAGGAGGCGGTTTTCTTATCTCCTTTCCCGATCTACCCGGATGTATTTCCGACGGGGAAACGATCGAAGAGGCGATTCAGAATGGCCGGGACGCCTTTCTAGCTTGGATTTCCGCACAAGTGGATATGGGTAAAGAAATCCCAAGGCCCTTATACCGTGTGCCGGAAACTGAACCGTCCATGTCCGGCAAGTTCGTCCAGCGGGTGCCGAAAAGCCTTCATGCCAAACTGGCCGTTCTTGCCAAGCAGGAGGGCGTCAGCCTCAATACCCTGGTCCTTACCTTCATAGCCGAAGGCGTAGGAATGCGGGAAGAAAATCGCCATGTTCAGAAGCTGACGGCATGAAATCAAGAATTGTCTCTCGCCTATATGAAATAGAAGCCGAGGAAAACGTACGGATCGTTTATGCCTGCGAATACGGCAGTCGGGCCTGGGGTTTTCCATCCACATGAAGGAAAGTCTGTCCTGATTTCCGCTTGACATCACACAGATAGCTGTGTATTAGTATGTGTGGGGGTGATATATGGCTACAAATTTGGCAATAGACGATAAACTGATCACAGAGGCGCAAACAATCGGAGGCGCCAGAACCAAAAAGGCAGCCGTTACGGAGGCATTAGCGGAATATATCCAAAGAAGAAAGCAGATACGGATCACGTCGCTATTTGGAAATGTGGATTATGATCCTGATTACGATTATAAAAAAACCAGGTCGCGGCAGTGAAAATCCTCGTTGACACTTCCATCTGGTCTCTGGCGTTGAGACGATCAGGGACGCTTTCCGAGAAAGACAAATCTCTGGTTTCCGAACTTAATGAACTTATTAGCGAGGTTCGCGTTGCCATAATCGGACCCATTCGACAGGAGCTGTTATCGGGCATTTCGATACAGACGCAATTTGATGCACTTAAAGAAAGACTTGCTGCTTTCGACGACATCCCGTTGACAAGGGATGATTATGAAAGGGCAGCAGAATTCTACAACACCTGCCGTAAATCCGGTATCCAGGGGTCACAGATCGACTTCCTGATATGTGCAGTCGCCGCCGGTAGAGAGATCCCGATATTCACGACTGATAACGATTTCCTCCTTTATGCAAAATACCTGACCATATCCCTTCATCGCTCGGTAAATAATGCATAAGGAGGAGTCGGAAAGGGCAGATGTAAATCGACTTGTCTGATTGCTCAACGATTTAGGATAGATTGATAGTGGGGAAATTACCGGGAATATCTCAAGGGCGATGTGGTGTGGATCAAGAAATACTTCTAGGTCCTGCGCCCCATCCTGGCGATGAACTGGATTGAGCGAGGTTGGGGCGTCGTTCCCACGGATTTCAACATTCTGGTGGATAAGCTGGCGATAGAACCGCCGGTCGCAAAGGAGATCGCAAATCTCCTGGCGGCCAAACGCGCCGGAGCGGAACTGGACCGGGGACCGCGAATTGAAGCCTTGAGCCGATTTATCGCGACTGAACTGGATCGCTGGGAAAAGAACAGTGTCATTCATCAGAAGCCTCCAATCAACAGCGGCAAACTGGACGAGCTGTTCCGGACGACATTGACCAAGGCATGGGATATTCAGAAGAATTCGAACGGTAGCGATTCATAAAGCCCAATAATTGGTTGATAATCAAGAGTTAATCATGTAGATTGGCAGTCAGGATCAACCGGAAATTATAAAATATTACCTGCTGAGACGATCACGGAGGAAAAGTGATGGAATCGACGGTCAGAAAAGCGGTGCGAAAGTTCAGTTACCAGGACTACCGGACCTGGCCCGACGATGAGCGTTGGGAAATAATCGCGGGTGAGGCGTGGTGCATGACTCCGGCCCCGACGACGAAACACCAGGGGATTCTGATAAGGTTGAGTTCAAGAATAGAGAGCCATTTTTTCGGCAAAAAATGCCGTCCCTTCACCGCCCCAACCGACGTCGTTCTGGACGAGTTCAACATCGTTCAGCCCGATATCTTGATCGTCTGTGACGAGAGCAAAATCAAGGATGCCAATATTCAAGGAGCCCCGGACCTGGTGGTGGAAATCCTGTCACCTTCGACGGGTATCAAGGACAGGCGCGAGAAGCGCGCAATATATGAACGGTTCGGCGTTCGGGAGTATCTCATGGTTGATCCTATTGCCGAGCTGGTCGAGCGTTTTATCCTTACGGAAAGGCTCACTGACGGGCTTGCGGACTTGCGCTACGGTTCACCGGATATTTTCAACTGGGATGAGCCCTTTACCTCCGCGGCGTTTCCAGACATGACCATAAATCTCTGGGAGGTCTTCGACCGGCAGCTCCCTCAGCCTCAAGAGACGACCGCCGAGCAACAGGTTCAGGAGCAGCGTCCGCCGAAATGATCCTGACAAAACAATGGATCGGACGGAAGAATACATAATCATAAGGCAATCATGGTCAAGGATATCAGAATATATTTTGCGACCTGCCGCCCCTTGGCGGTGAAATATGCTTTTTCTTACGATTTCATAAACGATTGCAAGTAATAGGGGATTTACTATTATGCCGCTCCTGACCATTTATTTCCAGCTCCATCAGCCTTTCCGGCTCCATCCGGACCGGGACAAGTTTCTCTGGGAAGAGAAAAACCGGGAAATATTCGTCAAGGTGGCTGAGAAGTGCTATTTGCCTGCGACCTATCTTTTCACTGAGTTGCTGCAGGCTTATCCGGAATTCAAGATCACCATGAGTATGTCCGGAGTATTTCTCGAACAGGCGGAAAACTATCAGCCCGAGGTTGTCAAGGCCCTCCAGGGTCTCGTCGACGCCGGCAAGGAGCGGGGCCAGATCGAGTTTCTCGACGAAACATACTACCATTCCCTGACCAGCCTCTTTCAGGACCCTGAAAAGAGGGAGTTTCGCGACCAGGTTTCTCTCCACCGCGATAAGATGCGCCGTCTCTTCGGTGTGTTCCCTACTGCCTTTCGTAACACCGAATTGATGTACAACAACAATATCGCCGCTGTAGTCGCGGACATGGGCTATCGGGCTATCCTTTGCGAAAAGCGGAATGACATGTTCATGAACGAGCAGGTCCCCATCTCTCCAAACGCCGTCTTCCGCGCCCTTGGTTTGAATTTGCTGGTCCTGCCGCGGCACCGGGAACTAAGCGACGATGTGGCCTTCCGTTTTCCCCACCAACCCGTGACGCCGGAGATGTACGCCTCCTTTATCTCCAAGATTGATGGCGAAGCGGTACTCCTTGGTTTTGACTATGAACATATCGGAGAGCACATCTGGGCAGATAAGGGTATTTTTGACTTCTGGCGCGGTCTCCCCGAGGCGCTCCGTCAATATCCCGCCATTGTCATGGCCAATCCCACCGAGATTGCAGACAATTTTAAGGACGCAACTTGTCCGGATGTGGATATTGACGGACTGGCCACATCTTCCTGGGCAGACGCCAATCGGGATACCTTTGGCTGGTTGGGAAACCTGACCCAATATGAGTTATTTCAGGACATCGAGTCGATGGAGAATGACGCCCGCCGGGCCGGGTCAGAGGAGATGACCCGCTGGCGCCATCTGACGACGTCGGATCACGTATATTTCCTCCATGAAAACATCGGGGAAGATCATGCCGTCCACGCCTATTTCAATCCCTACGGAGGATCCATCTCCCAGCCGACCTATATCCTGACCCGCAAAATAGACCAGTTGCAGATTGCCATCCAGCGCTTTGAAGTGATCAAGAGAAAAGAGAAAACGGCTATTCTCATCATTACCCCGGAAACGGGACACCTGCCCGAGGAGATGGGCGATCTGGCAAAGTACATTTCCGGGAAAAGCGGCGGTTTGGGAGAGGTAGTTTCCGCCCTCTGCGAAGGTATGACCGAGCGCGGCATCCATGTCCACCTCGCGACACTTAACCTGAAGCGCCGGTTTCAGCGGGAGAGCATGCTGGATGAAAGGGAGTGGCGTGAGATTCGCTACCAGATTGATCCGAAAAGGATCCATCTGGTCAGTTCCGCAGTGTTTGCCGACAATCTTAACGCCTATGCCGGTAATCCCCTCTTGACGGCTGCCGAATTTCAGCGGGAGATCATCAACAATGTCATAAAAACGGTCCGGGCGCAGCACCAGGGCAAACTGATCATTCATTCTCACGATTGGATGGCGGGGGGCGCCATAACCGCCTACGCCCGGGAAACGGGGCTGCCTGTCCTGCACACCGTCCATAATGTCTTTACGGCCCATCTCCCGCTCGAGTTTCTGGGGGGGGTTAATCTCAACAATTTCAATCAGCATCTCTTCTTATCTTCCGACAATGGCAGGCAATGCGTGGATTGTCAGGCTACGGCCATCAAGAATGCCACGATGATCAATTTTGTCGGCGAACGATTTCTTAAAGAAGTTGTGGATGACTACTTCATGGACCGACCGATCATTCCGGCGAGTGTTCGCCAGGAAGTGAAAGCCAAATATTATCATGACGCCGCGCGGGCGATTATCAATGCCCCGGCGTCAAACATGTATCCCGAAAACTGTCCCTATCTGGTCAACCAGTATGGCCCCAATGATGACATTTTGACGGTAAAAAAAGAAAATCTTATGGAGTTTCAGCGGCGGATAGGACTGAATATAGACCGTGACGCCATACTATTTTATTGGCCCGCCCGTCTCGATCCCGTCCAGAAGGGGGTTGAATTGCTGGAACTAACGGCTCAGCACTTTGTTGATGCCCATCAGGACGTCCAGATTGCCATTGTCGCCGATGGGGTGGGAAACGACCGCACCCACGTAGATATCCTGGGCAGGATCGCCTATGCCTCCCAGGGGCGTATTGCCTTCCATCCCTTCACGGAAGGCTTGTCAATGCTTGGCTATGCGGCGGCAAATGACGTCTTCGGAGCTTCGCTCTACGAACCATGCGGACAGATCGATCAGGTTGGCAACCTGTTCGGGGCCACCGCCACGAATCGAGATACCGGGGGCTACCATGACAAGATTCGAGAATTACGGCTGAAGGAAGATGGAGCCCCTCAGGATGTAGGGAACGGATTTCTGTTCCGGGATTATGATGCGGGCGGACTCTGGTATGCCTTGCGCAAGAGCCTGCGCTTCCATCGTAAACGCAGTGAAATGAGAGAAATACAGCTTAAACGGGTCATGTGTGAAGCCCGGGAAAAGTACGATCTGGGAAATATGATCGCCGAATACATCCGGATCTATGAGCGGCTTAATGGCGACCAGCCACTAATCTGATTAGCATGAAAATGCCCATCCATGTCCTCCTCCCCTTCGAGGGGAGGATTGAGGTGCGGATGGGGGTAAGCATTTTCACCTATTTCGGGTCATGTACTCGTTACAAATTCTTGACCCATCCCCCTCCTAACCTCCCCCTTGAAGGGGGAGGAAATTTTCCAATTCCTTCGGGATGTTCTTTTGTGTGATCAGGAGTAGGGTGGATGATGCGAAGCGCATCCACCAAAAACATGCATATTATTGGTGGAACCGCTTCGCTTTTCCACCCTACATTTCAATATTTAACGTCTCCAGCCCAGATCAAGGCGCAGGTTTTTCGGCGCCTCAATAGAAACGCCGGTAGAGATGATCTTTTTTTCACCTGCCGGGATGTCCAGCAGCCAGATCTGACCGGTAGGACTATTTTCCGAAGCCTCCGGACTGTTCTTGAGGGTGATTTTAATCTGGTCATCTCTTGATTGGGGCAAAGGTTCCTCCATCCGGACCCTTATCGGATAATTACGTCCGTTAGCGATTTCGATCCGCCATTCCCAGCGGTAAGTCTGCTTGTCGGCAAAGAAGGACTTCTCCCCGGAGGCCTGGCTGAGAAGAACGGATGATGCCTTGATTAGAGGATCGGCGCCAAAGTATATGGTGTCTTCCCGCCCCGTCAAGGAAAAGGGTCGCTTTCCGATCAGGGCGCCATCGATCATGAAAGACGCCGTCCCCCTTGGGATTTCCTTGTCTTCCTGAAACTTAACGGCCCCGCGGATAAATGTCTGATCCCCCTGGGCCGGTCTTGCCAGATAGGTGAACTCAACCGGCCATATTTCTTCCCGGACCTTGAGTCGCTGCTTGCTGCCTGCATTGAGCGAACGTTTACCAAGATTCCAGACATGAAAGGAGCTTTCCCTGCTCAGGCTTGGCGCCTCACTGGGGTTGGCGGCAAGGGCTGACGGAGCTGCCGCTTCGTCACTCATTTTTTCCTCCATCAACATGCGCTTGGCTTTGTAGACCACCTCTTGACGCGGCTTGATAATCCAGGCGGGTAAATCTTGCGGGGTAATGTTAGTATTTTGCTGGAGAGTGGCCAATCTGATATCCACATGACGCCAATCCTGACCGGAACTCTGCCAGATTTCCGCTTCCCAGGAAAAGAGGATATGTTTTTTCAGAGGTTGCGCTTCCAAACGGTATAGAGAAGTCCATCCGCAACCCGACATGTTATAGGTGTAAATAAGCGTGGCCTCGGCAGCGGCCGGTCCTGACAGGAGGAGCGTTACCTCCCAGGCAGCCTCTTTTTTACCGACTGTCTGAGTTAAAATGTCTTGCAGTTCCTTAACTCTTTTGTTTGCTTCCTCAAGTTGTGGTTCAAGGGCCAGTTTGTCCTGAATCATCTTCCTGATGTTTTTACCAATGGCATTGGACATGTTGCCGGCATCGGCAATAGTCTTTACCTTGGCCTTAGTCTGAAGCTGCCAGAACTGGATTTGAGTATCCAGGGCGCGGATGCCTGCCTGAAGGGAGCTCTGCTCGTTTTTAAGCTTGGTGAGTTTTTTCCTGAGAGTTAAGATGTTTTGATCATCCGGGGGGATTATCTGGCGCCAGGTCTGGTCCATTATCGTCAAAGAAGCGGGGCTTTTGAGCTGAGTAGACAGAGTGTCCGGATCCGCCTGCCCGGGAATGGTAATGGTAGCCTGTCGCAAACCGTTATCTACCGATTTGAGTCGAACCTTCTGTAGCTCATTGACTTGCGCCGATTGCGGATAAAAAGTCACCTCAACAGGAGCGGCGAAAAGGTGTAAGGGGGCAAGTAAAATGGAGAATATAACAGCAGAAAATATTTGCCTGGCGCTTCTATTCATAATCAATCCTCCTAAGAAAATCATGGAGACCATCATAGGGAGCAAGGGCTTGTATGTCAACCGATTATTAAAATAATAATTAAAGGATGCAGCGCAACGCAGCATCCGGTGCTTTTTACGAAGGCGTCAGCGTTTTATGTCCTGGGCGATCCTGATGACTTTATCCATGACCTCATCAATATCAATCGTCATCAGGCGGCGGTCCTTCATAACTATCTTGCCATTGATGATGCTCGTCTGGACATCAGCGCCCGAGGCGGCATAGACAAGTTGGGAGAAGACATTATAAACAGGCGTCAAATGGGGCTTCTTTAGATTGACAATGATTAGATCCGCCTTCTTGCCCACTTCGACAGACCCGATCAGGCGTTCCAGCCCCAGGACCCTGGCCCCGCCCATCGTTGCCATTGTCAGTACGGTGCGGGCGTCCATAATCGAGGGATCCATCTTCATCACTTTATGTAATTTTGCAGCGGAATCCATTTCACCAAACATGTCGTGATCGTTATTGCTGGCGCAGCCGTCTGTACCCAGTCCCACATCGATGCCGGCGGCAAGCAGCTCAGAAATGGGACCCACGCCGGCAGCAAGCTTCATGTTACTCTGGGGATTATGAGAAACCTTTACCCGGTTTGCCGCCAGACAGGCGATTTCCCCGGTGTCGAGCCAGTTGCAATGGATCGCGACGGTCATCTCGTCCAGAACCCCCAGAGCAGCGAGGTGGTGCACCGGCGTGCGGCCATAGCGATTCATGATGATTTCTTTTTCATCGCTGATTTCCGCAAGATGGATCAGAAAGGGAACGGCATGACGACGGGCGATCTCCTTGATGGCGCTGATCGTTTGGGGAGAACAGGTGTAAGGGGAATGGCAGAAAAGGGCAGGGGTGATCATGGGGCTTTCGGGCCGCCATTTTCCGATAAATTGTTCTGCTGCTTTGGAGTGTCTTTCAACCTCTCCTTCCGAGACATTGTCCAAATCCAAGTCGAAGAAGCCCATTCCAGATACGCAGCGGATACCGCATTCGCGGGCAGCTCGGGCCACGCTGCTCTCGTAAAAATATCCGTCACAAAAGGTTGTTGTTCCTGACAACAACATCTCCGCAATTCCGAGCAGGGCGCCGGCATAGACCATCTCCCGGTTGACATGTTTTCTCTCTGCCGGAAAGATATGATTGTTCAGCCAGTCCATTAAGGGAAGATCGTCGGCGAGGCCGCGAAAAAAAACCATGGGAACATGGGTGTGCGTGTTGACAAGGCCCGGTAGAATTGCACACCCCTCGGCATTGATGATTTCTTTGGGCGCGTAGAGACTGACCAGGGGAGCGTGGGCTTTCTCGATAAAAAGAATCTCCCCATCACGAATGCCGATTAGGGGATCTTCGATAACGGCGTTGTCCCCGGCAAGAGTGAGGAGTCTGCCGCCCTGAATCAGGATATCAAGCGGGGCGCTGCAATGGTTCATGATGCTATCTCATTGCTTTCTCAGGCTTTCCCTGACATTCGACGCTATCTGGTTGACCCGATCCATTGCTTCCTGTTCGTTGATCGTCAGGAGACGACGGTTTTCCATGACCAGCTTACCGTTGATAATGGAGGTGTCCACATCAGCTCCTGTAACGGCGTAAACGAGGTGAGAGTAAGCATTGTACATAGGGGTCAGATGAGGTTTACGGGTATTGATCAGAATTATATCGGCTTTCTTCCCTGCTTCCAGGATGCCGGTCAAATGGCCCATCCCTAATGCCTGGGCTCCGTTGCGGGTGGCCATTTTAATTACGGTGGGGGCAGGCAGGACAGTGGGATCCAGGGTGGCGACTTTTGCCAGTTTTGCCGCCGTATCCATCTCCTGAAACATATCCAGATTGTTGTTGCTGGCGCAGCCATCCGTACCGAGAGCGACGTCAATGCCAAGTTTCAGCATCTGGGAGACAGGGGCGATGCCGGAGGCAAGTTTCATATTGCTTTCCGGATTGTGGACGACCTTGCATCCGTGATCTGCGAATATCCCCATGTCCTCTTCATCCATGCAGACGCCATGAAATACGATGAATCTTTCATCAAGATAACCGATATCCTTAAGAAAGTGTATTGCTTTCTTCCCATACTTATCTGTCAGTTGCTGAGCTTCGGCGCTGTTTTCAAGAAAATGCATAGCGATGGGAATGTTGTATTCCCTCGCAATGTCTTTAGCGTTCTTGAGGAGGGACGGCGAACAGGTATAAAGGGCATGTGGCTCAACAACGATCTGGACGAGGGGGTCGCCGGACCATTTTTCAATGATTTTCCTTGTATAGCTTATTCCTTCTGCAGGAGTTTTGAAATTGGGGGAAGGAAAGTCAAAAAGGACCTCTCCGACGAGGCATCTCATGCCGGCGTCCTTTGCCGCGGAGGCAGTCTCATCCTCGAAGATGTACATATCACAGAAAGTGGTGGTCCCGGACTTGATCATTTCTGCGCAGGCCAGCAGACTCCCCCAATAGGCAAGCTCGGGAGATACATTTCTGGCTTCGGCGGGAAAGATGTAGTCGTTCAACCAGGTCATGAGATCCATGTCATCGGCAATGCCCCGGAAACAGGTCATGGCGGCATGAGTGTGGCCATTTACCAAACCGGGCATGACAATACAGTTGCGAGCGGATATTTCCTTCTTACCCTGGTACTTTTTCTTTATGTCTTCCGTATAACCCAAGTCAAGAATCCTGTCATCTTCAATGGCAAGGGCGCCGTGATCATAGATGTTTCCCGGGTTGTCCATGGTTACGATCAATCCCTCCGTGATCAAAATATCAACATAACGCATTTGCCGCCCCTTTCAAAATTTCACTGCTCGGCATTTTGCACATCTCTGAAAAAATGTCCAGAGGGACAAGATGTAATTCTTGACATGAATTACGGGAAATAATATTTAGAAAAAGAATAAAATAAGGCCTGGGTGGCGGAACTGGTAGACGCAAGGGACTTAAAATCCCTCGATCCTTGAGGTTGTGCGGGTTCGATTCCCGCCCCAGGCACCAATATAAACAAGGGGCTAGCCAATTTAGGTTAGCCCCTTGTTTCTTTGATTATGAAAGAAGCTCAGGGTAGCTTAAGATTACCGACGGAAGGCGTTCCGGGCATGATAATGCGGGACTCTTCCTTGCGCTGCAATTCTTTGGCCTCTTCAACCATCTTTTTTATGAAGGAATTAAGAGCTTCCGGGAATTTGTCAATGGCTTGCTGAAGGTGTTTCGCCTCGATGGGAAAACGTACCGGAAGTGGACCTTGTTGTGTGACCAACTGGGTATTGCCGATAAACATGACCTTGCGCTGTTTGTCAAGCTCGGCATTAGGCTTGACGGGCGTCATCTGATGTATTGAACCGACTGTCAAATCAGAGAATATTTCTTCCCGGTAAAGATTGTTTTGATTGATCCTGATGGTAGGTGGCCTATTTTCTTCCATAAGATTTTCTCCCCTATTAAAGCATGTATTTAATCGCGCCATGTTAGCCCACGGCACA
>JGI24730J26740_1000929_pt1 | contig 16804 bp, 16 predicted proteins | sample EPASupsiteSAE347_FD_26740 | JGI IMG/M metagenome (IMG submission 26740)
GTAAATTTGAATAAAAAGTCGTTTGGAGAGGCTAAAAGGTAGTTCTGCGTACTGTCGCTGTCGGGGAGCCAAACTTCAGGAGGCCATCGAAAGATGGCCTCTTTTGTTTTGGCGAACCCTCATGGACCCGAAAAGGGGTAATAGGGGAAAAAGACTGTTTTCCCCCTATCCAGTCCACTCCTACGCGGAACGAAAAGGAACAGCGAGGCTGAAAGCCGAGCGTTAGGGAAAAACCATCAGGGTTTTTCCCTAAGGAGCGAACGCCAGGGGTAATTTACTTAGCTACGCAAAGTAAGCGACCCATGAGCGGGGAGAAAATACTTTCTTCAAAAGCAAAGCCGCAGTGACGGTTGGAGTCCATGCTGGGTAATAGGGGGGAAAGATTGTTTTTCCCTGAGGAGCGAACGACAGGTCCTGTCGAGCCTGCGCCCGTAATAATTTCCAATTGACAACTATCTCCGAGTGCCTTACAATACGAACAAGAAGATTGACCAATGGGTCCGGAGGGTAACCTCCGGAGGATTTAGATGGTCGGGCCGCCATCTTGCATATTAATGCAGGATGGCTTTTTTGTTTGAAAGAGGTCTTTATGAGACGAATACTGCTGTTTATTCTCCCGATTTTGATCATTGTAGCCGCGGCTTTTACCGCTTTTGGGTTTATTCAGGTCCGGTTTGAGGAAGAAAAACTTATTGAAGATGTACAGCGCAAGGCAAAGTCTATTGCTGAGAGTATGGAATTATCAGTCAAACATGTGCTTGAAAATAATGATCTTAAGAATGCCAATTACCTGGTTGAGAAGTTTCAAACGCGGGAGAGGCTGCAGGGTTGCGTTATTTATGATAAAGAAGGCGTGGTATTCGCCATAACCCGCAGATTTCTTGACTGGAAGGAGAAACAAAAGCCGTACCTGAGAGAGGTTCTGCAAACCAAAGAGCCTCGAGGCGGGATCGAGCAGTTTAAGGAATACACGGTATATAGTTATGTGCTTCCGATCGTTGAAGAAGACACGGCCGTCATCGGCATGGTCGAGGTTATTCATGATACTTCCTATGTCTTTACCCGGATTGCTGAATTGTGGCGCAGGATCAGCGGCACGCTGGTTATTCTGGTTATTTTGATCCTGTTTATCTCGTTTTTCTTGCATAAACAGATCTTTGTGCTTCCGGTGCAGAGGCTCACGGAATGGTTCAAGCATTTCCAGAAAGGCGAGACCGACGCCAACCATCCTATTAAGGAACTGGGCGAATTGGGAAATCTGGCCAGTGAAGTCGAACAAGTAGCGTTGAGCCTGCGGGTTGCCCGGAAAACAATGTCAGATGTGGCTTCGGCGCGTTTGCAGAACGATGAGCTCTGGACCGAAGAAAAATTGCGCGACCTTATTCACGCGAAATTGGGGGAGAACGCTTTATTTGTCATTTCCAACCGGGAACCGTATATGCACGTTTTGGATGAAGCGACTGGTACTGTTTCCTGCATCCGGCCGGCAAGCGGCGTCGTTACCGCCATTCATCCCATACTTTGCGCCTGCGGAGGGACGTGGGTCGCCCACGGCGGAGGCAACGCTGATAAAAAGTTCGTTAATTCCAAAGATAAACTGGGTGTGCCTCCTGAAGATAACCGGTATATCCTGAAAAGGGTTTGGCTCTCTAAACAAGAAGAAGACGGATACTATTACGGGTTTTCAAACGAAGGCCTATGGCCATTATGCCACAATACTCACACCCGGCCGATATTCCGCGAAGAGGATTGGCAGATGTATAAGAAAGTTAACCAGAAATTCGCGGATAGCATCCTGGAGGAATTGCCGGCGCAAAACCCGTTTATCTTTATCCAGGATTATCATTTTACCTTGCTCGGAAAAATGATAAAAGAAAAGCGCCCGGACGCGAAGATCGCGTTGTTCTGGCACATCCCCTGGCCCACTCCGGAAGCTTTTCAGATCTGTCCCTATCATAAAGATATCCTCGAAGGAATGCTGGGCTGCGACCTGATCGGTTTTCATGTCCAGAACCACTGCAANAATTTCCTGGATACCGCAAACCGGCTTCTGGAGTCGCGGGTGGATACGGAAAAATTCAGCGTTGTGCGTTTCGCGAAAGAGACCTTTGTCCGGGCTTTTCCCATCAGTGTCAAGACCCACATGAACGGCAACGCTATAAACTCTGATACGCAGAAGCAAACGGAAAAGCTGCGGCAGGAATTTAACCTGCAAGGCATGACCGTTGGCGTTGGGGTGGATCGTATCGATTACACCAAGGGCATTGTCGAGCGGATACTGGCCATTGACCGCTTTTTGGAGAAATATCCGCAGTACCGCAAGAAATTCGTGTTTGTTCAACTCGCCGCTCCCAGCCGCACGCATATTAAGCGCTACCATGACCTTATCTCGGAGATCGATGAATTAGTCGAAAAGACAAACTGGAAATATATGGACGGCAACTGGAAGCCGGTTTTGTATCTGAAACGCTATTTCTCAGCGGACGAGATCGCTCCTTTTTACGCGCTGGCGGATATTTGTATCGTAAGTTCCCTGCATGATGGGATGAACCTGGTGGCCAAGGAATATATAGCCGAGAAACACGATTCCAAAGGCAGCCTGATCTTAAGCCAATTTACCGGAGCGGCTAAAGAACTGACGGACGCGATACTGGTCAATCCGTATTCCATTGAGGAATTTGCCGACAGCATCCGCTATGCGATCGAAATGCCTNCCGAGGAGAAGCAGAAACGCATGCGGAATATGCGTAAGATCGTCGCCGAGAACAATGTCTATCGCTGGGCCGCGAACATTATCGCGGAATTAACCGCGCTTAAAAAAGCATAATATGAAATATTTGTTCGCAGCCTGGGAAGCAGTGAAGAAACGAATAAGCGCGAGATCTCTGATGTTGTTTCTTGACTTCGACGGAACGTTAGCGCCCATAGTTGCCCGACCGGAACAGGCTCGCTTGCCGAGAAAAACCTCGGAGCTGCTTAAAGCCTTATCAGAAAATAAGGCGTGTAAGATCGCTATTGTGAGCGGCAGGGCATTAGAGGATATTAAACGGAAAGTTGGGCTTGAGGGCCTTGTTTATGTTGGTAACCATGGGTTGGAGCTGGAGGGGCCTGATTTACGGTATACGTTTTTCGAATTCTGCGAATTCCGGGGTGTGCTTGATAATGTCACAATAAAACTCGCGGATGTCGTTCGGCGTTTCGAGGGAGCTTTTATCGAGGACAAAGGAATAAGCTTATCGTTGCACTTCAGGTTGGTATCTCCTAAAAAAATGTTAACTTTGACCAATGCTGTTCGTGAAGCGTTGATCCATTATATCGTGAAAAACCAGATCAAAGTCAAGAGGGGGAAAATGGTCCTTGAAATAAGGCCTCCTATTATCTGGGACAAAGGTAAAGCGGTGCTCTGGTTGAAATATCGCTGGGAATGCGCTCTCGCGGATAAAGCCGCGGTTGCGGTGTATGTTGGTGATGATACTACGGACGAAGACGCCTTCAAGGCTATAAAAAATAAAGGGCTGGCTATATTCGTTGGCGAACCGAAAGAATCCCACGCGCAGTATTATTTAAAAGACCATAACGAGGTCCAGGATTTTTTGGAGAGGATTTCAGGGATAATGCCTGCCTGAATCTTTTGCCGCGTTAACTGCAAAGATGAACGATGAAAAAAAGATTTTTTGAACAATCGTTGCTCGTATTAACTGTCGGTAAGTGGGTGTGTTTATCCGTTATTATTGGTTGTATCGTGGGGATATCGACTGCGATATTCTTAAAAGCGTTAAATTGGAGCACGGCCTCTCTTTCGCGTTATAGCTATTATTTTCTGCTTATGCCCCTTGCTTTCTTTGTAAGCGCGTTAATCATTAAATATCTTGCTCCTGACGCGGAAGGGCATGGGACGGAGAAAGTCATTGAGGATATTAAAGTCGGTTTTAGTTTTTTTAAACAAAAATAAAAAACAATGAACATGCTTCAACAAGCGAAACAACCGTTCAGGTTCCATACGCGATTAAATCTCACCGAATTGACCGGGCTTCGCGCGTCGATCCTGCCGCAACTGCTTAAACTGATCAAGAAGGTCCCGGGCTCCAGCATATATTATCACACCCACCATTTTCTGGAACAGCATCAATATCTTTCGCCGGAGCCGCCGAACGATTTCGCCTATTGGGTTTCTCAGGTCCTGGGAGAAGAGGAATTGGCGGAGCGGCTTGCCAGTATTGACATCGTGCGGTTTCTTACGATCCGCAGCCTTCGTGAACAGTTCATTTCGACTATTGAAACATATCTTGAGGAAAAGCCGTTGTCAAAGCTGAGGTTTGCCGGCGAGGGGGAAGAGTTTTACTTCATAAAGTCGGTTAGTTTTATTATTCCTACCGCGCGCGTCGCGAACAATCTGGAAGAGTTTGTTAAAATTATGGAAAAAATAACCATTGAATCTATTTATTTCCACGTTTTTGAAGCGCGGCTGCGGCTTGAGCGCCCGACTAATGATTTCTCGGAATGGATGGAGGAATCTCTGGGTTGTAAAGATATAGCGGATGAGATCGCGCGTCTTGATCCATATACCTATACGATGGAAGAGTTGCGCAAGAGGATCATTTCAATAGTCAGGTCGGGATATGTCAAAACTTAGCGAATATATACCTATTGTAGGTCAGTCGACGATCGACGACTTGAAGCTTCTCGCTGAGAAACTTCGGGGAAAAGTCGTCCAGAATATCAATTCTACCGCGGTTGGAGGAGGCGTTGCTGAAATATTGACCCGGATGATACCTTTTTTGCGCGAGTTGGGCGTTGACGCGCGCTGGGATGTCATCAAGGGCGGTGAAAAGTTCTTCTCGGTCACTAAAAAATTCCATAATGCCTTGCATGGCAGAGCCGAGAATATAACGGAAGAAGACATTCGGATATTTATGCAGACCAGCCAAAGCAACCTGGCTGAATTAGACACCTACGGGGACATTGTATTCATCCATGATCCCCAGCCTATCGCGTTGATCGCGAAAAAGAAAGACAATAAATGGATCTGGCGCTGCCACGTGGATGTTTCCGATCCTCAGCAAAAGGTCTGGGATTTCTTGATGGAATTTATTCCGCGTTATGACTCCGCGGTTTTTTCCGCTCCTGGTTTTTCGCGGCCTCTACCGGTGCGGCAATTCCTTATTGCCCCTTCGATCGATCCCTTAAGCGATAAGAACAAGGAGTTGCCGCAAGAAACTATCAAAGCAGTGCTTGANAAATACGGTATCCCCACGGATAAGCCGCTTATAACGCAAATATCACGTTTCGACAGGCTCAAAGATCCGGTGGGAGTGATCGAGGTCTATAAAAGGGTCAAGAAATATATTGATTGTCGGCTTATTCTTGCCGGAGGGACCGCTTCTGACGACCCGGAAAGCGTTCAGGTCCTTGAGGAAGTTCGGGAACGCGCGGGGAATGAAAAGGATATCCATATCCTTATCATGNCTCAGAATGATATAGATGTAAATGCCCTGCAGCGCGCCTCAGACGTGATCTTGCAGAAATCATTGCGTGAAGGTTTCGGATTGACAGTCGCGGAAGCGCTCTGGAAAGCCAAGCCGGTAGTTGCTTCGCATGTTGGCGGTATACCTTTACAGATCAAGAGTAAATATTCCGGACTCTTGTGCCGTTCAATAGATGGCGCTGCTTTTGCCGTTAAACAATTACTGAATAATCCGGGATATGCCAGAAAATTGGGGGAGAATGGCAAGGCGCATATAAGGAATAACTTTCTGCTTACTCGTCATCTCAAAGATTACTTGCTTTTGTTTTTATCTTTGTACCACTCTGAAGATGTGGTGTATTTATAGCGCTAGAAATGCCGTTGAACCAAAAAAGGAGGATAGGATGAAGTTTGTTTTTTGGACATTTGGTAGCTGTATCTTTCTGGGGATCTTATGTATTATTTTCGCTTTGACTCATGGCGGTTACTGAACGGAGGTTTGGATGCCGGTAAGGCTATTGCAGCACTTAGGAATATTTGGGCTTATGGTTCTGTTCGCGNNGTTATTNCTTTCTATGAATAGTAGAGAACCAAAAGCACGGAAAGAAGGTATCAAAGCATAGGAGGTGGATATGTCACAAAATGCGCAGCACGTCTTAGCGGGCATTATACTTGTAGTTGCATTTGTGGCGTTCTTTACTTTTATGTATATTCTCAATAAGAAATCAGGGAAATAAGGGGGAATTTAGTATGCCTATTGACGTGTACCAAGATTGGCCTGTTTATGTGCTTTTAGGTGGAGTTGTGTTCTTTTTTGTGTATGTCATTATAAATGGCCATATGAATGAAAAGAATTTAAAAAAACAACAGGATAAAGAAAAGTAATAATCCGGCGCTATTTTAAAACAGTGAGAATATATGGATTTTAATAAACTATTATCGTTGTTTATATCTTCGGTATTTATTAACAATGTGATCTTGGCTCGTTTTTTAGGATTATGCCCTTTTATCGCAATATCCAAGAATACCAAATCGGCGTTTGCCATGAGTATGGCAGTCACCTTTGTCACTACCGCGACTTCAGCGTTAACCTGGTTTATATATGAATTCCTCCTGATCCCCGCCCATTTAACTTACCTGCGCACCTTGGTTTTTGTCCTAATAATCGCCGCGTTTGTCCAATTGATCGAAATGGTGATCAGGAAAACAATGCCCGCGCTTTATCGCGCTTTTGGGATTTATCTTGTTTTGATCACTACTAATTGCGCGGTATTGGGCGTGGCTGTTTTAAATATTGATATGTTCTTTACCGGCGGTAGACCTGTTCCCGCGAGCTTTATGTATGCAGTTTTCCAAGGCTTGTTCGTTGGCCTGGGTTACACCTTGGCGATGCTTTTAATGTCAGGTATCAGAGAGAGACTTGAATTGTGCGATTCGCCTAAATCCCTGCAAGGTATGCCCTTGGCTTTTATTGTTGCGGCATTGATGAGCTTGGCTTTTATGGGGTTTAATGGGTTTAAATTTTAGTTCAAAATATTCCCGGGTTTTTCCGCAATCCTATGCCTTTTGCGCGGTTTTGTGGCATAACTTAGCAGGTTGAAATCATGGGCGTACAATCGTTGCCCTGATGCCGGCGAGAGTCCGATTAACCAAGGGCCTGGTTTTCGGATTATGCGTTTGGGCTACCGGCATGTTGCCCGGGATGTTTGCAACCCATTCTTTTATGACAGTAGCTACCGGCGTTGTCGTCTACCGGACTATTTTAGGCCTGGTTGAAATGCCGATCAAAGGTTTAATAATCTCCGCTATATACGGCGAATAGAGAGTTATTAAGTAATTTTTTAGTTTCTTTCACCATGACCAGTTGCGAAATTCGTCAAATAAGGAAGCCAAATTCAGGAGGCCATCGAAAGATGGCCTTTTTGTTTGGCGGACCATAAGAGGGGGTTGATTTTGCAACCCGCTGTGATAAAATATATTACATGAAAAACAAAAGTCCGTTCAGAAAAATGGCGCGGGGGATTATTGCGATTTGTTTGTTATGCATTTGCGATAGCCGTGTTTTCTCTGAAGATTCGCAAGTGACTATAATAATGGAAAAAACAGAATATGCGGTAGGAGAGAAAATCGCAGTAAATGCGGACTTCGCCGGTGTTGTCTATGTATGGCCTTATGGCTGCTGGTCTGTGCAGAAATTGGAGGCTGGGGCGTGGGTAACTATAGCAAAAAGCGGGTGTATCTCTTTGGCCTCTTGCAACGCAGTTAATTTCGATAAGCCCGAGCAGTGTAAGTCTGTATCGTGCGAGCGGGATTGCTGGTATGAAACACAAATCTCAAATCCTGCGCGTAATTATTACGCCCAATGGGCTTGGGATCAGGAATATGAAGTCGCCAGAAAAACATATGGGTGTGAAATGTTCGGAAGCGCAAGAAACGAAGAGTGTATAGTTTACAGCCCGGTTCCGCCAGGAAGATACAAGGTTGGATTTGAGTATGCTTCCGCAATCGATGANAATGATATCTTCAAAAAAGACGGTATAGATATTAACCGTGTTGAAAGAGAATTTATCATCAAATAGGACAGTTTGTTTTTATAGCCCATGAAAAAAATAGCCTGGTTTTTTTCTTTAGCGTGTATCGCTATGTTTGTGATCGCGCTTTTTTTATTTTTGATATTTATTTATCCTAACCAGCCGATCGCCAGGATCTTATTGTATCATTCGGTAATGAAGGCAGCCAGCAGCAGCGAGCCTGTAATCAGCATCGATCTATTTAAGCGCCAGCTGGATTATTTGTCGGCGCACGGGTACAAACCGGTTTTTCTGAAAACCGTTATTCAGAGGCATAAAACAGGGAGAACTATCCCTTCTAGCTGGGTTGTCCTTACCTTTGACGGCGGATACGGCGATTTTTACACAAATGTTTACCCCCTCTTAAAAATATATAAATTCCGGGCGACTCTTTTTCCGATCACTTCTTCGATCGGACAGGAAGGGAATGTTACATGGGGACAATTGGAAGAAATGCAAAACAGCGGGCTGGTAGAAATAGGTTCGCATTCGCATAATCATTACCCGCCTACTTGTTTGGCGTTGCCCGACAGCAAAAAAGAAAAAACATTGTCGAAGGCTATATTAGAGAAGAAGCTCGGGACCCGTATTGTTTCTTACGCGTATCCATATGGAGCGGTTAACGCCCAGGTCGAAGAAATGGTGAAAGAGGCGGAATATGAAGGCGCTGTGGGGACCGCGTATCGCTTGGGGGAATTTAAGTTAAAAGATGTCTATAATTTGCGCCGGATCTATGTGTCGGAATACTCTAAATTNCCGCTGATGTTCCGTTTTATGCTTTCCGGCCACTATGTTCCTGCGAGAGGATTGATATTGNGGGTTCTTAATATAAANGCCCCCCGGGATGTGAATGATTGCGNTGATTGGAAAACGGGATAGGCTGATACAGCAGCAGCGCGGTAANACGGAGAATTCTTTGATCAGCGCGGTATAATTAAATAAAAGGAGCGNCAAGGTGAATTTAAACTGCGCCAGGTTTGTGTTGACCTCGCTTAAAAGGGAAGAGGTCGCGGGCAAAAAGGTGCTTGAGGTTGGATCATCTTCCGTGAACGGGAGCATACGGCCTTTTGTGGAAGTATACGGCCCGGGAGAGTATATCGGCGTTGATATATCCGCCGGCCAGGGTGTGGATATTGTCTGCGACGTTAATGATATCGCCGGGCGCTTCGGCGAGAACAGCTTTGATATTATTATATCCACGGAATTGTTGGAGCATGTGCGCGATTGGCGCAGGGCGATACATAATATGAAAGCGGCCTGCAGGCCCGGAGGTTTGATCGTGATAACCACCCGGTCGGCGCATTTCCCCTACCATGGCCATCCATTCGACTTCTGGCGTTACGAGATCGATGATATGGAGCATATATTCAGCGATCTCAAAATAGAAAAGATAGAGAAAGAAGACCCCGGAATGGGCGTTTTTATCCGGGTCAAAAAGCCGGATCATTTTATCGAAAAGGATCTCGCCGGTTACAAGCTGTACTCCATATTGGCCAGGAAAAGGATAGCGGAGCTTGGGGAAAAGTATATGAAAAGCCCGTGTTTTAAGTGGGTGGAGATAAAACTGGGTATCCGGAAATTCCTGAACCGGGCCGGCGAGTTTATTTATTTCAAATTATAGGTTTTGAGGGTTTATATAAGATAGGNACCCGGCATAAGCCGGTTTTCGTTCCCCCAGTTGTTTAATGAGCAGCTGGGTTTTGCTTTTACTCCTCCGAAGTAGTTTGCTTTATCCCGGAAACCCTGTATAATATGAACCGTAAGAGAGGGAAGTTAATTTAACCAAATAAGGAGCCAAATGAAAAAAAAGACCGCTAAACGTAAAAGCGCCGCAGTTGAGCTTCAGAATGAGCCGCAAGTTGAACCGCAGATCGCCCCGGATATGACCGATCTTATCCTTAAAATGCAGCAGCAGTTNGTTTCTTTGGAAGGAAAGATCGACGCCTTGATCACCCGTTCCGCGGAAAGGCCTTCAGGCGGGAACAATTTTTCCCGTCCTTTTCAGAGATACGATGCGCCGCGGCGTTTCGACAGGGGAGACCGCGATAATAATTTCCGGGAAAGAAGCTTTAACAAAGCTATCTGCGCGGATTGCGGGACTCAATGCGAAGTCCCATTTAAACCTACCGGAGACCGCCCCGTATACTGTAAAGAATGTTTCTCCAAGCATAAAGAAGGCCCGGGATCATTTAAGCCCAAGTTCGAGCGTAATCCGCATGAAGGCGGGTTTTCCAAATTCCGCAATTTCGATAAACCGCAGGGCAGGGAAAACCACCGGTCAGGCGGCAAAAAACCGAGTTTCCGCCGCGGTAGAAAATAACGCGATCAACGTTATTATTGAGCGTATTGCCGGGTCCTAAGCGTCCCTCGTTGTTGTCTTGTCTATATTCGCATCTGTCCGGCCACTGAAAATAATCTAAACAGTCATCGNCGTCGATATTTTATATTATAAGGGGTTTTATGGCGTTAATCAGTTTACAGGAGATCAGCCTGAAGTTCAGCGGTCCGTTTATTTTCGACCGCTTGAACCTGCAATTGGAACCGGGTGAGCGGGTGGCTTTGCTCGGCCGCAACGGCGCGGGCAAAACCACTTTGATGAAGGTGATGTCCGGCGATCTCGCGCCTGACAGCGGGTCAGTAGTCCCGCAAAAAGGCATCCAGATCGCGCATCTGCCCCAGGAAGTATCCGTGGATATGAAAGGCAATGTCTATGATATTGTCCTTTCCGGGCTGGGAGAGCGGGCAAACCTTTTAAGCCGGTATCATCAGCTTACGCACCGCCTGCATACCGAGCATACCCCGGAATTGATGCGTCAGCTGGATAATGTGCAGGCTGAGCTGGACCGCACCGAAAGCTGGGATGTGAACAGCCGGGTGGAGCAGGTTATTTCCCAGATGAAGCTTGACGGGGACAGCGAATTCCAGAATCTCTCCGGCGGGCAGAAGCGCAGGGTGCTTTTAGCCAGGGAACTGGTTTTAAAGCCGGAGGTCCTGCTTTTGGACGAGCCGACAAACCACCTGGATATAGATTCGATCACCTGGCTTGAGGGATTCCTGTCGAATTATCCGGGCACGGTATTTTTCGTCACCCATGACCGGATGTTCATGCAGCATCTGGCGACACGGATAGTCGAGCTTGACCGTGGCCGGCTCTTCAGCTGGTCATGCGATTATAAAACATTCTTAGAGCGCAAGCAGGCGGCGCTGGATATTGAGGAATCGGAATGGAAGCATTTCGATAAGAAACTGGCGGAGGAAGAGGTGTGGATCCGTCAGGGGGTCAAGGCCAGGCGCTGCCGCAATGAAGGCAGGGTCAAGGCCCTGGAGCGGTTAAGGGAAGAGAAGAAAGCGCAGCGCAAAGAAGAAGGCCTGGTGCGCATGCGCGCCCAGAAAGCCGGTCTTTCCGGCCACAAGGTGATCAAGGCCTTCCAGCTTCATTTCGGCTACGCCGACAAATGCCTGGTCCGCGATTTTTCAGCCAATATAATGCGCCACGACAAGATCGGGGTGATCGGCCCTAACGGCAGCGGCAAGACCACGCTTTTGCGCATATTGCTGGGCGAGCTTGAGCCGCAAAGAGGGAAAGTCACACTGGGCACGAATTTAGAGATCGCTTATTATGACCAGCTGCGCGAGCAGTTGGATGAGGAAAAGACTGTGGCTGAGAATGTCAACGGCGCCAGCGAAACCATAATGATCAACGGCAAGCCTAAGCATATCCTGGGTTATCTGCAGGAATTCCTTTTCGCGCCTGACCGCAGCCGCACTCCGGTAAAGGTGCTTTCCGGCGGGGAGCGCAACCGTTTGTTCCTTGCCAGGCTGTTTTCCAAGCCGTCGAATGTGCTGGTGATGGATGAGCCGACCAATGACCTGGATATCGAGACTTTGGAATTATTGGAGGAATTGCTCTCGGAGTATCCCGGAACTTTGCTTTTAGTCAGCCATGACCGGCAGTTCCTGAATAACGTGGTTACCTCGACCATTGCCCTTGAAGGCAACGGCACCGTCAAGGAATACGCCGGAGGATATGATGACTGGGTAAGCCAGCGCCAGNCCGCGGAAATGCCTGAGCCGGNCAAGGCGAAGGTCAAGAAACCCCCGGTAAGGAAAGAAAAGCCGATTGTCGCGCGCAAACTTACCTTTAAAGAGCAGAAAGAATTGGACGAGCTGCCCCTGAGGATAGAAAAGCTGGAAGAGGAGCAGAAAGGGTTTTACGCGCTGTTTGCCGACCTTAATTTTTACCAGAAAAGCCCGGAGGATATCGCCAAAGCCAGGGCCAGGTCTGAAGAGATCTCCGTTGAGCTGGATAAGGCCAATCAGCGCTGGGAATATCTGGAAAGCATCGCGGACATTTAGAAATAGGAGGATGGGTGTAAGAATTGCCTTGCAAAAGGTTATTTTAGGNCTACAATAATCTTAATAAAAAGAGAGCGGTATATGATGGATTAGTAGCCGAAAATCACAAGACAACTTCAATTATAGAAGTTGTNTTTTTTATTTTCGGGTCAGCGGAGATTCACACTAAAAGGAGGGGTGTATGGGTAAGAAAATACTTCTGTGCGCGTTGTTGGTATTGGGAATGATCGGCATGGTTTACGCCGAAGACGCCAAGTTTTTGCAACTTTCGGTTTTCAATCCTGTGCAGATGGTCCCGGAACAAGAATCGATCAAAGGCATCAGCCTGGATCTGTTCTATGTTGTTAACCAGGATGTCACCGGTTTCAGCTTTACTCTTTTTGGCGTAAATCGGGCTAAGGGCGATGTGAAAGGCGTAGAATGGGGTTTGGGAAACTGGGTGGATGGTTCATTCCACGGCTGGCAGGATGGTTGGCTGAACCGGACCGGCGGCAGATTCGTCGGCCTGCAAAGCGGCATGGTGAATATTACTGAAGGCGACTTTACCGGTTTACAGTTGGGTTTGTTGAACTGGACCGAAGGATTCGTGCATGGCGTGCAACTCGGCGCGGTGAATATCTCCAAAGGCGATTCTGTCGGCGTGGATCTGGGCATGGTCAATTGGAATGAGGGGACGTTTAAAGGGTTTCAGGGTGGATTGTTCAATTATGCCGCGGAAATGCACGGCTTTCAGCTGGGTCTGATCAATTACACCAAGTCTCTTGACGGCCTGCAAATAGGTTTGGGCAACTACAACGGCAATAAAAAACCCCTGGAGTTCATGGTTTTTGTTAACTGGTCGTTCTAAGCGCTAAGCTGGCCTGAGTTCAGGCTTGCGGGTTGAGTTAATTTGCCCGGTTGATCGTTGATCAGCCGGGCATTTTATTTGATCTGTCGGTTGAGAAAACCTTTGCCGCGGTTTATCTTATAGGGTAAAATAATATTATAAAGAACGGCCCGGATAATTTTATTGTTTACGCCGGATCGGGGAATTAAGCCATAAAACATTTATTTGTAACCGTTAGTATCGCAGGAAGTTCGGTACAACGTCTACGCTAGTTTGAGGAAAGCTGATATGCGGCAAAGGACCGGAGATCGAGTAAGGCCCGGGACATGCGGAAAGGAATCGAGATGAGGCGCCTTTTAAAACTTGGTATGCTGTTAGCCGGTTTGCTGTTACCGGTTGTTTTTCTGTTTTCCTTTAATGCTTTCGCGCAAGAAAAGCAAAAGGTTTATAAGAGTGTAAATCCTTCTTTCGAGATATCCATCCCGGAAAACCTGCCTGACTGGTATGTAAGCAGCCCGACTCCTTCCCGGCCATATGCCGCATTTTTTAAAATGGATGACAGCGTTTATCCTCTTTTTGTATCCACGCATATGGTCCTTTATGCCGATCTTCCGCCAGAGATGCAGGAGCTTTGGTCTGATCCGGATAAATTCTTTGAGATCAAGACGGCCCGGGACGAGAAATTTGAAAAAGAAAGTTTGCGGGATGTGAGATTCCTGGCCGCGCAAAAGATAACTCTTGGCGGATTGCCGGCATTCGAGCGGGTATTCAGAAGCGAAGAGACGGGAATTACTTACCATATGGTATATATTCTGTTCCGGGAAGGGGTGCTCGACCTTTGTCTTAACAGCCCGATAAGTTCTTTTGATGGGAATGACCGGGATTTTTCCGCGATAATCGGCACGCTTAGGGCGCCCGGCGGAAAAACAGCCGAAGAATTCTTTAAAGAAGCGGGAAAAGCCCTGATGTCCGGGGAATATGCTGAAGCTGTAACAGGTTACACTAAAGCCATAGAATTGAACCCTGATTTCGCCGATGCCTATTGTAACCGCGGAGGGGTTTATGCTGCTCAGGGAAACCACGACCAGGCGATCGCGGATTTCACCAAAGCTATAGAATTTATCCCGGATTTTGCCCCGGCATACGTAAACCGCGGTAATTCTTATAACGCCAGAGGCGATTTTGACCTGGCGATCGAGGATCTAAACAAGGCGATAGAATTAAATTATAACGGCCCGGCGGTATACTATAACCGGGGATGTTCCTACAGCGGTAAAGAAGAATTCGATTTGGCTGTCGAGGACTATACTAAAACCGTGGAGTTGAACCCGGATCATGGTAAAGCCTATTGCAACCGGGCGGCGGCGTATTATTCCAAAGAGGAATACGATAAAGCCTGGGATGATGTGCGTAAAGCGGCAGAGCTGGGGGTTAATTCTGATCCGGGATTTCTGGAAAAATTGAAAGAAAGCTCAGGAAGGGAAGAATGACGCCGGAACATGGTTTTCAGCGGGAGCCCGGATAAAGATCATGTTTGGTTTGAGAATAAGAAAGATAGTCCATAATTTTCTGCGAGACCCGGCAGGGTACAACGCTTATGTCCCCGGGGCTGTATTCTTAGTGCCCCGGGAATGGATGATGGGGATTGATACCTATGGCCTTTCTTTTTCCGTGGAGCATGGAATGATACTTCCTGTGAAGATGCCAATTACTACGGGGCGGTAAAATATTCAGATCTAAGAAAAATTACCGATTATCTGCGGCCGGGCAAAGATGATGTTTTTGTCAATCTGGGCTGCGGATGCCGCTCAGCGGAACATCAAAAGCGTAAGGGACAATATTCTTTCTGTTCAACTCGTCCGGCGAGCGGACTCTTATGGCGGTTTTGGGGAACATAAAAAAGAGCATGGCAACTAATCCCAGAAAGGTCCGTTTTGTGTATTCCGACCCGGTTTGCAGAAATATCCTGGACTCGCAGGATTGGCTGATTTGCGAAGGCGAGATCGCTAAAACCGGAATCTTTGTCTGGCGCAGTAAAACCAAGGGGTAGGGGAGCGTTTTTGTCGATCAGTTGAATTAAAGAGCTAAAACATTTATTTGTAACCGTCGGTATCGCATGGTGTTCGGTACAACGTCTGCAGGGTTTGGNTTAGATAGCGCTCGTTNACCGGGCCGAAGTCTTCGGCTTTGTCCGGGTCGTTCATCAAAGAGGCGATGGTCGGACGGAAATAGTCTATATTCCCGCAGCAGCCGTTAATATAATTAACGCGCGAAACCCTGACTGCTAAATTACCCCACCAATTAACCGCTTCGTTTTTTGTTGCCGCGCAATTAGGCGGCCCGGGAGGGCAAAGAGCCGCTTCGCTATTCAGGCCTTCGTCGCGTAAGCCCAAAGAGTGCCCCAATTCGTGTAAAAACCCCTTGGTCAGATTGCGAGGCCCTGGATATTTATTTCTGCCTAAAATTATCAGGGATAATTTAACAGGTGAGGAGAGCTCGGCGCAGGAAACCGAACCTCGCGCGTCAAGGATGATCAGTTTATAAATGTTTTTAAAGCGGCGCGAAAGAGCGTCTAAGAAATCCTGGCGCACTTTAAGCGGCGGGATGCCTGTTGTTTCCTTGAAAATCAGATCTTCATTTTTCTTTGAAAGGATCAGGCAATAAAACCCGATATCATGGACAAGCTCGTCAAATGTCTTAACTTTACTTAGTCCAACAATAAACGAGTCTATATCTTTTAAGAAAGTTTCTTTGTCCTGATAATGCAAAGAACAGAAAACAAGATTTAAAATACGCTGCGATGGGAGATTGGTTCCTTTTGAATAAAGATCAATACTATAAGCAAAACAATAAGGAGCAAAACACAGAAAACAAAAGATTAAAATAAGTGTTTTTCTCATCAGGTTATTTCACGCAAATACGCACTGTGCGGCCCGCCGCCACCGGGTGGGCGACGTCGCCGTCCGCACGACCCCAGGTGCAGCTGCCGCTACCGGCGCAGGCAACCGAAACCGGTTCACTATAGACTGCTGTTGAAGTCCAGCCGGAAGGGCAAGCCTGCGGAACACAAGAACCATCCCAGCCATGATCGACGCCTGCCCTGTAATCTGTACCCCAAGCGCATGAAAGCTGAATTACCGCTGATCCGCTTCCTTGCGCCACCCATGATGAGCCGTTGGAGTGATAAAGTTCATCGTTTGTCGATGAATAGGCTATCTGTCCTTCTTCGCCACGGGGCCAGTTTGTAGGATCTCCAGCCTGCGGTTGAAGCCGGATATCTCCATTCCTATTAGGTTGGTCCAGTTCGCTCAACTGACCGTCATTGTTCGTATCTCCGACCGCGAACTTGTTAGTTTGCAACTTGTCGTAAACGCCGAAAGGAGAAGGATAGTAGGTGGTGAGGGTTATGGTTTCGTCCGCGGCGAGGACAACGCTTACCAGGGCAATGATAAGCAAGGGCAGGAGCATGGCGATCTTTTGCCTGATCATGGGATAGCCTCCGATTTACAGAGTTAAATAACGGCAGACACCTTACGGATAAGGTAACGAGCATATTTAATCACCTTTTTTGTAAGGTGTCAATAATTA
>JGI24730J26740_1000935_pt1 | contig 16738 bp, 14 predicted proteins | sample EPASupsiteSAE347_FD_26740 | JGI IMG/M metagenome (IMG submission 26740)
CACGATAAAACCGTGTCCACCCTACCAGGCGGCTGGCACTGTAGGGTGGGCACGCCTTCTTGTGCCCACCGGAACTGGTCAGGGACTTCCGCCGTCCTGTACTAGTTGCCCGCTATGGAAACCATCTCGCGGATGAGACGGAGAGATTCCTCCGCCTCAGCCGGGTCCACCGTGTGGAGAGCGAACCCCGCGTGGATGATGACAAAGTCGCCGACCACCGGTTTCTCGGGGAGCAGAATGAGCGAAGTCTTCCGCACTGCATCTCCCACGCGCACGATCGCCATGTCATCTTCAATCTCAGTGATCTCTGCTGGTATTGCCAAACACATATGGGTGTTCCTTTTTCGCTCGAGCCCGGCTATGAACCGGCAGCCTCGATCCTCGGCGTATATGCCCCTCCGGCGCACTCGATCTCGCGGAGAACCCGCGAGCACATTTCCTCCATCCTGGACTGAACGATTTCCGTCATTTCAGTACCCCACGGAGAAATATCGGCCGGCTCGACCCCAATGATGACCGCATCCGGGCGCTTTCCCATCATCTCGGCATAGACCAGGGTCTCCACGAGGTCCAGTTGATGGAGGGAATTCTTGAATTTCAACCGCTTGTTCAGTTCTTCCGCGGGCAGCCGGTAGAACGTTCCCGGCACCTCGCCGTTTTGCACGGCGTCCACCACTATGAGGTAGTCGCTCCGGCAAATGGGATCCAGGAGGCTCAGACCCAGGGTGCCCCCATCCATCAGGTCGACGTTCGGAGAAAAGGAACAGGTCTCCTGGAGCTTCTCCACGACCCTCACTCCGATCGCCTCATCTCGAAGCAGGATGTTTCCCACTCCCAGGACCAGTATCTTCTTATCCATCGTCCGAATCGTCCTCTTGGTTCGATTCATGCAAAACAGGAACCCGGCCGTCGAGCCAGGTTCCTGTTTTAACACGTATCCGAAAAAACGAAGTTAGACAACTTTAAACTCGTACACCTCATTCGTCTGTGGATCGATGACGTGCACGCCGCAAGCGATGCAGGGATCGAACGAATGGATGGTGCGGATGATTTCAAGGGGGCGCTTGGGATCGGCGACGGGGGTCCCGACGAGGGCTTCCTCCACCGGCCCCATTTTGTTCTGGGCGCAACGCGGGCCGAGGTTCCAGGTGGAAGGAACGACCAACTGGAAATTGCCGATCTTCTGGTCCTTGATCTGAATCCAATGTCCCAGGGCGCCGCGCGGAACGTCGTTGAGGCCCGCGCCCATGGCTTCGGCGGGCATTTCGTAATCCTGGTAAATCTTGGAATCGCCCTTCTTCAGGTTTTCGACCAACTGGGTCATCCAGCCGTCCATGGCGTCACCGATGATCACGGTCTCGAGGCCGCGGGCAGCGGTTCTCCCAAGTGTGGAGAAGAGAGCTTCCTTGGGAACCTGAAGCTTCGCCAGCAATCCGTCCACCGCCTTCTTGGTGGGTTCGTGGCCCTTGCCGTAAGCCACCAGCACGCGAGCGAGGGGACCGACTTCCATCGGTTCGCCGTTGTAGCGGGGAGCCTTCATCCAACTGTAACGGTTGTCGACGTTCAGCGGTTCGAACTTCGGCCTGGTCTCGCCCTTGGACGGATGAAGCGCCTGATCGCCTTCGTACCAGCTATGCTTTACGTGCTCTTCAATCTTGGTGACGTCCACGGACTGAACCTGGGCCACGTTCCGCTTGAAAATGGCGCCGCGCGGAAAAAGGAGGCTGTCCGGTTCCTTTTCGGTCTGCGGGAACTCGCCATAGGCGAGGAAGTTCGTCGTGCCGCCGATCTTGCCCCAGTCCTTGTAGAATCCGGCTACTGCAACCAGATCGGGGATGTAGACCGTCTTCACGAAATCCATGGTCTCCTGCCAGAGGTACTTGAACTCGGCGATCCTGTCGGGCGTCAAATCCGTTGCGCAGGTCACTCCGCCGACCACAAGGCTTTGAATGTGCGGGTTCTTGCCGCCGAAGATGGCCATCATCCGCGCCGTACGAGCCTGCTGACGCAGGGCTTGCAGATAGTGAGTCGTTGCGATGAGGTTGACCTCGGGAGGCAGCTTGTACGCCGGATGGCCCCAGTACCCGTTCGCGAAAATACCCAACTGGCCGCTATCCACGAACTTTTTCAAACGGACCTGGGTTTCCTTCAGATCATTTACGCCGGTCGATCCCGCGGGCGACACCTTCACGGCCAGATCCGCCGCTTTCTTTGGATCGGCTTTGAGGGCGCTGACGACGTCCACCCAGTCGAGGGCGTGGAGATGATAGAAATGGACGAGGTGGTCGTGAAGGAACTGAGCCCCCAACAAGAGGTTGCGGATGATCCGCGCGTTTTCCGGGATCTTGATCTTGGCGGCGTCGTCCACCGCCCGGACCGATGCGAGGCCGTGCACGTACGTGCACACGCCGCAAGAACGCTGTGTGAACAGGTATGCATCGCGCGGATCGCGGCCTTGCAGAATCAATTCCAGCCCGCGAAAAAGCGTCGAACTGCTCCACGCATTGCTCACCTTTCCGTTCGCCACCTCGACTTCTATACGCAGATGACCCTCAATACGTGTGATCGGGTCTACGACAATTCGTTGTCCCATAATTGGTTCTCCTTGCTTAGGATGGTAATGACTCTTCGTACTGAGAACAATCAAGACGACGGCAAAAATGAATGATGTTACGGAGCCTTGTAAAATGGCGACATCTTGTCCCAGAAGTCCGGTTCGCTGCATCCAATACACGGATGGCCCGCCTGCACCGGCCAACTGGTCCCGTCGTTGAACCTGACCGAGGGGCAGTTGTTGTAGGTATCCGGTCCCTTGCAGCCCAACTGGTAGAGGCAATACCCTTTCTTGGCTTCGGGGGATTCGAATGACTTTGCGAACTCGCCGTTCTCGAAGTGCGATCTGCGCTGGCACTGATCGTGAATCGTCTTTCCATAAGCAAAAAGAGGCCGCCCCTTGTCATCGAGAGCGGGGAGCTTGCCGAACATGAGGAAATTCACCACGGTGCCCACGAAGTTGATGGGGTTGGGGGGACAACCGGGGATGTTGACGGTGTTAGCGATGCCGAGAGCATCCCTGAGGGATTTGGCTCCGGTCGGATTGGGCGCCGCAGCGGGAATTCCGCCGAATGACGCGCACGTGCCGATACAGATCGTCGCCATGGCCTTGGGCACGATGTCTTTGGCGATTTCGAGCATGGTCTTTCCGCCGATCGTCCCATACATGCCGTTTTCCGCAGTCGGAATCGCGCCGTCCACTACGAGGATGAACTTGCCCTGATTCTTGGTTACGGTGTCATGGAGGGATTTTTCCGCCGCCTCACCCGAAGGCGCCATGATGGTCTCGTGGTAGTCGAGAGAGATGATATCCAGCACAAGTTGATCGATCCAGGGATACATGGTCCGCAGCGTAGCTTCGGCGCAGCCCGTGCATTCGGCAAAGGCCAGGTACACCACCGGCGGACGCTGTGCCGTGACCAGGGCTTCAGCGATCTTCGGGATGAAGGTCGAAGACAACCCCATCGTGGCGGACACGAGTGAACAGAACTTCAAAAAATCCCTTCGAGAAACCCCTTTTTGCTCCAAACGCCTTTCAATACTCTTGTCTAGCTCCATAAAGCACCTCCTCGAGCCGTTCAAGTAACCGCGAAATGCAATCAACCCACCTGCGTCACCACTCCAAATGGAGTATATGAACCAAAAGGTTGGCTCATAAAAATCGCCGCCCTTTCATCCATGCACCAGGGGTGTGTTCGAGGAAATCACCAGTATCGGGTAGCGCGAGCAGGGGGGGAAGAAGGAGTGGAGGGATTTGAAATGACGAGGAGAATGGCACGCACGCAGCCTGAAGTCCACGTGCCCGCCTCCATCCACTGTTGTGCATCTCAATTCGAGGTTTTCTGACTGCGAATTGTTCTCGAAGCAGGATTGCCCCCTGCTGCATGCGCTCTTCTGAACGCACCGTCCTGGCTAACCGTTTAAAACATCAACATTCTTCGCCGGACTTCGAAATATCCGACCGTAACACGGAGTCCAATAGCACCAATAGTTTATTGTGTCAAGTTTAGAACATATGCACGAATGAATTAGTGAAAATTTACACAGAAAGACGCGCCCAACCGGCGCCCGCCACGGGCACCCGAGAATGACGTGCCGGGATCACGGCCGCTGCAACGTCCGCCACGCTGGCTTGCTTTTCCCACATCTTCTCCAACGCCGCGCCTTTTTCCGATTGCATCATCGTCTTCACACGGTCCTTTTCGATGGCAATCCATCAGGTTCCCCGCGGCCCACGAGAGGGTTTCGCGCCGTCGGCAGCGATATGCTGCGACCGACCGAAACCTGTACCGGATGAAACTACAAAAGGCCATAAGGAGAAATCCTTACAGCCTTTTGTATTAATGAGGGGCTCTCAGAGTGTCGCAACCACGCTTTTACACGGGTTCAGCCATCAACCACCGAAGCTTCAGCACCTTCCGTCTCAGCCACCACAGGAGCTTGGGATACCGCTTGCACACGAACTCGAACCTGGAAATTCAGCCTCAACATGGAAAAACAACACGAATACAGAGAATGAACCAACGTCGAACTCGAACATCCACTTCTACATCAACACGCACACTTGCATTCACAATTCTGAATTCACCTCAACCCGATTTTCCACATTCCACGCGCACATCAACTCGCTTGTTCGGGACCTCTGAGAGTACCCTACTTCAAAACGGAGGCGGGCATACCTTCTACGCTAAACTCTTGCGCCCAATCCGACTTCTCAACACTCACACGATTCTTCAACGCAGCTTCAAATTCAGCGAGATCAAAGGGCTTCTTCAAGTAACATCGAACGTTCGTACGAACAAGATCACACACAACCGCCTGGAAATCGTACTCGGAAATCATAATCGTAGCTATATCGGGGATTGTCCGCCGCAACTTCTCCAACAGTGAAGCACCATTCGCATCAGGAAGATGATATTCAACCAGCGCTATATTGTAATCGAGCTTTTCAGCCAGCACAAGAGCTTCACGAGCGGTAGCACAACTATCAAAGGCATACCCAGCCCGTTCCAAAAATTTTTCCAAAGAGCGTCGCAGTGGAGCCTCATCTTCAACCAGGAGCACTCGATTTTCCAATTCAGACTCTCCGCCTCCGGTTCTTTACATTAAGCAACACCCATGCCAATCGAGCCAACTCACGCAGATCGCTTCCCAGACTTATTGTACGATTTCCATTGTCCAAACTGTCAAAGACCCTATGAAGAATATTGTCCGTTCCTCGCCTCGCCGCAAAGACTGCGCTTCTCTGTTATGAATAATTAAATTAGCAATATCGTATAGTTATACTGATAGTGAAGGATATTGTGCAGCGAAGCGGAAAGATGAACTATTTTGTTCAACTCTTTTCCATGCCGTACTTCTTCAGCCGATAGATCAGAATGTGGCGAGGCATTTTCAGGAAACGCGCCGTCTTGGACTTGTTCCGTTTACACTTTTCATAGGCCCGGACAATGATCTCCCTTTCCACGTCCTCCAGAGCGATGCCCGTCTCGGGAAGCTCGATCCGGAACTGATCCGAAAAGCGTGTCTCCGAAGGAACACTCGATGAAAAGACGAGAAAATCAAGATGCCGGCCGAGGATGGTCTCCTCATTTTCGAGGAGCACCACTCGCTCGATGGTATTTCGCAGTTCGCGCACGTTCCCCGGCCAGGGGTAGGAAAGAAGGATCTGTTCGGCCTCGGCGCTCAAGCCGCGAAATCGTTTTCCATACTTGTCATTGAATTCTTCCATGATGGCGAGGGAGAGAGGGATGATGTCCTCTTGCCGATGGCGGAGGGCGGGCAAGGTGATCTGGATGGTGGCCAGCCGGAAAAAGAGGTCGTTCCGGAACCCGCCACGCTCCGTGACCTGCCAGAGATCCTTGTTGCAGGCTGATACGATGCGGATGTCGACCTTTTTCTTCCTGGTGCCTCCCACCGGGAAGAATTCCTTTTCCTCCAACACGCGCAGGAGCTTCGCCTGGATCTCGGGATGCAAATCCACCACTTCATCCAGAAACAGGGTCCCTCCATCGGCCACCTGGAGCAATCCTTCCTTTCCTTCGGCTTTCGCGCCGGTGAAAGCCCCCCGTTCGTATCCGAAAAGCTCGCTTTCGATGATCTCCGTTCCGAATGCAGCACAATTGAGCGCCACGAAGGGGTAGGCCCCCCGAGGGCTCCTGGAGTGAATGAGCCGCGCGAACAGTTCCTTGCCGACGCCGCTCTCACCCTGGATCAACACGCCGGCATCGCGGCTCTGAGCGCTCTTAATGGCCAGGATCTGCGCATCCAGGAAAAGCTGGTTCATTCCGATAAGGGAGCCCACTCCCTGAAGCCGTTGAACTTCCTGACGCAGGCGGTGCACTTCGTTCTTGAGCCCGGCATGCTTCAATGCGTTCTGAACGGTCAACTCGAATTCGTCGATATCGACGGGCTTCACCAGGTAGTCGAAGGCGCCGCTCTTGATGGCTGTAACCACCTCTTTCACGTGTTCGTAGGCGGTTATCATCACCACTGTCGGCGAGGGACGGAGTTCTTTGAACTGGGGGAGCAGTTCGAGACCGTTGGCATCCGGGAGCCCGATATCGAGGAGAATGAGGTCGGGTTCTTCCTGGCGCGCGAGCCTCAGTCCCTTCTCGCCCGTTTCGGCTTCGACAACCGTGTGATTCTTTTCGAGCAAACGGCGCATGGCCGTCCGAAAGGGGATCTCGTCATCGACGATGAGGATCTTGTGTTTCTCTCGCATTGGATGGTTCCCGATGTCGGTTTTTGAACTGAAAACAACCCGCCCCGAGGGGCTTCATGTTTGGCTGGATGGCCCGAGCGCAAGCCTAACACAAAATGGAATAAACGTCATTGGGCATCTGTGCGGCAGCGGGCCGTACGCCGGGAGGGGAAGCGGCGGTTTACGGCTGGAATGGAACGGAAGGTTTGAAGCCGAGACGGCGAAGGTGCGGATGCCGGCAGGGGGAAATCCCTGCCGGCCGATCTCTCGCGGTTCTACTTGATCAGCGGTACGATCAGCAGGGCCACGATGTTGATGACTTTGATCATGGGGTTGATGGCGGGACCGGCGGTGTCCTTGTAGGGGTCGCCAACGGTGTCGCCGGTGACCGCGGCCTTGTGGGCTTCGGAACCTTTGCCGCCGTACATTCCGTCTTCGATGAACTTCTTGGCGTTATCCCACGCGCCGCCGCCGCTCGTCATGGCGATGGCCTGGAAAAGGCCGGTGATGATGCTCCCGATGAGCACGCCGCCGAGGGCTTCCTTACCGATGAGGAAGCCCACGACAACGGGGACCACCACGGGGATAAGAGCGGGAACCATCATCTGCTTGATGGCGCTCTTGGTGACGATGTCGACGCACTTGCCGTATTCAGGCTTGGCAGTTCCCTCCATGATTCCGGGGATTTCCCTGAACTGGCGCCGGACTTCTTCCACAACGCCGCCCGCGGCCGTTCCTACGGCTTCCATCAGGAGAGATCCGAAAAAGTAGGGGAGCAAACCGCCGATGAAGAGGCCGACGATGACCTTGGGGTTCGAGAGATCAAACAGGATGGTGGTGTCGAACGATCTGGAGTACTCGGCGAAGAGCACCAGGGCGGCGAGACCCGCCGAACCGATGGCGTATCCCTTGGTGACGGCCTTGGTCGTATTGCCGACGGCATCCAGGGGATCGGTGACGGCGCGAACGCTCTCGGGCAGTTCGGCCATTTCAGCGATTCCACCCGCATTGTCCGTGATGGGGCCGTAGGAGTCGATGGCCACGACGATTCCGGTCATGGAGAGCATCGCCACGGCCGAGAGGGCGATGGCGAAGAGACCTCCGCCGGTGTTGCCGCTGAACCCGCCACCGAGGTAGTAAGCCCCCATGATGGCGCCGCAAATGACAAGGGCGGGTGCGCCCGTTGATTTCATGCTGACTGCAAGGCCGGCAATGACGTTGGTGCCGTGTCCCGTCTGGCTTGCCGCTGCGATGTGTTTAACCGGATTGAAGCTCTTGGAAGTGAAGTATTCAGTGATCATAACGATGAGGCCGGTCAGAAGAAGTCCAATCAACGACGTCAAGAAGACGCCGGTCGCTGTGAATGCAGGTTGAACGCCGGGGATCTTGAGAAACCAGTCGGATGCGAGATAGAAGGCTGCTGCGGCCAATATTCCCGAAACCGCGAGACCTTTGTACAGAGCGCCCATGATGTACTGGCTGGGGCCGAGTTTCACGAAGTAAGTTCCAACGACTGAAGCGATAATGGAGATGCCGCCGATGAGAAGGGGAAATTCCACCCACAAGCTGTCCGCCCCGAAGACCGTCTTTGCGAGGAGCATTGCGGCAACCAGTGTGACGGTATAGGTCTCATAGAGGTCGGCTGCCATGCCTGCGCAGTCTCCCACGTTGTCTCCCACGTTGTCCGCGATAACGGCCGCGTTTCTGGGGTCGTCTTCGGGAATGCCCGCCTCGACCTTGCCGACGAGGTCGGCGCCCACGTCGGCGGCCTTGGTGTAGATGCCGCCCGCGATACGGGCGAACACGCTCATGAGCGAACAGCCGAAGCCCAAACCGATCAAGGCATGGAAAGCGTCATCGACGGGCGCAACGTTCTTGACGAGCAGGTAGTAACTGGAAATGCCGAGCAAGCCAAGGCCGACCACCATGATTCCCGTCACGGAACCGCCCTTGAATGCGACGTTCAACGCGGGCTGAATGCCGTTCTTGGCGGCTTCGGTCGTTCTGACATTTGCCTGGACGGAAACCATCATGCCAATGTACCCGGCAAGGGCCGAACCGCATGCGCCGATCACAAAGCCGAGGGCGGTCCATTTGCCGAGAAAGAGCAACAGGACGGTAAGAACCACGGCCACGATCGCGACCGTCCTGTACTCCCGATTCAGAAAAGCCATGGCGCCTTCCTTGATGGCATCGGAGATCTGTTGCATCTTCGCGGAGCCGGCGCTCTGTTTTGACACCCATGAAGCGGTCACGAGAGCGTAAATGACCCCCACCGCACCGCATCCAAGGGCGAAAAGAATGATCTGACTCATGTTCATCTAATCCTCCTTCTAAGTTTGGTCCATCTTGTCTGAAATCAGCCGAATGCGGCGCGTCCCGCCGCTCACCTCAAAACCTTACAAATCCTCTGCCGTTCACCTCCTTGAATTTTCCAGTGACATCCTCAAATGAATGAATAGACTTCCTCCAAAATTCCCACGGGGAGTGCATGCCCATCATGCGGCAGGACCAGGCACTGCGGGGTTGCACCTGTCATTTCGAGCAAAGGGACAAATCCTCTCGAGGCCGCCTCCCGGCGGCGGCATTCCCATGGCCCCCGCTCCAACGGTGCATGGTGGATCGAGATTCTCCCTATCGGTCGAAATGGGACGACTCCGCCGCGTTCCCCTGAGCGAAAAACTGCCGTCTGCGCCCCCCGAAAAAAGGTGGGCGAGATCACAATTCTTGTCGGTCCCCACATTGATCGAAAAATTGGCCGGGGACAGTTCATCCCCCAATTTCATTCCAGCCCGCCGCCACCCAAATCAGAAAACCGGCAGTCCGGCTGACTCTTCAACAGACTCCGTCGACGGCAATCTCCGAACAGCAATCGAGTCTGCCGCCCGCGCCTGACCGCCGGGTCATACCGTTCGTGAGCACCTCTGCCCGGAATGAAAGGGTGAGAGACTATCAATAGATTCTATTTCCGCATGAGAGCAGGGATAGGTCGGGGAGCGTCGCGAGGGATCTGCAATCTATCAATAGGTACCGTTTTGCGACATCCGCGCGAAGCTACTTTAGCAAGCACCCTTTGTCAAGAAGAAAAACCCGCCGTGCACAACCGTGACAATCCACCCGAGCATCGCCCTGATAGTAATCACTCATGAATACTCCGGCTTTGCCCGCAGGCAAAAAAATACAAAAAAATGATCCAAACCGCAACCCTTTCATCTCGATGCGGAAAAAGGAACGGGGCCGGCGTGGTGCGGCAAGCGGGCGGGCATTCCGTTTGCAAGAACGGGAAAAGGCGCCTGCGGCCACTGTTGGAGAAAACTACATCGCCTCAGCGCCTGCCTTCACAGCCTGCGCTTCTCCCCTCAGGGCCTCCAGTTTCGACAGTTCATCCAGGAGAAAGAGTCGCCTTTCTTCGAAATCTTCCTCTCCCTTTCGCCTCTGGTTCATTCCCTTCTCGATGGCCGCAGCGATTCCCTGAACCGTCTCCTCCATCCTCGAATGCATTTCGCGGCGGAAAGCCGTCTTGCCCTTTGCAAGCCTATCGGTGAGGTCGTGCCTGATCCTGCCGAGTTGCATTTCCACCGCTTCCAGCATGTGCCGCTTTCGTTTTCCGTAGATGAGCCTGTTCGCCATTCTGTATGCATAGCCCTTTATCTTTCCTGCCCGGTCGCTGATGTACTTCGGCAGCACCTGAGTGATGGAGGATGTCAGCAGGTCGAGGCCGACGGGTTCCTCCCGCAGCTTGAAGCAAAATCCGGATTCCCCCGCCCAAACGGATTCCGCCGCAACGGGTTCGAAGGACGCCGTGAACAACCGGGATGAGAATTGCAGGAGTTCGTCCACAGTCCCGTTCATCTTCACCAGGAATCGCTCGCAAATGGCATGAAACATTCGGGCGATCTTCTCTTCTTCCTGCGTGCGCCAACCTGCGAATGCCTCTTCGATCCCGGCTCCGACGTGGGCTTCGAGCGCGTCGTTCAGGTCCTTCAAGGAGAGGTCCTTGTGATCCCTGTGGAAAGCCTCGAAGCTCTCCTCCATCCGCGGCAACAGCCCTTTTCTGAAAGACGCGAGATCCCCGTCGAGATCGTTCTTTATCAACTTTCCGATTTCTCCTTCGAAAAGGATGTCGAAACTCTCTTTTTCCGCGAGCACGTCTTCCTTTTTTCCTTCAAACGCCCGGATTTTCTCTTCAAGTTCTTCCATGGGATCGGAGAGGGTCTTCAACTCGATCTCTTTTTCGAGCCGGGCATGGGACAGGATTCTCAGCAGATTGTTGGCGGTGGAGAGGAGAAGGATTTTTCCCTTCTCGGCGAGGAGAAAGCGGGTGAGCGCATCCGAAAAAGCGTTGAGCTTGCTCCTCTGAAGAAGGCGCGCCGAATTCTCGATCTTGCCGTTCAGGGCGAGTCTGGCGGATATGGGAAACATCCTGACGTCCGCTCCGATGACCTTCTTCAGAGCTTCCCGCGAGAACTCGAGAGCCTCCCGGATTTCCTCTTTCGAAAGGTAGTCGATCTTGTTCAGCAGGAAAAAAATTCTATCGGAGTACTGCCGGACGTCTTTGAGGAAATCCAGTTCCGCCTGGCTTGCAGGTTGATCCACGGAGAGGAGAAAGAGCGCCGCGTCGGATTTGGGCAAATACTCATAGGCCGCATCAGTGTTGTGGAGGTAGACGGAACCCACGCCTGGCGTATCGACCAGGCGCACGCCATTCTTGAGATAGGGCGACGGGTAGGCGACGACCACCTCCTTCACCTGCCGCGCGTTCCTGGGATTCCCGATCTCCGTCACGTAGTCCGCCAGGTCTTCCCGGCCGATCTCGATGACCCGGCCATCTTGGAAGAATACGCGGATTTCGAGCGTATCTCCGAATTCGAGGACGGTCACAATGGACGTGAGAGGGACCACGGCGACCGGCAATATCTCAGCTCCCATCAGCGCGTTGACGAGGCACGTTTTCCCCCGTTTGAACTGCCCCACCACGACGAGATTGAACGTCTCGGTTTCGAGCTTCTCCATCAAATCCCTGCACCGGGAGTCCCGGGCCAGATCGAGATCGAGCGCCCGCTCCATGCTGCGGAGAAGCTCTTCTCTCAGCCGGACGTAGCGTTCGATGGGCGTATGCTTCGCAGCTTCGATTTCCCCGTTTCGCTTCCTTTCACGCATGGATCCTCCCTGGCGGCATGCACGGCCCATCTCAACGCTGGAAACCCGCCCGGCGTCGAGGAACCTTTCGCCGATTCTTCCGTCGTTCCTTGTGCTATTGCCGGTTTCAACGTATAAAGGATAAGATTTGAAACCGCCAGAGGAAAGGGAGACGACTTTCCCGCAAAAGGCGTGCCTGTTCGAATGTGCGGTTCGGGGGGCTTCCAACTGCCCTGATGGCCGGCAGGCGCAAGGAACCGCCGTCCGGCGTCGAAGCCGGGGCCGTGCGCCGGCGGGGCGATTCGCGAATTGCCGATGGCGTATCGGCAGAGGAATCAAGGAGGATAAGCAGCTTGAACGTTTTTTCAGACAGAAGAGCTACGATCGGTACGGTGCTTTCAGCGATTGTCCTGGTCCTCTGCGCGGGCATCGCGCATGGCGCCCGGCCGACCGGGGCGGATCCCCTGGCCGCCGTCAGGGACAGACTCATCCGCGACGGATTCGAACCCCGGCAGGTCGCGGAGCTTTTCCAGTCTCCGCCGCCTCTGAGTTACCAAACCATCGCCCTGACTCTCCGCATTCGGGAAGGGCGGCTCAACTACGACCAGTTCCTGACGCCCACCTCCCTGGCCAGGGCGCGCGAATTCCAAAGGACCTACGACGGTCTCCTCTCGAAAGCGCAGGAAACCTACGCAGTGGACCGGCGCGTCGTCGTGGCGATCCTCCTGGTGGAGACCGGCTTCGGCAACTATACGGGAAAGACCCCCACCCTGGGGATACTGACGACGTTTGCACTCATGAACGAGAAGAACAGCCGCGACAGGGTTTGGAAACTCCTCACCCCCAGGGATCGGCAACACTGGGGCAGGGAAGCCTTCGACCGGAAACTCATGGATCGGTCGCAATGGGCGTACGAGGAACTCCGCGCACTCCTCCGGCTCCAGGCCGAACGCACCGTACGGGCTCATTCCCTCAAAGGGTCCGTGATGGGCGCCGTCGGATGGCCCCAGTTCCTGCCGTCCAGTCTGGTCCGCTATGGCGTCGACGGGGACCGAGACGGGCGCATCGATCTCTACGAACCGACGGACGCCATTTTCAGCGTCGCCAATTATCTGCACGGTCATGGCTGGGCCGACGGACTCAGCCGCACGGAACGGGAGGCTGTGATCTACACCTACAATCACAGCCGCCCCTACACCCGGACCATCATCGACGTAGCCGAGCAGTTGCCCCGTTAGAGATGACGGCACGTTCGGGATCAATACAACGAGTTCTTGACCGGATTGGTGAGCTTCTCGACGAGCTTCCGCTCGACGATCTCGGGAACCAGGCCCGTTACGCAACCGCCCGAGAGGACCACTTCTTTGATGATGCTGGAGCTTATGTAGATCCAGCGCATTCCGGTCATGAGAAAAAGAGTCTCGATTTCCGTGTGCAGTTTGCGGTTCATCAAGGCCATCTGGAATTCATACTCGAAATCGCTGACGGCTCTGAGCCCTCTCAAGATGGCATGAGCTTTGATCCGCTCGACGTAGTTCACCAGGAGACCCTGGAAGGAATCCACTACGACGCGCTTCTCCAAGGGGTGTCCTTTAAGAGCGGACTCGATCAATTCGACGCGCTCCTCCAGGCTGAAGAGAGGTTTCTTTCCGGGGTTTGCAGCAATGGCGATCACGATCTTATCGAATATCTTCAAGCCCCGTTCCATGAGATCCAAATGGCCGTTGGTGATGGGATCGAACGAACCGGGGTAGACCGCCGTCTTCTCCATTTCACTCTCCTTTCAGCAGGCACATGAGGTGTCGCGTCACGCATTTTCAGCAGGGAAGATCCTTCACGTAAAAGGAAATCTCGGTATCTCCATACCTCCGTTCACGGGATTTCTTCCATTGCCCGGCGACGTCGGGAAGGGCGTCTTTCACGTGGTGTTCGGCTACCACAAGGGCACCCGGATGCGCCACATCGATGAGGTCGGGCAGAGTCCTTTCAACGAGGCCCTTCCCGTAGGGAGGGTCCATAAAAATCACGTCGAAGCGTTCTCCGGCTGCAGAGAGGCGCTTCAGCGCCCGCTCGGCGGATGCATGAACGATGCTCGCCCGCTCCGCGGCCCCGCAGAGCGTCGTATTGGCCCGGATGAGGCGTATGGCGCCCGGATCTTCATCGACAAATACAGCGCGCTCCGCCCCCCGGCTGAGGGCTTCGAGCCCCATGGCCCCCGTTCCCGCGAAGAGATCCAACACTGTAGCGCCCGGCAGACGCGATGCGATGCTGCTGAAGACCGCCTCCCGGACCCGGTCGGGGGTGGGCCGGATCTTGAGGTCCCCGGGGGCACGCAACCGTCTTCCGCCGAACGCGCCGGCAACTATCCGCATAGGCTCGTCAGATGATACCCCTTTCGATCAGGATTTCGGCAATTTGCACGGCGTTTGTGGCGGCCCCTTTTCGGATGTTGTCCGCCACCACCCACATGGCCAGTCCGTTCGGAACCGATTCGTCAACGCGAATCCGGCCGACGAGCGTTTCGTCTATGCCCTCCGCGTCCAGAGCCACCGGATAGCACAGGCGCGCCGGATCGTCCACGACGCGAACCCCCAGCGCCTTCGAGAGAAGCTCGCGGACCCTCTCAATCGAAATGGGCTCTCGCGTTTCAATGTTCACCGATTCGGAATGGCCGTAATTGACGGGCACCCGCACAGTGGTTGCGCAGACGCGGATCCCGGGATCTCCGAAAATCTTCTGCGTCTCGTGGACCATCTTCATTTCTTCTTCCGTGTACCCATTTTCCAGGAAGGCCCCGATGTGAGGGAAACAATTGAAGGCGATCCGGCGGGGATACACTTCCGCGGTGGTTTCCCGTCCCTCGGCGAGATCCCTCACCTGCCGGTGCAGTTCCTCCAGCGCGCGTTTTCCCGTTCCCGAGACGGCCTGGAACGTGGTCACGACGATCCGCGCGATCCCCACGGCGTCCTGAATCGGCTTCAACGCCACCACCATCTGGATGGTGGAGCAATTGGGATTGGCGATGATGCCCGGATGCTTCCCGATGGCTTCGGGGTTGACTTCAGGAACCACCAACGGGATGGAAGGGTCCATCCTGAATGCGCTCGAATTGTCGATGACCACGCAGCCCGCCGACGCTGCAATTGGGGCGAATTTCCGACTGATGGAGCCCCCCGCAGAGAAAAGAGCGATCTGGATATCCCCGAAGGAATCCTCGCAAAGCTCCTGGACGGGAAGGACCTCGCCCCTGAAAGAGAGCGACTTGCCGAGGGAGCGATACGACGCCAGGAGTTTCAGCCTCCCCACGGGAAAAGATCGCTCTTCGAGAACCCGGATCATCGTGTTGCCCACTGCCCCGGTCGCTCCAACCACTGCCACCTGATAAGATTTTTGTCCCATCTCCAGTCTGCCTCTCAAATCTGTTCGGCCCGCCTCCGGAAAATCCCCGTTGTTTCGCCCGCCGCGGGGAAACCGGATGCGTGCAAACCGCTGCCGGAAGATGCGAAAATCGCCGGCACCGGCCGTTTCGTTCCGCTGCCAATGGGATCCCGTCCCGATCCGGACGGGATCCCCGTTCGAGCGGCTGTTCCGTCCATCAATCGACGCTCACGTACTTCGCTATGAGATCGCCCACTTCGCTGGTGCCGTACCCCATTTTGCCTGCCGACATGCTCTTCAGATCCCTGGCCGCAGCCTTGCGGATCGCGTTCCCGATGAGCCCGCCGGCAGTGTCCTCGCCCAGTTGCTCCAGCATCATCTGAGCCGCCCCGATGGCTGCAATGGGGTTGATGACGTTCTGCCCTGTGTACTTGGGGGCCGATCCCCCGATGGGCTCGAACATGGAGACTCCCTCCGGATTGATGTTCCCCCCCGCGGCGATCCCCATTCCGCCCTGAATCATGCCGCCGAGATCCGTGATGATGTCTCCGAACATGTTGTCCGTTACGATTACATCGAACCACTCCGGGTTCTTCACCATCCACATGCAGGTGGCGTCCACGTGGGCGTAATCCGCCGTGATCTCCGGATACTCGCGGGCTACCTCATAGAAAGTCCGCTCCCAAAGATCGAACGCAAAAGTGAGGACGTTCGTTTTGCCGCAAAGAGTCACCTTCTTCCGCTGGTTCCGGCGGCAGAAATCGAAGGCGAACCGGACGCAGCGTTCGACCCCCATGCGAGTATTGATGGACTCCTGGATCGCCACTTCCTGCGGCGTTCCCTTCCGGAGGAATCCTCCGGCGCCCGCGTAGAGTCCTTCGGTGTTTTCCCGGATCACGACGAAATTGATGTCCTCCGGCCGTTTGTCCTTGAGAGGCGTATCCACGCCGGGATAGAGGATCACCGGGCGGAGGTTGATGTACTGGTCCAGTTGGAACCTCATGGCGAGGAGCAATCCTTTTTCCAGGATGCCTGGCTTCACGTCCGGGTGTCCGATGGCGCCCAGAAGGATTGCGTCGAACCCTTTGAGCTCCTCCAGTACGCTCGGGGGAAGAACTTCCCCCGTCCGGAGATAGCGGTCCCCTCCGAGGTCGTAATGAACTTCCTCAGCCTTAAAATTGCATCTGGCCGCGGCGGCCTGCAGCGCCTTGAGAGCCTCCCGGATCACTTCGGGACCGGTCCCGTCGCCGGGCATTACAGCGATACGATAACTCTTGAGCTCGTTCATGAATATGCCTTTCTCGTCATTAAGATGTACGACCCCGCAAAGGGGTCGTATGGAACCCCGTTTCAGCTCGTGGCGTAGTACACGCGGGCGGAAATTCGGCACTCGTTTTGGTGGGCACGATAAAACCGTGTCCACCCTACCAAGCGGCTGGCACTGTAGGGTGGGCACGCCTTCTT
>JGI24730J26740_1000937_pt1 | contig 16718 bp, 14 predicted proteins | sample EPASupsiteSAE347_FD_26740 | JGI IMG/M metagenome (IMG submission 26740)
CGGATCGCCGCCTTCGACTGGCTCTTTCGTTGCCTGCCTCAAACCTTCCGCCGCAGGATCTGGGCTTTCAGAACGGCGGTTGCCGCAACGCTCCTCGGCGTTGTGTTCGGAGCCGCCATGCTGAGCATCAATCCGGAGACAAAGGACGTGCTCCTGCCCTTTCAACATCTTCAGGGCAGTCCGTCGGAGCGGGTCGCCAGGGAAGAACGGGGCATCAATCGAAGCTTAGAAGACAGAAAGCTGACTTTTTCCAGTCAACTGATGACCCACAACATGCAGGTGGCGATCCTGTGCATGGCCATGGGAACGACCTGGGGAATCGGCACGATCGTCCTTCTTTTCTACAACGGCGTGATTTTGGGAGCTGTGGCCGCGGACTACCTGATAGCCGGCCAGGCGAGCTTCCTTTTTGGATGGCTGCTCCCCCACGGGTCCGTGGAGATCACCGCCATTCTGATTTCCGGACAGGCCGGGCTGGTTCTTGCCGCCGCGCTCCTGGGGCGTGAAAGCGCTCTGCCCCTCGCCGAGCGGCTGCGCCGCACTTCAGCGGACCTGGTAACCCTCCTGGGCTGCGCGGGAATGATGCTTATCTGGGCCGGAATTATCGAAGCCTTCTTTTCGCAATACCATGAGCCGGTAGTTTCCTATTCTTTGAAGATCGGATTCGGGGTCATGGAGCTCCTGGCTGTCGTGCTTTTTCTCAACCATGGAACCGCAACCGGATGCGGAAGGATAACACCCAATGCTCAATGGCCGAACAAAAGCCCTGACCATAAGAACCCCGGAGGGCATTGAATTTTCCTTGCAACTGGCTGGGCCGATAAGCCGATTTCTGGCCTGGCTGATCGATCTGGCCTGCATTTCAGCGACTCTCACGGTCCTGGGGGTCTTTTTCCAGATGATCACGGCCCTGCATCAACAGCTTGGCGCGGCGTTGAGCATCCTGGCCGCTTATGTCGTCACCGTCGGCTACGGCATTTCGCTCGAGTGGTTTTGGAGAGGCCAGACGCTCGGCAAGCGCATACTGCGGCTGAGAGTCATGGATGAACAGGGACTGCGGGTGAAATTCAGCCAGATCGTCGTTCGGAACCTGCTGCGCGCCGTCGATAGCCTTCCGGTTTTCTATCTGGTCGGCGGCATGGCCTGCTTCATCCATCGCCATGGCCAGCGTCTGGGTGATATTGCCGCCAGCACCGTTGTGGTGAGGATTCCCGAAGTCTATACACCGAATCTGGAAAAGCTGACGGCTGACAAGTACAATTCCCTGCGCGAGCATCCCCACCTCGCCTCGCGCCTTCGCGGCAAAGTTTCTCCGGAAGAAGCCTACCTGGCTCTGCGCACCCTCCTGCGCAGAGACGAGCTGGAGCCGGAGGCCAGAATAGCTCTCTTCCATGAGCTCGCGGCGCATTTCAAGTCCCTCGTCAAATTTCCCCAGGAAATACTCGACGGATTGACGGACGAGCGCTATGTGCGCAATGTCGTGGACGTGGTTTTTCGGTCCCGTCTGTAGTCTGCTAACAACGCTCCACTATGCGCTCTTCGTCTTCCTCTGAGAGGCTCGGTGAATTGACAATGTCGAACCACAGGGTCACACGCGTGCTCACTTCCAACACCATTTATAAGCTTATAATTTCAATGTAAAATCACTCCATCATAGGCATAGGCATAGGCATAGGCATAGGCATAGGCATAGGCATAGGCATAGGCATAGGCCCGAACTGGGGCAAATGCAGCCCGCTTTGGCTATATTCCACTGATGTACCTAAACAAGCTTTTCGAGCTGTGACACCCATGCATTAAAGTGGGGGCATTTGCTACGGATCACGTCTAGCCCGATTAGCTCCGCCACCTGTGGTCCCATGACAGACTTCGCATCTTCGTAATCGGGAAAATGGGCAATGATCCGCTTGCTCGGGGCCGTATGAGGTCCGTCGTCAATCAACTCTGGTGTGTCGTGATTATCGGCGATGGCCTTGAGTGCGGCAATCTGCCTGTCGTGATGGTCGTAGAAATATCCGAGCCAGGTGGGATCGGAAAACAGATAAGCCTCGTATTCATGCAACTGGATATAAAGCATGAATCGGACATCACAGATGTCCTTGGAGAATGCTTCCTCAAGTACCTCGACGCGCTTATCGGGCCTGTGGCGTAGTTTTTCGGCCTCGGCCAATCCAGGAAAGTCCGCATGAATGGCGTACAGGTCTATCATTGTTGTAAAGAATACGCCCTCATCTTTCTCCTGCTTGAGAAATCGTAAGATGTCATTCTTCATCGGAACGTACTTTCGTCCCCCGCCTCGATGGATTTTCCCCTTTTTCCTCGCGTGCGCAATAAGGACCGGGGGGATGCAAGTACACTCCGAAGCTCGCAAGATGCGGCTTGAGCACAGTGTCGGAGAACGTAAGCTCGGTCGTTCCTTCAGCGAATAGGTAGAGGCGCGGCATTAGTGGGGTCCTCCACCGATGACGTTTTTCTCCCAGACTTCGCCAAGGCTGTATTCGTCGAGCCACTCCTCCAGTTTTGCACTATCAGGCCGATCTAACTTCGACTCTTTACCCTCACGGTTCACTACAATGAGATCTTCAGGATCAAAGTTGTCCAGAAAGGAGCTCGACTGAGTGCTGACAAGGACTTGAGTATGATTTGATGCTTTCTTAAACAGCGCCGCGACTATGTTGAGGGCATATGGATGCAGCCCCAATTCCGGCTCGTCAACGACGATGAGGTTCGGCAGCTCGTCTTCCGGCTGCATGAGCAAGGTCACCAAACACATCACTCGCAGCGTACCATCAGAAAGCTGGTGGGGGCCGAACACCTGATCCGATCCTTTGTCCCTCCAGTTCAGAAATATATCCCTCTTGTTGGAGCCGACCGGCTCAAGATCGAAATCATCGAAAAATGGTGCAATAAGGCGGATGGTGCTGACGATGCGTTGATAAGCCGCCCCACTGTCCTGTTCGCGCAGGCGCAGTAAGAACGCGGCCAGATTCCCCGCGTCGGGCATGAGCCAACGGTTGTGGCCAATGTAGGAATGCAGGCGAACTTGTGCTGTCGGCGACGTATCATGAAAGTGATACACCCGGCAATGATCCAGCAAGTGCTTAAATACTCCGGCGGTTTGATCGCCCTCCTTAGCCTTCTCACCGATTCGTGTTTCTACATGGCCCGAGCCAAGAGAAACCACCTGCGGTCTCGGATAACCGGTCTTGAGAAAGCTTAACTGCTCATCGGCGAAAACCAGAGTATCTCCCGCGGCGTGGAACAAACGCATTTCGTAGGTATCCACGGCGTCATCCAGTTCGAGCTCCAGCAGGGCCTCTATCCGCGGTGTCACTTTGGGACCGAAGTGCAGAAATGATTGTGCGCGTCCCGTTGTGCCGATGTAGCCTTGGAGGCGCATTCCCATCATCTCGTTTAGCATCTTAAAGAATGAGACAAAGTTGCTCTTGCCGGCCCCATTCGCACCGATCAAAACGTTCAGCGAGCGCAGTTCAATGTCCATCTCCCTGATGGACTTAAAGCCCTTGAGGATCACTCTTTGCAATTTAGCCAATATTGCTCTCCCGAATCCGAAGATGGATAGCTGCTCTTCCTGTCCATTGTCGAAGCAACTTTCCCAAAGATGCCTTTAAAAACTACATTTACGCCCACTCCTTGGAAAGTGGGAAAAACAAATGCTACCGGTCAAAGCCGCAAAAGCGTGGTATCGTACTTCCCTCCACGCCGCCTCGCAAACACAGATTATAAACGCTCATCCATCAGAACCCAGTCAGGCTCAACTTAGCGCGCAAGAAGAAGGACCTGCAGTTCGCCGATATCCAGTCCGAGCAAGAGAGGCTCGATGGTCGGAGAAGCCATCAGGGATACGATCTTTATCCAGGCAGCAGAGCGAAGAGCCGGTATTCCAGTCCGAGTGGTGTCTTTTGCAGTGATTTCATCATAGACTGCGGGAGGCACGATAACCTCATCGAACAGCCGATGAAGCAAATCCAGCCGATTCACCAACGATAAAGCGATCAAAGGCGTTGCATTGACCACGACTCTCATAAGTGCTTCTTACGTTGAGCAAGCTCCCGGCTGCTTTGAGCTTCGTCTTGTAATTCCTCCTCATCGTGATCTATGACGGAAAAGCCATGCTCTGAAATCAAACGGTAGAATTCGAATCTACTGCATCCCAATGCCTTAGCACCAATACCGGAAGAAATCTTGCCTTGTTCATACAAATGCCCCAGAGTATAAATCGTGACTTTGCGTGAAAAGGTCTTACGATCCTACCTTGAGGCCACCAGCAGTTCTTAGGGAAAGCTTACATTCACATTCATAACATCTGCTTCCTTCAGAGGATTTGCTTCGATTCAATCTTCGACGGGGACTCTTTCCGATCTCCCTTTTTTCAAGGTGCCACGCTGCTTCTTCTCCTCCAGTCTCCGTTCCTTGGCCCCTTTGCTCACCTGCGTCTTCCTTTTAACCGGAAGTTGCTTCTGGCTTGGTTCTTACTCAGCCCATCAGATACCGTGCTAAAAGATCGCCCATTTTCCATCGATTATTTTGTTCCCTCACACCCGGTTTAGTCTTTCCATTGATTTCTGTTACGTCAGACTCTGGACCCTTGACTCATCACACGCTCTCTTGTCAAGACATACCGATACCGGAAACGTGCAGTCAAGGGGCGCCCCCAAGCCAGCTTGACAGGAAAAGTAATCCATCTGCGTAATGCAGCTCCAAAACCTTACAAGACGGGGAGAGGGGAACGATGTCCAATTTACGGGCACCATAGCCCTCCTTGCGTTTTTAGGCTTCCACTGTCAGGACTGATGCAATCGCATCCATTCAAATTCTTCGATCCCCAGAGTATGTATTCTCGCAGCTAACTGGCTAACGATACGTTGTGCCTTGCCGATTTTCAGTTCTGCTACATACTCCAATTTAGGCCCGGTTGAGGTATTGAACATGAAGGAATTCTGAGAGGCCATCCCTTCGACATACGCCTCTGTAGTGGATTTTGGTTTAAAAGGATATGATATCATATTTCTTGGAAAAGGACTGACTCTCAACCAAATCACCGATCCGTCTCGTAAGGGCAAACATAGGTCAAGAGAATCCTTGCCACCTCCGGTATCTTGATGGTCAAGTATCAAAAAGGGGTATTCTGTATCTCTATTATTACTGATCCGAACCGAGTCACATAGCGGCTGAATACAGATCATGTACCGTTTCGCGTCATCCTTAACAATAACTCCAAGTCTCAATTTAGGTGGGCTGCCAAATACTTCAATAGGACTATGTTTTCTTGGAACTGCAAGAGTAGCGAGTATACTTAGATCCTCTCTTGATGAGTTAGTGTCGCACTGATTTGCTTTGCACAAACGGTCACTGACTTCATCAGCGATTTGTCTATCGCTTGTTTCCTTATCGAGTTTAAATCCTTTCTTTATTTTTTCGAGCTTACTATTTCTAGAGTATTTGGTAACTGCTGTTATGAGTGCATCACGTTCTTTTTTAACTAGATTGGGCTTCGAGTCTATCCACTCTTTACATCTTATCGAATCAACACATTCGGATATGTTGCTTTGTCGTAAAAGAGTTCCGATCTCGCTCTCCAAAAGATCAAGCAAAAACAGTTCTGCATCATTGGGATCGGGAATAAGACAGCGATGTGTCAGAAAGGCAGCGTCCAGAGTGCCGGGAAAGGTTGCTAACAGATGGTGGGTTTTCTCTCTAATTGCGGTTATTGCCGAAAGGGTAGCAGCCGGCAGCAGGCCGGAAGTGAGGGTTGTAAAGGACTCGATTACCTTCTGTGGCAAATCTTCATATTCTACAATTGGCGACTTTGGTACAAAAGTGCCCGGCTTCTGAAAAACAACGATCAAACTATGTCCATTGGGGATTAGGAGAGCATTCTCACTTTGTTTAAAACCGACCGGACCCAGAACTTCGATAAGCTGTTTAACGACATCGTCTCCCGGCTGGACGCTGTAAACGACAATTAACCGTAACCGGCCGCCATTATTCTTATCTTCGCGGAGTATTCCGGTGATTGCATCCCTTGCGATGGTCGGATCTTTGTCTGCCAATATCCAGTCAAGGACCAGCACATCGGCAGCTCCGGCCAGGCTGACTATTTGTTTTTCTATATCGGGTGCTTCTCCACTGGGCTTCATTACGGAACATAGAATTGCTCTTTTTGCAAAGGCTTCCGTGAGGGCTTTTGCGTCCAGACAGGAAAGTTCGTTGGGCGGTTCGCCATTCTTAATTTCATCTGCCGAGCGGTCTGCCGGTTGTTCGGTTTCATCGTAAAAACCATCCTCGGCGGTTTGTGCCACTTTTATTTCACTATCAATGCTGCACTCGAATCCGGCTTGATCATCGAAACAGACGACAGTTTTTAAAAATGATGAAACCTTCCCAATATAAAAATCTCCAATCCCGGCCATACCTTGTCCTTTTCACTTTACTGCTGCTCAGCCGCCAATTTGATGAGAAAACGAGGAGGATCGTCACGGCCGGGGTTGAGGAGCACCAAATCCATTCCCTCATGCATTAGCGCTCTGCGCGCAATACTCAAGCCCATGCCTCTGCCGTCCGGCTTTGTAGTGAAACCAAACTCAAAAATGCGTTCCAAGTAACGATTTTCAATGCCTGGCCCACCGTTCTCAACAATCATTCCCTCCGGATGGAGATCGAGCCGAATCCATCGTTTTTGGGGGAGGCTCTCTCGCAGCCAGTAGCATGCATTATCAATAAGGTTGATGAATACCGGTAGAAGTGTAGAAGGAAAAACATTGACCACGTTCTTAAGAAAATCATCGGTCGCAGTAAAACTGATTCCATGGCGCTTGAAACGATCTTCGAAGATACTCAGAATATATCCACGAATTTCATCCCCGGAAAGTTCAACCCTTTGGCGGCGTAACCTACGATCCAGTGGGGCAAAAAGCTGCAAATATTCTTCGAGGTGGGAAAATCCAGCCCGAAGATCATCCGTAATTACTTTTAGAGCCGGGGTTCCCTTTGCCCAAGGACCGAGATGCTGGATTCTTTGTTTAATTTTGCGTACGACTCCGTTGAACTCATGCTGCACCACGCCCAGAGACATTCCCACTTGTGCCCAATGCAGTGACTCTTCGAGTTCTTCTTGTAGATCCTTATTTTTGTCCTCAAGAGCCGAGGTAATGTCATCAGGCAAAACACCGGCAGTTATGGACTCCGAAAGAGCATCCATCTGTTCCCGAAGTCTCCCCAGGAATTGTGTCTCACGCTCGGCAGTGCTGTCCAACCTTCGCTCAAACAAAGCGCGCAGTGAAACTAAAGCCTCACCATCAAGTTGGGCCACTTCCGTCTTTTCAAAATCTGAAAGGACTGTCTCTATCTCGTTTCGCAACCGCGTAATGCAGGAGGTAATCCCCCGGGTAACGCACTCGCGCGCACGTGCTAATCCCTCCCTTGCTTCTTTTTCACTCTGGCCGGCCATTTTCCTGATTGACTGCTGGCGGGTCTCCAAAGCTTGCCTTAGCAATAGGCGACGGTTAATAGCAGCCCCTCTTCTTTCCAGTAATTCAGCCAGGCGAGCATCAAAATAGGCAGAGAGGGGGGCAAATCGGGTCATCTCGAGATCGGCATACACTTTCCTGTAGGCCTGCCAATCACTTGTCATTTGCTTCGTGAGACCGATACCCTGTGGTCGAGTGACCCGAAAACGTTGACGTAATTCGTCGAGACTACTGCGAATCGCCGTTTCTAACCGGTGCAATTCCACTCCCATTTCGTCGGGGTCGTCTAGCTCCGCTATGGAATTGAATTGGCTATTGAATTTTTCCTTTATACGTTCCGCTTCAGCCCCGGGTTGACCACGCTCCACTGCCTCGAAAAAATTATCGAGGCCAATCCTAAACTTATCCTTTCGAACGCTGACAAGTTTTTCACGCTTAACGAGCAGATCTTTCCTGGCCTCCATCTCTTCTTTCATGCGATTGAATTCTTCACCTAGAGGGGCTTTCGGACGGAAAAAGTCTTTGGCAAGAGACATGAAAAGATTTTCAAGCATATCCCTGAATTGCCGATATGCCATAGTTTCACGAAAGCCTTCTCGTCCGGCTTTTTCCTGTAAGGTCCGGTTATGAATCGAAGAGATGAGAACGGCGCCCAACATTCTGCGGTAGGAGAAGAACCAGTCTTTTGCTCGATATGTGCGACGACGCTCTATATTAAGAAAGTCCTTGTCCGAATCACCATAGGGAAGGATGCGAATCCCATCACGATATATGTACAACCCACCAATGCGTTCGAGTTTATCAGTCATCCTTGCCCATTCCTCAGCCGGGAGCAATGATTGGTGTTGCAGCCCCATGATGTAAGCGCATCGGATCTCAAAGGGGCCACATAAGATGCGAGTACCGCTAGCACCTGACCAATTGAGTGTGTAGGCAACTGGTGGCTGGTCGAAAATCTTTACGGTTCCCTGAAACTGACCGTATTCATCAAATTTCCCCTCAAAGATATGATCCGCAGTCCGGTATTCATCAGGAGTGAAAAAGGCGCGTCCACCTATGAAATCTCGCACTTCACCGTCAAGTCGATGTTGGCGAAAGGCGGCCCTGATCGGTGGTGCTTTAAGATCGGAAAGCATAGTGTTACTGAAGCCGATCAATAGTCTCTCCAGAACCGATGTCTTTCCCTCCGTATCAGCTGCCAAATCCGCATCTAAAACTGTATCATAAGGCCTAATCACAAAATGTGTGCCGAACCCTTCACCGAGCAGCGACAGACGATCTCTTTCGGGGCTTCCCCTGTCCAGTGCTTCCAGGACTGCTTTTGGTGAGAATTTCATAAGCTCGAGATCAGAAGCAGCTTGTTCGCGGATTTTCGGAGGAATGCGGTTCCCAAGGTTTTCAATATTCTGCAGGATATCCCCGACAAGATGTTCCAATTCTTTTTTTTCAGGGAGGGTTCCACCGGGTAGAGTCATAATGGGGATGTCGATAAGATGAAGATCCAAGCCCGCTATTTCAAAAAGAGGCCAGTATATCAAGCTACACACGAGGTCATGAAGTCCATCGATTCGATTCGCTCTGGTCAGAACGAGCACGGTCGGACCGACTGATGCTATTGCAAGCCGTCCGATTCCCTTCTCACCCAACATACGTCGAGGAATTTTCCCCTGATCACCCAGCCATGGAGCGGAATGCTCATTTTGACCAACTTTGCTTTCGGTACCAAGTGTTAACCAACGATCCCGGAATTCCGTTTCAGTCATACCGAAACCATCATCGCGGAGGATGAGGGTGCGTCGTTTGACGAATAAATCCACTTCCACCTGGTTGGCGAATGCGTCATAAGCATTCTTGAACAGCTCATGCAGCGCTGTGGGAATACCCGCGATCTGCTGGCGGCCGAGCATGTCCACAGCTCTCGCCCTTACCTTAATATTCGCAAGCTCACTGCAGGAGGACATAGATGCTAACTTTTCCGTTCTTTCAAATTCCGGCGCAGTTTAACTGTTTCGCTAACCTCTACGGTTACTCGCTCAACCGAGTCGTGCTCCCAATATCTAAGGACAATCCAACCATTTTCCCTTAATCCTAAATCTGTTTCGCAATCCCTCGACCTGTTCCCCTCTATTTTATTCTTCCACCACTCATGATTATTGGCAGGAATACCACGATGTTGAGTGCAGCCATGCCAGAAACATCCATCTATAAAGATGGCGACCTTTATGCCGGGGAAGGCAATGTCAATGGTTCGTCTCGGAAAACCGGGCACGGGATACTGAACACGGAAACGTAATCCCTTCCGGAAAAGTGATCGACGTACCATCACTTCGGGATTCGTAGCCGTTTCGGGCATGTGCCGCATTGATTCTGAAACTATAGCAGATTTTGGAGATGGTCGTTTCTTCATAACTCACATTTAAATTAGTAAATCAAGCGTATTAGCTTATCACGCGAACTGCGGCTATGCAGTGCGCGAGGGAAGGGGCAAGCGTCCTGACCATGTTGACGGGAACGGCATTTCCGATCTGACGGGCTATTTGCCCCGAATTTCCATAGAACTTATAGTGCCTTGGAAAGGATTGAAGTATTGCAGCTTCCCTGAGAGTAATTGCGCGGTCATCGCGCGGATGAGCGAAACGCCCTTTGGTGACGTCTGTGCAGCCAGTGGTCAGCGTTGGCGCGACGCCATTCCAATTCAACCGACCATATACATCCGGGAAATCGTTAGCTCTCCCGCTGTGACATTGGAGCTCAAGTCTTTGTGGGAGTGACGACCGACTCCCCCCGTTCTTGGGAATATGACTCAAACGTTCTAAAACAACACGTTGGTGCCGACGAGCAAAATGTAGAGGGTCATTCGGATCACACTCTCCTGAGGAAAGTGGTCTTAATGAACCAATGGCATCAAATACTGATACCTTTGGTTTGACCTGAATATTTGCATAAAATTCTTCAACGGCTGATGGATGTTGAGCTGCAAGCATAATGCAACGGACCCGCCTCTGTGGAACTCCGCAATCGGCTGCATCAACCGTTCGCGGTTCACCGAGATAGTAACCAAGATCAGCAAGCTGTTGGCGCAAATCCATAATAGGGCCAGTTATCGTGATACCCGGAACGTTTTCGAAAAAAATTACCCCGGGTGTAAAGGCCCTGATAAACTTTACACTTTCTAAAATTAGACCAGCTCGGGGATCATCCACAGCACGCCTGCGGTTCTGACTACTGAATGGTTGACATGGAGCACACACAACCAGCAAATCAAGCCGTTTATCCAAGCCCAGCTCCAACAATAGCGACGTAGCGGAGAGAAGTCGGATGTTTGATTGGACCAGGTTAACCTCTGGATGATTCAGGAGATACGTTTGGCATGAGATAGGATCGTTGTCAACCGCAGCAATGACTTTAAATCCTTCGGCTTTTAATCCTTCCGTAACTGCCCCGGACCCACAAAAAAGATCAATTGCGGAAAAAGTCTCAATTTCCATCGTCGCCCCACCCCATCTCTGAACACGACTTATCTATATACCAAATATGCGGGAGAATTGAAAACATTTCGATCCTCCACTAATTGGGAAAGTTCACTCTCAGCTTCGCTTCTGCCCAGGTGATAGTCAGAGGTGCAAGAGAGCCAAAGTATGCGGAACATGACCGGGATGTGGAAAAGAAATATTCTCGTAAGGAGCTCATGGAGATCTATCACTATAGCAGCGGCTGTCCAGTTTCAGGCCACTATAAATCCCCTATGTGACTTGGGGTACACGTTTACCCACGTTGCAACAGTCTTCATCGGAACGTACTTTCGTCCCCCGCCTCGATGGATTTTTCCCTTTTTCCTCGCGTGCGCAATAAGGACCGGGGGATGCAAATACACTCCGAAGCTCGCAAAGTGCGGCTTGAGCACAGTGTCGGCGAACCTAAGCTCGGTTGTTCCTTCAGCGAATAGGTAGAGACGCGGCATTTCAGCCAAGGCAACCAGTCCCTATACTCCTCCTACTTCGGGCGGGTTCAATCTTCGACGGGGACTCTTTCCGATCTCCCTTTTTTCAAGCTGCCACGTTGCTTCTTCTCCTCCAGACGACGAAGCTTGGCCCCCTTACTGACCCGTGTCTTCTTTCTTATGGGAACCTGCTTCAGAGCGGCTCGCAGCAATTCAACGAAGCGCTCCATGACCAGCACCCTATTCTCCGCCTGGCTTCGGGTTTGCTGCGACACGATATGAAGAACACCGTCCTTGTCCACCCGGCTCCCCAAACGCTCCACTATGCGCTCTTTGTCTTCCTCTGAGAGGCTCGGTGAATTGACAATGTCGAACCACAGGGTCACGCGCGTGCTCACCTTGTTTACATTCTGGCCCCCCGGCCCGCTGCTTCGTGACGCGGTGAAGCTGAGCTCGTCCTCCGGAATGAAGATTCGGTCGCTGATTTCGATAATGGACATGGATGGTAACTCACCAAAGGATCACGCCAGATTATGGACGCTCATCTGTTTTTTTGTCGTGACGGCCCCTTCTTTGCTCTGTTCAGTCATCGTGATCTCCTTGATGACTACCGAGCGAAGGTCGTTGCTCATGGTTATCGAGGAAGCAGGACCTTTGATGACCGTGCCCGAATAGATCAATCCCGATACCCTGACTGAGGGATTTCCCGGATTGCTCTCCTTCCATTCCTCAATGGCTGCTATCTCATTATTGATGTCGCTGATATCACTATCGATTACTTCGATACTGCTCTGCTGGCCGGCGAGCTCGTCCTTGATGCCATCCTGCTGATTGAAGAGCTTCTCTAATTCCTGCTCCGTATTTTTTATTTTTGCATCCATCTCCTGAACCATGAGCTCGACCGTGGCCAGTTGCACCTGGTCCTGCATCCCCTTGCATTCTTCCAGCTCCTCCCGAAAGGCTCGCTGCTCTCGCGCCGTGATGTCCTGAGTTTGTGCCAGCTCTCCGATCCTGGGCTCCAGGCTCTCATATTCTTCTTTCAACCGGGTGACTACTTCCAGGAAAGGCTCCTTTTCCTGTTCCTTCGCGAGGATGGCTGCCTTAAGCCTCAGGATGTCATTTTCAGTCTTGGGATCGACGCCGACCAGCAGCGTGCAGGATTTTGAACGATCCGTGCCGATATGGGCCGCCTCGATTCCCTTCCTGGCAATGATGTTGGACGAGATGATACTGCCTCTTTCCGTGACGCATTTTCCCGAGCTGACGATCCGGGAGTCGAAGATCCCCTTCTCCACAACCACATTGCCCAGAGCCTCTATCTTTGCGGCATGAATGTGGACGGCCCTGATGCTCCCCTGGCACTTGATGCTCGCTCCCAGAATCCCTCCGTGCACCATGATATCGCCGGCAATATCTATCGTGGCCCTGGAAATTTCCTTGACGGTAAGACCACGGCCCTTGACTCGAAATCCGTCCAGGATGATGCCGCGAACGTTGATGTTCCCTTCGAAGGAAACGTTTCCGGTCTCATAGTCGACGTCACCATCGATGATGAGCTCGGGAAGCACGCACAACTGGCCGTAGGGACTCAACTGAGGACGCCCGTCCACTTTCGCCAAGGCCTGCATGCCATCGGCGGAAAGCTCGGTGCCGGGACCGCATTGGATCTTGATGTCCCTCGGTGCTTGAGCGTAGATGTTATCGCCGTAGACGTCGATCCCGCTCAGTGCTTCCACTTTGGGGATTTTTTGGGCGAGAAGGTCTCCCTGTTTGACTTGCGGAATTTCTCCCCTGTCTTTGAAATCGATTATTTCCTTTTCCGAAGATACCTCGGCTCTCACGGGCTCTGAACTGAAGAGGTACTGGATCGTGGCGGACTTACCCGGTACCGGCTCCACTCCTGCCGCGACCTCGAAAAGCGCGCCCTTCCGCCCCTTTTTCTTCAGAATGGCTTCGATCTGTGCGTCACTGGCCAATCCGTGAGATACTCCCTTTTCCATGAGTAGATTCTTGATACGAAAAGCGGTAAAGGTCTCGGGAACGTCGTCGTTCAGACGGAGATAGACGTGGAGCTTGTCGGTCGATACGATCAGGTCGAAGTAGATATCTTCCACAATGACGTTTCCCTGCTCCCTATCGCTCTTCATGCGCAGCCCGTCCCTCGGTGCACCGGGGCTTGAGCGCATGGGTTGTTCGCGCCCTTCCGCCGCAGCTTCAGCCCGGGCAGGCTGTCTTTCCGTTTCGATCCGAGGCGGCTTCCTTTCCGGCTCAGACGGCGCGGCACCCTGGCTTCTGAGTCGCTTCATGGTAAGAAGGATCGAGTCCCGCTGGCGGGCATCGATGATTCCGGCTTCGATCAGCAGGTCTTTGAGAGCTTTAAAAGAATGGGTTTCCTTGAAAATCCCGGCCTGCTGCTTGAGGATTTCATCGATTTGCTCTTGAGTGGCCGCGCCGCTCCCGACAACAAACTTGCCGAATTCGCGGTCCGGTTGCCTGAGCTTCACAAAAGTTTTGGAGAGGAGGAGGGCGCTGAGCTGCTTGGGCGACAGCATACCCTGCCCGACAAGAACATCTTCCAGGGAAAGATTCTGTCCTTCTTCTCGTTCACGACTCTGAAATGCCATCGCCTTCCGGATTTGCTCTTCGCTGACAAACTGATGCTTAACAGCCAGTCTGGCCAGCATCTGCTCGTCCTCGAGCTGAGGCCCCTTCCGAGATAATTCTGCCACATTTCTGCTTTCTTCGCCCACTGCGGCAACTCCTCGTCCGTACGTCGATCAGTCAGTTGGTCAGAAAACATGGCTACCCGCATAAGCCGGGACACCTTCCTCCCATTCGTCCTCTCCCTCCTATTTGTCCTATTACTCGTTTTCATGCTCTGAGCAGGAACGAGGAATAGGACAAATAGGAGGGAGAGGACGAATGGGAGGAAGGTGTCCCGGCTTATGCGGATAGCCGAAAACATATTGCCACGTCACACCGACACTTCTATCCCCTTTGTAGAAACGGGGCTTCGCACGGGAGCCCCGTTTCCTTCAGCTCCCAAATCCACCTGGCGATTCCGAGCGCGTGCCAGCATCAACATTCTTTGAAATAACCGAGGTTACATCCATCTCTACTTAGTAATATCGAACAAGTCATTCAAAACCTTTAATGGGGCTTCTTTTGCCCCATTATTCCGGCCTATTCGGGTATACGCTTGCGCCGGCCTATGGAAAGATCGTGAAGGGGGATCAGGATGTCGGCCATCTCACGAATTTTCTTTGCACTCTCGTAGGCTGCAATTGCGTCGATATGAACGCCGGAGGGCACGGCGGGAGCATTGGGAGGAAAGTTCATCTCATTGCAGCAAAAGCCGGTGATGATGGCTCGACCGGCAGAGGTCCGAATCGCAACGGACTGGCCTCCCGCGCTATGGCCCGGAGTGAGGATCAGCTCGATGCCGTCCCTTAGCTCCACATCTCCTTCCACCGTTTGCACATTCAGTCCGTCCAGCAGGTCCGGATAGTAGCGATGGTCGAGGGGGTGAGGATTCAGAAAGAAATCGTATTCCGCTTTTTGTACGAATATTGAAGCTTTGGAGCACTTGTAGTCATTTTCGCAATGATCGTTGTGCAAATGAGTGTGGATGATGATGTCAATATCTTCGGGCGTGAGACCGTGAGCTTCGAGGGCATCTTCAAATTCCATAATGTCCAGGCCGTACTCCTGGCCCACGTGCTCCGGAACTACAAACTGTTCGAGCCCTGTATCCACCAGGATTTTCTCGTCCCCGCCGTCTATCAGGAAAGAGTAGATGGGTATCCAGATGCGTTTGCCGTATCCTCTCAGGTAGGTCATGATCCCTTGATCCGTCTCGTTGGCTCCGATGACGAACGGATAAATCACATATTCTTTCATAGCCTGACCGCCTCGCTTGTAAGTAATAAGTTTTAGTATCGAGCTCCAGGTTTCGGGCTACGGCGTCCGTAGTTGCCAATGAGGCCAAAGCGCGAAAGAGAGGAGCCATGCTCACATCACCTCACATATATCATGAGAAGGCCGCGGTTTCCAGCACAGGCTCTAATACTCTTCTCCGGTCCACATCTTCGGCTCGAAGCGCACCACACGGTTTCGGCCCTCGGTCTTCGCCGTATAAAGGGCCACGTCGGAAAACTTGATGACTTTGTACATGGTATCACCATCCCGGGGATACTCGGCGACTCCCAGACTGATGGTCTTGTGGAGCTTGCTCGTGTCGGGGAGCGCGAAGTTATGATGCTCGATGGCAAGCCGGATCTTCTCGGCAATCATCACGGAGTCCCCGGGGTGAACTTCCTGGAGAAGGATCAGGAACTCCTCTCCGCCGTAACGGATGAGCAGATCCGAATTGCGTATGCTGCCGGCAATGACCTTTACCATCTGCTGGAGCACGCTATCCCCCGCCTGATGTCCATACTGATCGTTTACCTGCTTGAAGTAGTCCATATCGGCCATCAGGAAGCCGACATTCTGGCCGTTTCGCTTCGTCAGAGGCTCGTACTGAGTGATGTATGCATCCATGAACCTGCGATTGTAACACTGAGTCAGAGGATCTCGCAGGGACTGGTCTTTCGTCACCTGCAGCAGGCGCAGGGAGCTCAACATGGGCGCCGTTTCATCCAGGTAGCGGCGCAGCATCACCAGTTGTTTTCGCCTGGAATCCCACTCCTCTTTGGGAACGACGAAAGAAAACACGGCGCCGACTTTCCCGCCCATGACCATGGGCAGGCAGCACCGGATGTATTCTTCGTGGTCGCAGTTGAAAAACGGGCACAGAACCGGATTCGGATAGGAGCAGACTCCTTCGGCCACCCGTTTGGCGCGGCAAAGATCGCTGTTGAGCAGCACGTCCTGGCTGAGGCTCAGATGGTCTCCGGCTTTCTTGATGGCCACTTCCATGTGGTTTTCGTCGTGCGTGACTTCCATCAGAGCATATTCCCGCAGGGCGAAATGGTTTTCGAAGACGTAGTCCAGTTGCTTGTAGACTTCCTCATGGCTGTAAACGCCTTGCAGGTCGTGGCTGAAGGCGGTCAGTCTGGCCATCTGTTCCAGGTAATTGGAGACCTGATCGAGGGAGGGAAGATTCCATGGCTGATTCTGGTTGCGGAGGACTTCGGAAAGGAGCGTGCCCACCCTGCTGAGAAAAAGGCTCCAGATGCGCATCATGGTGTTGACGACATTGCGCATGTCCATCAGCTCATCCCCGTGGCGCACGTTGTAGACTGGGCAGGCATGGCAGGTGATGTAGTGCTTGATGAAGATACAGG
>JGI24730J26740_1000955_pt1 | contig 16477 bp, 18 predicted proteins | sample EPASupsiteSAE347_FD_26740 | JGI IMG/M metagenome (IMG submission 26740)
CCCTGCGTGTAATAATATTCTTTCAATTCCGAAAGAAGGACTATCTAGGGGGGTTTATGACTATTATCTGGTACTGCAACTTGTCAAGGGCACTAATGATCCTTCGATTATACGCAGTATTCTTGATTCATCCTCTAACGGAATAAAATTAACTCGAATCGTTCCGACTATTCATGAACGAAGATCTTTCATAACTCTTGGTTTGGGAATTGAAATTGATAAGGAAAAAGCATCCGCTATTGAAATCCGCTCTTTCCTTGAAAACTTTTTAATAAAAAAATTAAACGTTGGTGGCTGCGAGATAAAAGTTTCTTCAGCATCGTTGGTTCGTCCCGGCTATTTTTATCTTCAATATGTCTTGAGCAATAAACAAATTAGGAGTCATGATTTTGAAATTTTTTGCACGAATCCAAAATGTCCGCTTAATCAAAATGTTCACTGGTGTGAAGGCGTTCCTGCTACAGATCAAGGTTCTACATCTAAAATTGAAGGCCCAAGACGTATTGCATCGACAAAAGACAATCTGGTTTTTCGTCCTGTGCAAGAGTGTTTTCAAAGTTCGCACGGACGGCTGATTTCAACAAGAATTCCGATACCCGCTTTGACTGTGGATGAGCAAATCTATCATCATCCGCCTTCTTTGTTAATTTCAACGGTAGATAAGTTCGCGAGGCTCCCGTTCGAACCAAAATGCGCGAACATTTTCGGTTTAGTTTCTTATTATGATGAACGGTTTGGCTATTACAATCCCTTCCATCTTCATAGCATGGCGTCTTCCGATAATGATGGTCATCCTGGCGGAATAACATATATCAAAACAAAAAAATTTCATGCGGTTTCTCCGCTTGACCCGCCTAGTGTAATACTTCAAGACGAACTTCATCTTATTGAAGGTCCTCTGGGCAGTATGGTTGGAATATATGAAACGGTAATCGAAGATTTATGTAACCGAACCAGTCCTGTAAAGTACATTGCGTCAACTGCAACTGTCAAACGAGCCAAAGAGCAAATTCAATCCCTTTTTTCTCGGGATCTCATGGCATTTCCCGCATCGGTAACCGATATTAATGACAGTTTTTTCTTGAGTATTAATTCGTCCCATCCATTAGACGAAGAACGGCCTGGACGTCTTTATTTGGGTATTTGTGCTCCGGGTAAAGGACCACTGACTCCTCTTGCTAGAATTTGGAGTCGGTTACTTCAGTGTGGAAAAAATTTAGCAGATAGTGGGTTCACTGAAGGTTTGGATCCTTATTGGACGATCACTGGATATTTTAATGCAATTCGCGAGTTGGCTGGCGCTACTGCTCTTTATCGTCAAGACGTTCAAGAACAAATCCGGTTACTTCCTGGAAATATCCGCGAGTTAGCTGAAAATAACAAAGTTGAGCTGTCTTCTCGTACTGAATCGACAGAACTTCCCGAAATATTAGATACTTTAAATAGAAACTATCCGAATGCCCCGGACGCCCTTTTTACTACTTCTATGTTCGGTACTGGTATAGATGTTTCCAGACTGGGTCTGATGATTGTTCACGGTCAACCAAAAACAACCTCATCATATATTCAAGCAACTGGTCGTGTTGGAAGGAAATCTGGCGCTTTAGTTATTACCTTTTTCAGAGCTACCCGACCTCGAGACCTTAATCACTATGAATTTTTCACAAGTTATCACGCATCTTTGCATCGACACGTTGAACCTGTAACGGTCTCGCCATTTTCAAAAGGCGCTTTGGATCGCGCTGCTGGACCGGTATGTGTAGCACTTCTTAGAAATGGTATGCAGAATAGGTTGTTATGGTCACGCCCTACTTCCGCGCCTCTCTTTTCCGAATTCAGGACAAAGGCACCCGAAATATTACGTCTTCCTGAACTATTTGAACAAAGGGCCCAAAGTCAGCCAGAGTTCCGCAGACCTCCGAAAGGTGAAACAAAAAATCAGATTGAGTCAGCGTTAGATACTTGGAGTATAAAATCCAAACAAAATCCTGAGTTGGCCTATGTAGAATATGTTGGTTGTTCTAAGGCCGTAGTTCTGGGAGATCCCAAGCATGAATATCATCATCTTCCTAGAGTTTACAATAATTCGCCGCAATCAATGCGCGAAGTAGAAGAGGAGACGAAATTTCAGGTATGATACGATCACAAAAGATACGTCCGTCTCAATTCATACTTACTTTAGGTCCGGGAGCAATTTTAGAGGGAAAATACGGTCCCCGAATAATTCTATCTCCCAGTATTGGTTTATCTTCGGGTTCAGATTCATTTAATCCCTCTTTGTTTGAAATATCCGATCAACGTCTATCCAATGGTTTATTGAACGATACACGCATATTTCGACTTCCGGTAGAAGCGGAATCCGTCATGCCCTATAAGACAAATGCATTTCCCTCGTGGTCACTTTGCACCGAAGATTGGATTCTTCATAAGACTAAAAACAAGTGTCCTAGGTGCAAGGAATGGCGCAAAGGAGAGGAAATTCGTTTTATAATGACCTGTGCACATGGCCATCTTGACGACATTGATTGGAATTATGTTGTTCATAGAGGTAACCGGTGTTCCGGAGATTCTTTTGAGTGGACTGGTGGAAGTGCTTTAAAAAATGTACTTATAAAATGTCGAACTTGTGGTAAGTCCATTAATTTTGGTTCGATTTATAATCAAGAATGGGTGTGCAGTGGCAGATTCCCGGAGAGAGAAGCGTCACCTTATCCTGAAAGAAGCACTTGCAGCAAACCAGCAAAAATTATTCAGCGGCAAGCAACTAATTTACATATTGCCGAGTCGTCCTCTTTGTTTACCATTCCAAAATGTGCTACTAATTTGCATAAACTATTGATGAATTCTTCCATTTCTTCAGCAACTATTGCTTACCGTCCAACAAATTTAGAGACGCTAAAGACAATGCTCAGTAATTTAAAAAATGCTGGAAAAATTGGAGCGTATGAATACCAAGAGATCTTATCCAGCCCGTGGCATGAAATTGACGAAGCATTAAACGACATTCATAATCAGTCGTCAAAAACAGCTCCTTCATACTCCGGTTTGTTACGCCAAGAGTTCAAAGCCCTTGACGCGGCATCGATCAGCGGGTTTCCACCATTAACACATCGTCCCTCCACGAGAGTATTGTTTGAGGTTGATCCAAATTCAGTAATTGCAGCACATTCGGGCGGGTATAATTTCAAAATTACTCCAGTAAAACGACTAAATACCATTATTGTTCAACGAGGGTATCGAAGAATGGATCCAGTTGTCGGAGACTTCGTTGATATTGCATTCACCGATAGTGTTGGCACCAAGTGGTTGCCCGGTGTCGAGGTTCTCGGTGAAGGTATTTTCATTTCTTTTGATGAAGCGCATTCGCTTCCTGACCTTTCAAAACTTTCTTCGTCAGCTAAATGGTTGTCATGTATTGATCATGGAGAAAAATATCCTAACCCCCTCTTTCGATCAGAAGAAAAGGAAGAACTCGACCCCACATTTATTTGGTGGCATACGCTTTCCCATCTTCTTATCAGAGTACTTTCGATAGATTCGGGTTATTCTTCTGCTTCGATAAGGGAACGAATATATTTAGAAAAAAATTCAGGGGTTACTCGTGGAGGAATTATCCTTTATTCAGTTCAGCCCGGTGCAGACGGATCCTTGGGCGGTCTGATTTCATTAGTTCCATTATTCGAACGAATTCTTGAACGTGCATTTATCCTTGCAAAAGTATGTTCCAACGACCCTCTTTGTGAAGAACAGGAAAACATATTTGAGCTGGGAAAAAGTCATAATGGTGCATCATGTTATGGCTGCACGTATATTTCTGAAACATCTTGTGAACATCGCAACATGTGGCTCGATCGGGGGTTACTTTCTGGTAAATGACCGATAAAATTACTGTAGTTGCAACGGGTAAAACTATTGTAGGTAAAGGTATCCGATCGTTCGATACGGTACTCGAATCGTTGATTAAAGACGCTCGACACGATATTCATATCGCAGTTTATCAGTTCGGTTCGGGCGCGAAGCCACTTATTCTACTTTTAGAGGAAGCACTTAAACGCGGGGTAGAAGTTACAATTATTTCCAATGAGTATTCTAAACAGCCTTCTTCGGTTCGAGAAAAATTTAAAAGAATGAAGATGGCCTTTCCGTCTTCTTTTCATCTTTTCAGTTATGATTGTATTGATGGTATTCTTCATACTAAGGTATTTGTATTTGATTCAAAAAAAGTGATTATTGGCTCGGCCAATTTTACTTGGCGCGCCATGGTTAACAATGTCGAATTGGGCGTTCTTATCGAAGGAAGTACTGCAAATCAAATTCTAGATGCGATTTGCACTCTTGAAACAAATTTAGTAGAATAAGCGTATTTTGTTAAGGAATAACTCTTGCTTTTTTCCACCTTTCCATTGCCGGATCGAGATGGTCGGTGAAGAATTCTTCAAAAATGATTACGTTGACTGCTTTTGTATATTCTTCATTAGTGTTTTTAACATCTTTTGGAACGACGAGATAAATTCTGTTTGCAAGCATATCCTTCAATTGTTTGGATGAAATTTTGTCGTCCAATGTAGCTAGGAAAAATCCTCTGCCTCTGGTTCCTTCGGTTACTATCTGTCTCCATCTTTCACGCACGGTGCGTTTTGCGGTAAAGATTATGCAGTCTGGTGGATTCCGATCGTAGTATTCTTTGCTTGGCAGAATAAAGTCGGGTTTTCCGTCTATCACGCACTGTTCGGAAAACGGATATTTCAATTTTTTAAAAAGAATTTTAATTATATCTTCGAAACCAGACCCGGCTCTGGATTTTCTTGACTGTGTAAGTGAAAGAAAAAAATCGTCAAAAGTATCGAAATTTTCCTGTAAAAAACTTATTGTAGATTCCTTGTCGTATTCGTCTAACTCGTTTTCTACATATTCTTTTATTGCATGCTTCCAGGCAGACTTTTCCTTTTTCTGATATGTTTCATATGCCTGTTCTGATGTCTGTACTACCATTTCGCTGAAATTGTCTTTGATGTATGCGGTATTTTTTCCGCTTGTAATTGCATCGATGGTTTCGACGATTATGTCCTTTCCGTTTGGTATGTTTTTCTTTACCAGTTCAAACATGTTTTCCATTCAGTTTACCCTTATAGCGTTTTGGCAATTTGTTTTGCAACGGACGCAACAACCGGTACAACCACCGAATTGCCAAATTGTTTGTATGCTTGGGTATCTGAAACAGGGATTTTAAATGAATCGGGGAAGCCCATAAGGCGCGCGCACTCTCTAGGAGTCAGTCTTCGCGGATTTTTTCCTTTCTGGTAAATTAAAATCTCCGATCCGTCCTTGTTGTATCTTGCACTAAGCGTTCTGGTAATGCCGTCCAGATCGGCTATTCCGAATCCGAAGCCGTTTCCAAGGCGTTTGTGTTTTTCAGCGTATTTCTGAAGATAGTTCCAGAGCTTGTCGCTAAGCGTGTATTTGTCATCTACTTTCGGTTCAAGAATATTTCTGAGTTTTGGATGTTTGTCGATTATTTCCGGAAAAGTAAATGACGTTTTTTCTTTGAAGCCTACTATGAATATTCTTTCTCTGTGTTGAGGAACAAAATATTTTGCGTCTATGATTTTTTCACAAACAGTATATCCCAGTTCTTCCAGCGTTCCACGGATTACTTTGAATGTCTCTCCGTCGTTGTGATTTTTCAAGTTTTTTACGTTTTCAAGCATGAACGCTTCGGGTTGTTTATCCTCAAGAATCCTGGCTATCTCGAAAAACAAAGTGCCCTGGGTTATATCCTTGAAACCGTGCGGTCTTCCAAGGCTTATTTTCTTTGAAACTCCGGCTATGGAAAACGGTTGGCAGGGAAAACCAGCAACGAGGACGTTATGGTCCGGAATGTCGTCGGAGGCTATTTTTGTAATGTCTCCTTCGGGTAATTCTCCAAAATTTGCATTATACGTGATTTGGCTGTATTTGTTGTATTCCGAGGAAAATACACAGTCTCCTCCGGCGGCTTCGAATCCCATTCGGGTGCCGCCGATACCTGCAAACAAGTCGATAAAAGTAAATTTTTTCTTCATTGAAACCTACTCGCGAATTTATCGATTACTTTTTTCATTTTTTCAGGATTGGGTTTTCCTTTTCTGATATCATGTTCCCAGATTACAATTACTTTCCATTTTGCTTTTCGCAGTGCATTTACTACTTTGGTATCTCTTTGTCTGTTTCCTGATATTTTGTCGGTCCAGAACCGGGTTCTTGTCTTGGGTGTAAATCCGCATTTCTTGCAGCCATGCCAGAAACAGCCGTGAATAAACACGGCTATTCTTTTTTCTGGAAATATTATATCCGGACGTCCCGGCAGACTATTTTTTATCCTGTATCCGGTCAGTCCATTGCTTCGTAAAATCTTTCGAAACGCAACTTCTGGAACGGTATTTTCGCTCCTTATTCGCGACATTATTTCGCTTCTTTTTTTCTTTGATACAGTGTCCAGAGAATCACACCGAATCATTATCCTTTTTGTATTCAATAACAAGAGCATTGATCTTTGTTTTCTTATATTTGCTTTGGAAGCGTATTGCCACTGTTTTTGTCTATAGGACAGACGTAGGTCATAGGGTTCACCGGAACCGTCACTGCGAAACGTACTTAACCCGTCGTCATTACCCTTAGTATTGTCCGTTCCAAGAGGGGGTTGCAGTGTCCTTTTGCATTCGCAGGTATTCGCCAAAAGACAGGCAAAAAGTGCGCGCGCTAGTGCTTAATCTTACGAGTTTTTACCCCGGGATCCAGAAGTGGCTTGACGAAAAGGAACTGGACCGGCTTGACCGGAGGGAAAGCGTCGGTTTTGTAGTAGAACAGGACGACGACATAGCCGGGGTATCCCTTTCAGGGTACGAGAAAAAGGAAGCCAATCTGGTGAAACTCAGGACTTTCTACCTGAACAAGGAGAACCAGAAGAACGCCATAGGCAATTACCTGCTTGAAATCACGCTGGATTACTGGGCGAAGCAAAAGGCAAGCGAGATTTTCGTTTCATTTGCGGAAGAAGAACTGGGCCTGCTTGCGCCGTATTTTGAAAAGTACGGTTTCACTCTTTTCGACAAGAAATTGGGTGCCTATCGAGAAGGGAAATACGAGTTTTACATGAAAAAAATCATGTGCTACGGCGCGATTCCCTGGAATTACTTTGTTGATTTCTTGCAAGACTGTGCTACAAGACTTGGGTTTGATATCGTCTCCTGCGACGTTGATAGTTTGATGCTTCAAAACACCAATGCTCTTCCGGAACAGCGCTCCTTCTTTGTAAAGGTAGTCAAAGAGCCAGGCGCGGATGCAATCAAAGCGTGCAAACTAGAAAAGGAAAAGGCAGGTTCCGATATCGGAGTCCTGATTTCTTTCGAGTCGTTCCCGACACCGACCATGGATTCCGAGGTCAAGATTTTCGACGGTTTTGATGTTGAGCGGTTGTTTTATCCGGGCGTTTTGACAAGCGAGCGAGCAGAACCGGCGTTCATTCAACCGATATTTCGGGACTATTCACGGGAATTGTTTTTCAGGGGAGAGCAACAGGTGCGCTTGGGCACTCCGCCGAAAGTGTCCATGCGTTCTGAAAAAGTATATTACAAGAAACCTCCGGCGGAGCTTGTCCGCGGTCAGGTTTTCCTGGTGTATGAGAGTGCTTCGTCGAAAAAGATTATCGGCGAGGCGAGAGTTAAAGAAGTCTGCAAGTTGAATTACTTGGACGCGTTCAAGCGTTTTAGCAACAGGGGCGTTCTGAAACCTTCAGAATTGAGGGAGCATTCGGACGACGAGGAGAATACCTTGTGCATAGTTTTGAATCATACGATTCAGTACAAGCATCCGGTATCGATTGAAGACTTAGGTTTGTCGGTTCCGCAAAGTCACGTTTTCATTGGCAATTCCACGTTGACAGACATCAGAAAGAGGGGTGGATATTTTGGCTTCGAAGAAAGCAAGGAAAAGAAAGCAGGTAATAATGCTCTCGATTAAGCCGGAATATTCAAGCAAAATCAAGTCAAAAACCAAGACCGTTGAATTGAGAAAGCGCATCCCCAAGGTCATGCCTGACGTTATTCTGGTCTACGAGTCCGCGCCGACAAAGTGCCTTTCATATGCGGTTCGTGTTACTCACGTTCATTCTGCATCTGTACCCGAGCTTTGGAAACAGGTCGGCAGTGTTTCGGGGATTACAAAGAAGGAGTTCTACGCTTATTTTGGCGAGAGGCCCAAGGGGTTTGCTTACGGGCTTCAGAAAATCCTCGATCTTCCCAAACAATTTTCACGAGAGGATTTGCTAAGTCAGGGAATTTTCCCGCCGCAGGATTATTGCTTTGTACCGGAAGCTTTTGCGGATGATTTACTCGATTGAGCTTGTAAGATAATCCGGCGTTTAAAATGCGAGACGCGTATAGGCAGAGTATCGCTGAAGAGTCGCTAGCGAGTGCTAGAAAAAAACACGTTAGTACTAAACCCGGCTTTAATCGGGGGATTTACTTTACTCATAAGTTTGATGACTGTTGGCGTGCGTTTGATGCTTATCTCAATTCAGAGTATCCTTCTAATAGTGTTCAAGATCGTTTGGATTCCTTCAAGGTTAAGTATCAACTTTGGTTTAAGCAAAATTATTCCACGTTTTCTGACGGTTTTCAATCTGCAATTAAGACGTTATCTGAATATGCAATCCTTGACATGCGGCATAAACCGCGGGATTCGATATCACTTTCCGACGTAACGAGTCTGGACCAACTTATCGAAGTGATATACCGGATTCGTTGTAATTTAGACCATGGCGGCAAGTTGATGTCTGAAGAAAAAAATATTATTTTAGTAGAAAATGCTGCGTTTGTATTGTTTGAATTGATGGAAAGAATAATGTCTGATTTCGAAAAGAAATAGTTGATTAATCAAGCGTTCGATCATCTCTTCCAGAAGCTCTTTGTCCGAATAAACGTCTTCTGCGCCACTAACAAATCGTAAAAGAAGTCGTGCTCGTTCTTGTGCATCCTTGACAGGAGACGAGCTGCGGTTTCGGGGCCGATTCCAAAGACCTCTAGGGCAATCACTGCGCGCATCCCATACGTTGCGATGAGACCCGCGACGGCAAACATATCAGCTTCTTTTTTCTTCTTCGTCGCCGAGGTAAACGCTTCTGATTTTTCTGCAGGCTGAGCTTCTGAGGCAAATGCCATCCTGGCCTTCTTTCCTTTCTTCTTTGCCTTCGTTCTCGTTGCCGTCCCTTGCTTCCAATTGTCCAAAATCTCCTTTCTTTCCTTTTCCTTCAGGATTTCCTCGTAATCGCTTGTTGTCACTTGAGTCGAGGCGCAGAATGGGCAGGTAATTTTCTTATTCCAGTCTTCTGAAAGGCTCACGGAAAAAGATTTGTGGCAAAACGTGCAGACAAGGCGGCTGGTTTTTTCTTTCGTCGAGGAGACAAACTGCTCCAGCGAGTCTTCCGAAGGCTCGATTTCAGCTGCGGAAACGTCGTGGGAGAAGGCGGAGTCAAGCATCGCCTTTGCAAGGGGCGAGGCGGTTGAAAATGATTCGGAGAGTGCGGATGCTGATGAGGATGAAGATGCGACCACCACGACCCGCGTCTTTGAGCCGACCCGCAGGGTCGAGTAAAGCGCCTTCAGGCGAGGCAAGTCAAACTTGTCCTTCAAAATCTCGTCCATAGCCTCCAAGAACACGGGCGAGGACTGGTAGCGTTCAACCAGCCTGCGAAGTGCGTAGGGGTTCTTGAAGGGAGTCGCCTTGCGCGGCAGCACGCCAAACCTTTGGGCGACATGAAAAAACCTCGCTCGCAAGAGCGGGGTAGAAGAGACGCTTTTCTCAACAGCATAGGCAAAAGCCTCCGGAGAGAGCGCAGAGATCAACGCAGCGAGCCGGGATGCGTCGTAGGGCTGTTCAAAGTCAAGCAGAATCCCGTAAGTGCCAGGACGGGTCCGCACGCGGTTCTTAGTTTGGGAGAGCAGGTTGGAAAGGCATATTGCGAAGGCCTCGTTGAACGCATCCCCAAGGAAACAATGAACTGCAATGCGCTGGTTAGGCAGGTTTTCGACAAAAATCTCGCCGGGCGTGGCTTGGAATGCCTTTGCCTGGCTTGATGCGAGGGAGTGAATCTTGGTCGCGGCGGTTGGATTGCAGTTGTACTTGGAGGAAATCTCGTCAACGGACAGCCGGGATGCAAGGGCTAGGAGCTGGCAAACCATCGACGCGGTTGATGGGGATACGGGTATTTCTTCGCCTCTCCACTCGGGTATTGCTGCGGTGTAGTCTGTGGACTGCTCGACTGCGACTTCGTCTTCGGATACCGAGAGCACTTTCCAGGGCCGGCCGCGGGAGATGAACGTCGCGCCTATTGCCAAAAACTGGGCTGCGAAGTCCTCGTCCAGCACGCCCATTGACTTGTTGGTTGAGGCGTTGCGCACGAAGAGGTTCTTTTTGTCCGAGATTGTGGAGACGTTCTCGTAGTAGTACAGGAGCGTGCGGGGCATCCGGCGCAAAGCAAGGGCCGACAGGTCGGCATCAGTGGCGTCCTCCAGCACGGGCAGGTTTTTGCCGATGCCGAGGTTGAGGATGCGTTTTCGGGACAGTTCAAGGCAAATGTCAAAGTATTCGCGGCAAGTTACCGAGGCAAATGCGGGTGAGGTTGCGAGTATGGAGCGCACCGCTCCGAGGGTAGTTTGCGGGTGCAGGTCCAGCACAGTCCCTACTATGGCGTGCGCAAGTACGTCCCGGCAGGGTCTTTGCTCACTGCGAGGCTCTAGCTCGCGCTGCTTTGCTTGGATGCACAGGACTGCTGATTCTGCGCAATCCAGCGCGTCAGCAGACAGCACGATTCCGGATGGCACCAAGTGGGTGCGGTGGCCGCTTCTTCCTACTCTCTGCAGGAGGCGAGTGGATTGGCGGGGAGAGACGATTTGGATGACCAGGTCAACGTCGCCGATGTCGATTCCAAGCTCTAGGGACGAGGTGCATACTATCGCCCGAAGTCCTTCGGGGTGCTTGAAGGCGTCTTCCGTCTCCTTGCGGGCTGCTGTGGAGAGGGAGCCGTGGTGGACTGCGACCAGGTCAGACAGGTCGGGCTGCTGGTGCAGCTGCGACCCCAGCCACTCGGCATTCGAGCGGGTGTTGGAAAAGATGAGGGTTTTCTTGTGTGAAAGTACAAGTTCACGGATCCGGGCTATCAATGGGCTGGATTTTGAGGAATTGACGGCATCAACAGGCTTGGAAAGGGCGTTTGCCGAGTTGGAGCTCTGTGTCTTGGGCTTCTCGATGCACTCAACCGAGAGCTTGTACTCGCGCTTTTCGTCGAGGACAGAAGCCACGGCATTGGCAGAAAGCGTCTTGGCGGCCTTCTCAGGCTCGGCAATGGTTGCCGAAAGGCCGACTAGCTGGATTGGCTGAAGGGCTTTCTTGCGTAGTCTGGCAATGGACAGGCCCAACTGTATGCCCCTTTTTCCTTCTAGGAGCTCGTGGTATTCGTCAATGATAACAAAACGAGTGGTAGAGAGGGCAGGCGAGAGCTTGGCGTGAACAAGCACCGAGCACAGGGTCTCAGGAGTGGTAATCAGGAACTGGGGCGGGTTGTCTGCTTGTTTTTGCCTCTCAGACTGGGGCGTGTCGCCATGGCGCACAGCGAGGCGGATTCCAAGCTCGGTACACCACTTTTCAAGACGCAAAAGGATGTCGCGGTTGAGCGCGCGCAGGGGCGTGACGTAGATTGCGAGTATTCCCCAGTCATTTCCCGCGCGTTTCAGACGCACGAGCTCGGAAAATATGGGCATAATCGCGGTTTCCGTCTTGCCGTAGCCAGTAGGAGCGACTACAAGCACGTCCTTGCCTGCAAGAATCTTGGGAATGGCAAGAGTCTGGATGCTCGTAAGAGTAGTGATGCCGAATTTTTTGGCAGTCGAAATGACTTGGGGGTCGAGAGTGGGGTCCATTTTCAAAAAAGTGATTCCAAGAGTTCAGAATGGGCAGAGAAAGTGAAAAAATAAGGTAGCTGGGGGCTTATTTGGGTGTTTGTCAGCGGTAAATGCTGTCCCGCTTTCCGATTTCGACTATGGTGACTGTGGATTCTTTCTCGTCAATCGTGTATGTCAGGCGAAAGGAAAGAAAGCGCGCCCGGTAGTAGTCCCACTTTCCGTGCAGGGGCTTTCCAAGTTGCGGGTTTTCCTTAAGCTTGTCAAGGACCTGTCCAATCCGTATCTTGACCGAGTTGTCCAGCTTGTCGAGGGCGGCGTACGCGCTAGAGGTAAAAACAAGTTTGTACGCCAAATTTTCATCACTTCAACTTCTTCCTGGCCTCGGCTTCGGAGTAGAGCTTTTCCTTTCCTTTTGACACGCGTTCCATTATCTCGTCTGCGCGCGCCACGTCTTCCCTATCCTCCATCTCAGTAAGGAGATTGAACCTGTTGTTAAGCTCGAAGACGCCCAGGCGCAAGGCCTCGGTTTTTGTGGCCGCATAGCCCTGCTTTACTGCCTCGTCGAGGATCTTTTCAACAGCGCCGGAGAATCGAATGTTCACATTCATTTAAATCACATAAAAATAGTGACTAAAATAGTTATTAAAATAGTCATTTATGGGCTATTTTGCGCTTGATTGTCTCGTGCGAAACTATCTTGTTTCGCTTGAGGTCTTGCCTGGCTTTGAGAAGTCCACGTCGAAATTCCGGAGTGTATTCGCCTTCCTCGTCGCCTATGGGCAGTTTTTCGAGATTCAGGTATGTTTTACCTCTAGGTTTTTTGCGAAGGTATTTGCTAAGATCCCTCTCGCTTTTGTCCCGCACAAAAGGTCCGCAGCCCTTTAGTGTGCCAGCAAGGGGCGCAAGGATGTCCCAAGCTGATTGAATTTTCTTTTTCCCGCGTCTAGGCCTTGACTTTAGCGCTATAGGCCGTTTTTCCTTCTTCGAGCGGTTTGCCATATTTTTAGTCCTGCATAGATGCATTTAAGCGCGTCTGGACTTTCTTTCCGCTGAACTTGCATTCTCCGATGCAGCTATGGGCAGGGTTTCCTGTAAACGGCGGCTTAGTCTTCCTCTGTTAGCCAAAACTGCGTCTCAACAGTCAACGCAGGAACTCTTCAAGAGGTATTCCGGATGCGGAAATGATTGCCCTGAGCGTTCCCCTCGCAATTTCCCTGTGGTTTGGCACGGTAAGCGATGGCCTGGACGGGTGGCACAGATGGATATGACTTCCCTTCTGGTTGCGTATGGCGTAGCCTGCCCTGATAAGAACCTTGATGACGTCCTTTCCGGAAAGAACGGGCAGTTTCACGAGGGAAAAACTACCTCCACCATCTTGGCCTTGCCCTGTACGGGAACAGTTTTTCCCTCTTGGCCCAGGCTCGAGACGTGGAGCTCTATTGCCTCGCGTATGTTCGCTATTGCTTCCTTTTCGGTCTTTCCCTGTGAGATGCAGCCTGCAAGCGAGGGCACCGTAGCTGTAATCCAGCCGTCGTCGCCTTTCTGCAGGTAAACCTTGAACTTCATACGCGATTCCTGAACGTCTTCTGCCTTTGGAAAGTTATATTGCTTGCCTCCGTATGCAGCATCGGGCGGGATGAACTTTGCGTCTAGGGCATTGGCCATATATGCATTTTTTCGATTCTAGGTGCATAAAAGCAGTTTCGGACTCGGTTTCCGCTGAACTTGCATTCCCCAATGCCGCCATGGGCAGATTTTTTGAAAAAAGGAGGAAGGATAAGTCCTCTTTGGCCTATTTTTGCCTCTGTAGAGGGAAAACTAGGGGTAAAACTCACTGTACCGTGATGCCCAAAAGCTTGAGTATGATGAGAAGCCCCACTCCGGCAAGGCCCAGGATGGCGGTCACAAGCACGCTTATGAGGTTGATCGGGAGGTTCAAAGCGTCCATCTGCAGCACGCCTGCGAGGTAATTGATCACGAATAGGGCGATGAGGCCGAATACCGTGTTCATCAGGACCTTCTTGAGGAAGCCGATTATGAATATGCCAAGGATTATTGCGCCAATGCCAAGCAGGCCGATTCCTGCAATCTCAGGCAGTCCTAGAGCTAAAATGGCCATTTTCATTCATCCCCAACACGCCCCTGCGAGGGCGGAATTACCAAATAGCTTTAGGCAGTTTTTGAATCAAAAGCGTTCCGCTTAGAGGCGATTTTTTCATTTCGTGCTTTTTGCGCGATTTTGTGTTTTCAATGTTTTTCTCAAAAAAACAAATTCATTTTTTCAGCATTTTTTCCAACCGTTTTTCTTGCCGATTTCGATGCCGTTTTCTGTTTGACTTCGTTTGCCTAAACTCTAAGTTAGGCACTACAAACTACGTCTAGCCAAAGGTATATTTTGTTTACATTTGATACTTTGGTTGCATCTGTAATCGCCCGCATTTTCCGGCACCCTTTTAACCTTGCTTCCCCTAATCAATCCATGTCAAAGCTGGTGCGAATCGACGCAGAGACTTACCGGGGCCTGACCTGCTACGCGGGCAGGCTTCAGTCGCGCCTGGGCAAGCCAGTCAGCCTCAACGCGGCGCTGGGCTACCTGGTGGCAAAGGCCGAGTCCAAGACTCCGGGGTATATACGCTTGCTGAGGCAAAAGAAATCTCCTGCAGGACGCCCAAAGAATTCTGCGCCGAGGAAGAAGCCGAGGCCAGTGAGGAAGGGCAAGAAGAAATGATTATTTTTCATACTGGTATGAACTGGTGATTTTATGGAAAAAACCGATTCAAAGAAAGAAAAACGCCTCAAGCCCGAGCTCCACTTCTCCCCCTATTCTGCGTACGGAATCCAGAAGGACCTGGAAACCGACCTGCACGCCAAGGCAAAAGTGTTCGGCCTTCCCTCGCAGGACCTCATCCTGAACGCAGACGACGTGGTCAACAAGGACAACACCGAGGATCGCGTAGAGGTTCTGGGAAAGAAATTCGGCATGCGGCCTCAGCAAAAACACTAAATTATTCATACGCGTATGAAGTTGATTTTATGGCTGGAAAAATGCTTCAAAGACCTGTTGAACGCGAGCCTTTTTTGGGCAAGGTGCCTCCTGCACACATGAATTCAACGGGATTGGTGCCGCTTAGTGGTGCAAAGGAACTTCTTGAACGGGCCAAGGCACAGCGTCCTTCCGAGTCGCGGATGCATGATATAGTTTCGGGCCTTTCTGCTGAGGACCGTTTTCGTTTTCAGGTCATGTTGAATGAAAAAAGGGGCCTGTTTGCGCCCAGGCCAGCAAAGCCGATGACTTTGCGGGAATCTGCTTTGCTTCATCATGTAGGAGACGTGATTGCGTCAGGCCAGCTTACGATGAATAGGAATAATTTTGGGCTGAAAAATCCTCACCGTTAGTTCATACCAATATGATTGGATTCAACGCAATCCACAAATCAAACGTTCATACAAGTATGTTCAAAATGCCAGGATTCGTTTCTTCCGGGCAGTTGATGGCACTTAGGCAGGGGTTCGCTGCAGGTGCCCTTGAACGTTCATATATGTAAGAAGTCTTGCAGAAAGAGGAAAATAGGAAAATTCATCTGCGTATGAACGTAGCAACTTCGATTTCTGCAAGGCAAACTTTCAACTAGGTATGAACGTTACTTGCATCTAGAAAACTCGTTTTCGGCCCATCTAATCAACGCAGAACACGCCTTCGGGTCGTGCCGCACAACTATCTTCATGCGCCGCTTTGCAGAGACCGACTTGCCCAACTCAGCCATCTTCTGCGCCATCGGAAGCTTGCTGCGGTAAATCCTTGTCCAGTCCGCCATCGCCTTCTTTTCCAGCCGCAGCTCGTACACGAACCCGTCGCAGGCAAGGATGTCGTAATCCCATTTCAGCTTAACTCCGGTTTTTGGCGCAATGTTCAGTTTCTTCAAAAATTCCGCAAAATGCCTGTCTATTTCAGTGTCCCCGCGGCAGAACGCAAAACCTCCCTTCTTTGCAAGCACTGCGGCTATCACGGCCTGTTCCTTTGGCGTGATGTAGGAAACCGGCCACATGTTCTGGCAGACTATGACTGACTTTTGCCTGTCCGGCCGAATCTTCTTGGCCTCCTCGAAAATCCAGTAATACGGAAGCGCCTTGGGGCCGAAAAAGTCGTACTCTTCGGTCTCTCCCAGTGCAAGTTCGCTCGGAAGCCTTTTGTCGCCAACCCAATAGCGCATGTCCAGCTCGCGCGTCTCCTCCTTCTGCAGCGCAATCCACTCTTGGCTGATTGCAAACTTGCCTGAGGAGTCCTTTGAAATCACGCCCGCCTTCTTTAGCGAAAGCACGACCTTGCGCACGCCATGGTATGTGATTTTTTGCCTGTAGTTTTCCCGCACGTTCTGGAAAATCTCTGCTACCGAAAGCGGGTGGCGCTTGGTAAGCACAAGAAAGACCGCGGCCTTGGTGTTGGAGGCCTGCGAATCTGAAAGGAGTGACGGGTCCACGATATCTATTCCTTGTAAAGGTTGGGGTACTTGAGCACAAAATCCTTTATGATTGCAATCATT
>JGI24730J26740_1000966_pt1 | contig 16383 bp, 14 predicted proteins | sample EPASupsiteSAE347_FD_26740 | JGI IMG/M metagenome (IMG submission 26740)
TGCGCGTAATGCCGCCTGTCCGTCTCGTACTCCACGTGAGCCGTCGCGATCGTGATCCCGCGCTCCCGTTCCTCGGGCGCCTTGTCAATCTGGTCGAACGGTACAAACTGAGCCTTCCCCCGCTTGGCCAACTGCTTCGTGATCGCCGCCGTCAACGTCGTCTTGCCATGATCTATGTGGCCGATCGTCCCCACGTTCACATGCGGCTTCGTCCGCTCAAACTTCTTCTTCGCCATCGTACTTCCTCCTCGAGAAATGTTTTCTCATCGCTGCTACACAGTGTCTTTCAAAGCCAAGATTTCACGGGTGATGAGCAGAGGCCGATCCGAAGGGAGCATCACGGTTGAGCTTGCTCTCTCGAAATGTGCAAGAAATAGAGATGGAGCCCACGACCGGGATCGAACCGGTGAACCTCTTCCTTACCAAGGAAGTGCTCTACCTACTGAGCTACGTGGGCCTGTGAGAAAGCGGCAACATGCATGATTCGGAGAAGGCTCGATGCGTTCCGGGAGAACCTTCCTCCGTAAAGTTAGACTAACGGACAAGGCCGATCAGGGATATCGTCGTTACCAACTCATGGCATGTAGTACCTGCGACAATGACTCGCTTTCCGGCTGCCACTATCTCCTACATGGACCTCAATTTGTTTGGTTGTTTGGTGGTGAGGGGAGGGTTCGAACCTCCGAAGGCTTCGCCAACAGATTTACAGTCTGCTCCCTTTGGCCACTCGGGAACCTCACCACATTTGTCGCATTCGTTTGCTGCCCGGCAAAAAACCCAAGCAAGCCTTCATCTGTAGCACATAAAAACGACGAAAACAACCCCAATTTTAAAATTTTGTGGCCGAAGAGCTTTTCGTCTCACGGCCGCGTGCTGCAAGACGCGCATGTCCCTGTGCGCCTTTCCCCAACCGATGTGTCCTGAAATGTCGTATCTGGCCGCCATTTAGCACAACCGTTTTCTGTCTGTCAAGGCATCTGTAGCGAAATTTGCAGACCCCCGTGCATTCATGTTCCGCGAAGATCCGATTCGCGGCGGGAGAAGGACTCTGCTCGCCGGGATTGTTCGGCAGTGGACTCAAAGGACCTCATCGAAGTATTTCCTGAGTTTCAACTTGATGGTCCGGCGCGTAATCCCGAGACGGCGGGCGGCTTCGCTTTTATTTCCTCCCGATTCTTCGAGAACCTGAAGGACAAGCCGCTTTTCGGCGTCCGCCAGAGACGACGCTTCTTCCACATTTCTTGCAGGGGCGAGCGTTTCGGCGCAATTCGAGTCGCTCCCGGTGGCATCCCTGACGGCCGCGGGTAATTCCCGCTCGGTAATGGCGTCGCCCCTCAGCAAAATGACGGCGCGCTCGACGGCGTTTTCGAGTTCCCGTATGTTTCCCGGCCAGGAATAGCGCAAGAGAAAGTCCATGGCTCGCGGGGTGATTCCCTCGACGGTCTTGTGGTGCTTCTCCGCGAAATGGTTCCAGAAATGCTTTGCGAGCACGGGAATGTCTTCGACTCGCTCCCTCAGCGGGGGCATCTCCAGTGTAACGACGTTCAGCCGGTAGTATAGATCCTCACGAAACGTCCCGTCGGTTGCCATCTTTTCAATCTTCCGGTTCGTCGCGGCCAAAACGCGTACGTCGACGCGCAGGGACGAATCGCTCCCCACACGCTGAATTTCGGAATCCTGGAGGACCCTCAGAAGTTTCGCCTGCGTGGTAAGGGGCAGTTCTCCGATCTCGTCGAGGAGAATCGTTCCGCCGTCCGCCATGGAAAAGCGACCCCGGCGCTGCCTCTCGGCGCCGGTGAAGGCGCCTTTTTCGTGCCCGAAAAGCTCCGACTCCATCAACGATTCGGGAATGGCGGCGCAGTTGACTTCAACGAGCGGCTTGCTTCGGCGCGGACTGCTTGCGTGGATCGCTCTGGCCGCCAGGCCTTTGCCCGTGCCGCTCTCTCCGGTTATGAGGACGGTGGCGTCGGTCGGGGCGACCATGGCGATCAACTCCGCCACGCGTTGCATGCGAGGGCTCTGGCCGATCATTTCGGAAATCTGAAGGCGGGTGAGCTGCCCCCGAAGGGTCTCGTTCTCTTCCCGAAGCCGGGTATGTTCCAGAGCCCGTCCCATGGCGAGCTTGAGGGCCTCGAAGTCCACGGGTTTGGTGAGGTAGTCGTAGGCGCCCGACTTGAGGGCTTCCACCGCGGTCGGAACGGACGAGTAGGCGGTCATGATGAGAATCGGGATGGCGGGATTGTAGCCGTGAATGGCTCGCGTAGCCTCGATTCCATCCATCTTGGGCATGCGCATGTCCATGAGAATGAGGTCGACGGGGCGTTTTCGGATGTAGTCCAGCGCCTTCTGTCCATCGTCTGCGTCTGCGACCCGGTAACCCCACTCCTCCATAAGGGTCATCAGCATCAGTCGGTGCGCGTGGTCGTCATCCACGACGAGAATCAGCGGCGTGTCGGGACGAGTCATCTTTCCTCCTTACGGGCGTCGCACGGCGGGAATGTGTATGGTGAAGGTAGTTCCACGTGCCGGATGGCTCTCCACCTCGATCTCGCCCTCATGGGCTTCGACGAGTTTGTGAACGTTGGCGAGGCCGAGACCCACGCCGGTTGCTTTGGTGGTGAAATAGGGGTCGAAAATGTGCGGGATGTGCTCGGGATGAATGCCCGATCCCGAGTCGCTGACCCGCACGAGCGTCTCCGTCCCGTCCTGGAGCGCCTCGACTTTCATGACGCCGCCTCCGTCCATGGCTTGAATGGCGTTCAGATAAAGGTTCAGGAGGATCTGGGCGAAACGGTCGGGGTCGATCTCCGCCTCGAGCCCTTCGGGTTCAACGTTGAAATCGATCCGGACGTTTCTTTCTGTCGCTTCCCTTTCGACCAGCGGCAGAGAGCGTTTGATAAGGTCCTGAACGAGGCGCCGTTCTTTGTGTAATTCCGTTGGCCGTGCAAAGTCGAGCAATTCAGAGATGACCCTGTTCAGACGTTCAACCTCCTGGATCATCACTTCGGAAATCTTCAGGCTGCGTTCGTCTGTGCTGTGCCGTCCTGCAAGTATGGAGGCAAAGCCCTTGATCGAACTCAGAGGATTTCGGATCTCGTGGGCGATTCCCGCAGCCAGCCGCCCCAGGGATGCCAGACGTTCGCTCCTCCTGAGTTGTTCTTCCAGGGCTTTGATCCTGGCTATGTCAGCGAAAAGAACCACGTATCCCGTCGTGTTCCCGCGTCCGTCGCGTATGGCCGCCGCGTTGACCAGCAAGGGAACGCTTCTCGCTTCGCCGGCTCGGCATCGGATTTCCTGCTCCACAACGGTTTCTTCACGTTCGAGCCGCTGGAGGATCGGGAGAAAACAGGGATATTCGGCGAGGTTTTCAGGGGGGCCACCGCTGACGCCCAGGATGCGCAAGGCCGCTTCGTTCGTTCTGTGTATATGTCCGTCGAGGTTGACCGCCATCAGTCCGACCGGCATCTGATTGACGAGGGTTGTCGTGAAGGCTTGAATGTCCTGGAGAGAACGCCGGGCGTTGCGGTAGTGCTGCGCCAGTCCCAGGGAGACGAACCCCGCGGCGCCGACAAGGAACATGATGCCGAAAAGGATCGCCGTCTGGTGCATATCCTGACGGCGTGCGTCTTCAAAGGGGGTTCGGTCGAGACCCACCACGATGAAAAGGTCTTTTCGGCAATTGCGCGCTTCAGAGAAGCGGCGGCCTTCCCCCCTTCCGCCGCCTCTTTGTCTGAACCATGGCTGGTAGGCGCGGACGACATCGAAAGAGTTCGGCTCTTGCGGGGAAAAGGAATGGTTCGTCTCGCCCGCCTGTGGCAGGGACAACGTCAGAGTCTCTCCAACCCTTTCAGGCCTGCTGTGTGCAACGATTTGTCCCGTCGAATCGACTATCGCCGCATAGAGCACTTCGGGTTGTTGAGCCGTTTCCTCGATCAGGAGCTGTATCTGTCCCTGTCCCCAACCCATTCCCATCATCCCGGTTCGGCTCCCCGCTTCGATGGAGCGGATCAGGAGCCTGGCTTCGGAAAGAAGCGCTCCTTCCATGAACTCCTTTTCGCGGTGCGCGTTCGTGACTGCAAGAAAGAGCAGAATCCCCGCCAGGATTCCCACGGAACCCAGCACCATCCACGGAGAGAAAAGCGTCCACAGCGCAGGCCGCGAAGAATGAGCCGTCATGTCAGGAAGCTCTCGTTTTGATGGGTCCGTTCGATACCATTCCTCGAAATCCTCAGGTTGCCGGAAAGATACAAGTTACGTGCCAGACGATGCTTCGGGGATGCGGCGGGCCGTTCGGCAACACGAATCGTGCATCCGGGGCGTCGGTGCGTTCGAACAGGTGGATACATTGTACCCGGAAAGTGGGTGCGGGGAAAGCCCAAATGGATAGATTTTATCCATCTTCGACCGATCCGGTGTGGGGCGGCGTCGGTGTGCATCGGTTACGTGAACCTGAAATAGTAAGTAAATACAAAATGTTATGTGTTAGAGAAATCGTCGTGGCACGGTCCGTGCTGAGACTGACAAACGCCGGGATGTTTCCGGCGCGACAACGGGATCGGGAACCCGAGCCAATATGCAAGGAGATGGCACGGGTCTCCCCGGACGAAGGATCAACTCAACAGATGGTTCGGGAGGTAATAAGATGAAAAAGTTCATATCCATTGCATGTCTGACGTTTGTGGTTCTTCTGTTCAATTTCGGCTACGCTTCAGCTCAGTCCGGCAATTCAACAGCCGTTCCGAGAGGGGGGTACTGCTGGCGGGCGATGCAGGCCGGCGCAGCCCAGAACGGCACAACCTGGCAGTGCCCGCGTGGGTTCAACTGCCCGGGTCCCGGCGCGAGAATGGGAATGGGCGGCGGACGCGGCGGTTGGGGGAGGGGCGCGGGCGGCAATGCTCCCGGTTGGCGGGGAGCGGGGGGGCAATAACGACGAGCTGAGATCCCCTCTCCCTCCGGGAGAGGGCAGGGTGAGGGGGCAAAAACGTTGATCTACCGTCCCCTCGCCTCGGCCTTCTGCTCCTGAAAATAGGGAGAGAAGGCTCTTGGACACGCTCTGAGAGAACAACATTGGCGGGGAGCAGGGGTGGCTTTTGGGGCTGCCCTCTCAAGATCGAGGGAACTCTCACCCGGGGGATTGGCCGGTGAGCGGGTCTCGAATCCTATCCCGTCTGGAAGGTGGGGTCCACGGATTCGAGGAGTTGAATGTACCGCCGGATGGCCGGGATGTTTCGAAAGAAGCGGTTGGACTCGAGTTCCCGGCGGAGTGGCTCGCGGGGGTAGGAGCGGCGCATGAGGGTCAGTTGATGGGAGTCGCTGTCGTAGAGAACGGAATTGGCGACCGGCACACCGTCGCGGTAGGGACCCCCGACGCTCCCGGCCTTCACCCAGTAGCGGGAAGCCGGATCGAGAGAAATGGTGAGGGACTTCATCGGCGCGAGCTGGTGAACGATAACGTCTTTGACCTCAGGGGCGGCGACGGAGTCGGGAAGTTCATAGACTGCGGGGATATGATCGTGGCCGCTCAGGATAAGCCGTTTCGGGAAAGCTCGCCAGGCTTGGAGGCATCCGGCGAGAGCTGCGTCGTCGAGATAACCGAAATCTCCGATATCGGGCGGCTCGCCGACCGGGGGCAGATGAAAGGGACTGTGATGGGTTGCGACGTAGCCCTCCCCCTCGATTACGAGGGGGAGGGAGAGCAGGTAGTCGAGGGCCCCGGGTATGGTGGAAAGCAATCCGGCGTTATAGGCCGTGGCCTGCATGCGGTCTATCTGGCGGGGGTGATCGGTGATTGCGCCGGCGATGAGCAGGTCGTGATTTCCGGCCACGGAAGGGATCTGAAGCGAGCGCATCCGCGTGAGAGTCCGGTCTCCGAAGGGGAGCCATCCCGCAATGTCTCCCAGGCAGCAGGCCCCGTCGGTCCCGAGATCGTCCATCTGTCTGAGGCATTCCTCGAGGGCTGCGGCATTGCCGTGGATGTCCCCAAAAAAATAGATGCGCATTCCAGCCTCCCGTCTTCGCGGTTTTCGATGACAAGTGAATTCGTTCGGGTGATGCTCTCCGAGCCGATCCTTCGTCGAGCGGAATGAAGACCAGCGTCTTCGGGCTCTATATTATATGAAAACAGGATCGAAATACCGTCTATTCCGCACGAGACCCTCAACGAGCGACGCCCCGATCCAGTGCACAAGGGTTTTCGTTACCTTTCGGACTGTAGATTTCGTTTCAGTTCGTGGTCAACTCATGACTCTGGCCGGGGTCCAAGACTATGAAATCGTCAGGCTTCAGATCGCGTTGTTTTAGGGTGGAGGCCAGTTCCTGAACGGCATCGTCAAATCCATCCGGTCCAAGCTGGAACACCTGGAAATGAGCAGCAATACTGACCTGCGCGGCCAGATCCAGGTGAGCCTTGACGGCCTCCCTCGGTCTCATGTGAACACGGAGGCGATGGGAGGAAGGTTTATCCGAGGATTTCGGCTGGAAAGGGGATATCGGAAGGATTGCCACCCTGATGGGCGAAAAACGGCGGGCGATCTCACTGAAGTGAAAACCATATCCCGTGTCCCCGGCAAAGTAAACATTGCCCGAGGGCCCGGAGACGACAAATCCTCCCCAGAGGGCTTGATTGCGGTCCCACAAAGTTCGCGAAGAAAAATGCTGCGCCTGAACCAGGGTCACCGTTACGTCTGCAGACAGACGGGCTGTCTGCCACCAGTCGAGTTCGTCTACTACAGGGATACCTGAGTCCCGAACCAGGTCACTATTGCCGAGTGGTACCAACAAACACGGTGTGCCTCTTTTCGCAAGCTGCGTCAATGCGGCAAGATCAAGATGATCGTAGTGATTGTGGGACACCAGCACAGCATCGATGGGAGGCAGGTCTTCCAAACGGAGACCGGGCCGGCTGTGCCGCTTGGGACCTAACCACGAGAACGGACTGCTGCGGTTCGCCCAAATGGGATCCGTCAGAACATTGAGCCCATCCATTTGAATTAAGAATGTGGCGTGACCAATGGATGTAATCCGGATGGTCCCTTTCGGTACGCGGGCCGCAGGCGGTTGTCCGGGAAGAAACTCTACGAACTCCGGCCATCGCGGGTAACGCTTGCCGGCCATCACTTGCGAGTGCCAGAGGTAGCCCAAAACGCCCCGTTTCGGCCCATCACCTGTTTCAGAAGGGGACCCCGGGTTAACAAAATTTTTGCCATTAAAGTGATCCGAGATTTGTGGTTTCTTTTCGGGAGAAACGGCAAACCTCGCCATGCAAGCACTCACCGAGAATAATACAATGATGCCGAAACCCACGACCCTGAGAAATGTTCGAGGGTTGAGGGGGAACCCCGGCGTTTGATCGTCGGTCTCCGTTGTGGAATTCTTTTTGATTTTCATCGGGTCCTCCCTGTTGCCATGGCTGGAGCCGCATTCTGGATGACCTCGACGAAGCGCAGACAAAATGAATGCGGACAGAAGTTGCCATTCATGCCTTGGATGATGTCGGCCTTGTCTGGCCTGGTGTGCTCTTTTAGAAAAGAGTGAGCGGTAGAGATCATTTCCGGTGTATTGACTCTTTTCGATAGAATATTAATATGTTAAGAAAAATATAGGATAAGAAACCTGCCCAATTTACCCGCTTCACCTCCAATCCGGTCTATGAAGAATACCACAGGATGAATTCGGGTGAAAAATACGATTGAGTCGTACGGCGCCACACTGACCAGGCCTGGCGATCATTTCGGTAAAGACCGGGAACTTGCTGCCATTGCTTCGGAGGAGATCCTCTCTGTGGTTCAAAATCCTGCGACGGCGCAGTGACAAGCACATCCTCGTCTGGGAACGGATGAAACGCCTGATCGCCAAGTGGATTCCACCGGCTCGCATCTGCCATCCACATCCCTGTGACCGCTTCATCGTCATTACCTGAGGCAGGAGCCGTATGAGGTAGCTCCTCACGTACGGATCTGTGCGGGGGGTGCCGGGCAACCAGCATTCCTACCACGACCGATTGAGACCCTCTATGGTTGACTGATCGCTGGGGAGGCCACGGACGCGGGTTTCCCCGGCTAACATCGAGTTCAATCGTTGTCGATATGATCAGGACACTGCAAGAAACGGCAACGACGATTTCTTGCTCTTCAGGAATGTTAAATTCTGTCTATGCCCTTTCAGCAGGTGTGCCGGATGAGGCCGGACGTTCTGTGTGTCGGACCTCCGGAAGCGGATCGTTCTGGACAATTTCAGCCCAGCGAATCACAGTGGGATCACCTTCGTACCCGGATGCCGACATTGCCAGCGCTAGGTGAGCACAGCCCCAACGAAGTAAAGGAATATCTACCTCGTTGCCGGTGCGGCCGCGGTTATAGTGCAATTCTTCGACAAGGTAACGCAGTCCATGAAGTGTCAATTGGGCGATGGAGTCGCGTTGCTCATCGGATCCACTGGAGAAGATCCATCGCGCTACTTGTAGCGCTCGATCGAGGACGCCCTTCCGCCGAGAGGCGATCATGACGCCCACCTCGCGGAGCAAGTCGCTTGGTAACGCCGGGGGGCGAACTTGGCATGCCTCCTCGGAAGTTGCTACGAGCCACACAAAGAGGCCAAAGACAGCCTCTTCCGCAACCGCTGTATTATCTGAAGATAGGCCCACCCGCATTGCGATGACTATCTCGTCTAGTCTTTCGGGCAAGAGCTTTGCGAGGCCAGCGGATATCCGGAATGCGGGCGTGTCTGTCTGGTTCAGGGCAGCCACCTTGGCAAACAATGCCTCAGCGACACGGGGTGACAAATCAATTTCGAGAAGTATAGACTGAAGGCCGGAAACTGCTTCGCGAATGCCAAAATGTCTGTCAAGCAGTACCGGTAGATCATTGCCTGAGGACACAGGTATCTCGATCCACTTTGCGAGAATATCTGCCAAACTGGCACAATCCTCCTTAGTAACCGTTAACGGTCGTTGATGTTTCTTGAGGTTTGCGAGCGAAGTCCCCACACACCAGAGGAATTTGTTGAAGTCCTTTTCTTCCCTGGGCTTTTGTGAACCGGACCACTTTCGCCGAAACCGCTGTTCAGCCAAACCAGCCTCAGGCTCCGGCAGCAATAGGAATACCCAGTCGTGAAGATCCGTCCCGCTTGGCAGGGTATCTGAACCAGTGAACTCATCTTGCCAGAGAGCTTGTGCGACAAGGTCCCTTTCTGAGGCGGTGAGCAGGTCCCAGCAGACAAGCGGGACGAGCCGTGAAGCTGCCCGCCTGCGAGCTTCACCGCCCGTTCGCAAACCACGTATGAGCAAGTGGACAATTTCAATCCAGCGTCCCTCATCTTCTGGAAGCCGATCAGGTGCGTAACTTCTGTCATAATCGCCATCGATAAGGAGATCCCCAGGGTCGTGATAGTGGTGATCAAAGGTCTCGAACCCGTTGAGCCCGACAATCGGTGCGCTCAAGACGTCGAGGATGAGGCCAACTCGGAGGGCTTTCGGCAGTGATTCCCAGGCGCGGGCCAGCAAATGATAGGTGGGTTCACCAAGCCAAGGCTGTTTGGCCACTTCATTCATGCGGTAGTAGCTTAATCCCTGATTGAAGATCTCCTTTGCACGTTCTGGAGGTAGCCGCAGCACAAGGCGCGACAGCGCTTCCATAGTAACACGCAGTCTGGTCACCCAGAATATGGAACGAGTGCCCATGCAAGCTCCTCTGGGAAGAGCATAAGTTATGACATTGATGACGATGTCAACCAATGCATCCACAACTTCCATCGGCATGACGGCAATGCGGGATCGCGCCCAGACGCGGTTGAAGGTCGCATCGTCTTCGGAACTCGCGAGACGCAAAGCCAAGCGAGAAGCCATGGTATAATTAGTGTTGATTAGGCGGTCTGCGGCAAGGGTCAGGATGTCAGATGCTATCACTCTGTTGGCCACTGACGGCGGCAGACCGGCCACTTCGCAAAGCCGAATCGCTCGGCAGGCGCCAACCCATCGCTTGTACTCGACATTTGAGAAACTTATTGTTTGTCCCCGGCGGGCACCAAGGTCAAACAAGGGACTGTCTTTTTTTTCGTGTTCATCGTCCAAGGCTTTCAGGAAATCCCGCTTCTGTACAAACGCATCGCATTGTAAAGCAGCCAACTCCTTCCAACGCCTGAAGACCGGAGGGGCTTTCACGACCTCATCCGTCGACTTCGAAAAATCATTCTCGAAAGCTAAGGCCATCCATAGGGTCCAGCCCTCTCGCGACCGAGAGGCAAGCGTGCCAACGTGAGATGCCTCGCGAACGATCGACAGGCTGTGGTTTAGCAACCTCACCGCTTCATCGTTGTGATCCGTTTCCACCAGGATCGCAGCCTTTCGCGTCATCCAGGCTGGGTCGCAGCCTTCGGGGTGCCACTCCGCTAATAACTTTTCCAGCTTGGGAAAATCGAGGGCACACAGAGCCCACAGGCACTTTTCATGGTGAACCCTTTGGGCCACGTCTGGATGATCGTTAAGGAAGGGGTGGAGAGCAGCTAGACGTCGGTCGAAGACATCGCGGTCGAACCGCTGTCGAGCCGCAGTCACCAGTGCCAGCGCCACTTCTCGCCAGGCCTCGCGGATGCCTGCCCAACGGACGGTCTGATCTTCTGTGCCTCCAATTCTACGCCCTTCACAGTCAATTCCATCGAGAATGGCCTGGGCCGCCAGCTCAATCTCTTCTGACAACGGCTCCAGCAGGTTTTCACGCCGCCAAACAAATTCCCGAATTGCTAACAGCTTTTCGATCAACGGAAACTCAGGAAGGACATGAAGAATCGCCCGTTCCCAGTCGTACATTGACTGTTCGAATATAAGATGCTTGCTCGGCGGAATAAGCAGCCATCCCGGATATACCTTGCGGTTCTGCTCCCAAGCGCGGAGGACAGCGCGAGTTACCTTCGGCAGGATCGCCGGGTTTGATCGCCTTGCTGGCGGACCAGGTTCGCACACAGGTGCGTCAAGCGTCACTTCACCGACCGGTTGTAAGAGGTCGGGGATTTTGTAGCGTCGCAAGTCTGGTGGGAAAGGCCATTCGGTGACTTCGTATGGTTGCCCGTGTTCGAGTGTATGGAGAATCCACTCGGTCGCATATCGATGACGCAGATGGTCTGGCCACTTGGTGGCTTGGGGGTGATGGGCAAGGTCGATCGGAATGACGTTGCGTCTCTCCAACATTCGGATGCGGTGAGGGGATAGGTCGAGCCATCCTGCCAAGTAGATCTTCGGCATCGATTCGCCCAAATTATCGCGCACCCAGCCCGACCAATGGAGAAAATTGGGGTCGTCGCCCGAAAAGCCAATCAAGAGGAAGACCGTTTCCATCATAGCCTGCTGCACCGTATTGACGAACGGGGCGAACTGCTTTGGATAGGTACGATAGTCTTCTTCCGTGAAAATGAAAGGGATGTGGGCAGGAAATGAACCGTGAAGCTTCACGATGCGCGGAGTTGGGGCTGAAGGGATCTCTTCAGGGGTCCGCACAACGCTATAAGCCCGGTCGGCGACGAGGGAACGAGTTCGTTCCAGGAGAGTATCCCAATTTGTGGTAAAAACGTATCTCCAGGGTAGACGCAACAGGCGCACATGGATATCCCCCGGAAGGTAGTCCTCATCTGGCACCAGCTCTCGGATGAGGCGATACAAAGCCCCCCGGCCAAATGCCGCCTCGTATTCCTGTGCGAGACAGAGAAAACCGCTCGTGCCTGCTGCTTCAGCCTTTGCACGCTCCAGCCGGGCGCCGTCTCCGGAAGGATAGAGTATCGAGCATAACCTTGTGGCAACGTCCTGCCAGAGTGGAAACTCGCGCGCGTCGGGCCCAGCCTTTATTGAATTGCGACTGAATCCGGATCCGACCATCACGGAGGCACAGGCGACGGGTTGCTGCCATAGAGCCTGGCAGACGCGACTTATGTGGCTTTGGCCTGGAAGAATCATGGAGGACCCCAATATAAAGCACACCTATAACACTATTTGCATAAATGTAGCGACTCATGAGAGGAGATTGTGCCAACGTCCATTGTTCTACTCATTAGCGACCCGGTACTGAGACTTACGCCGACCCCGGACAGTAGCTAGAACCGGTGTTTGTGTAGATACAGAGAGCATCTCGTGAATCGAAGTTTTGAATTCCATATCGGCAAGTCCTCGGTAAGAGTTCATTGCGAGGGGCAATGGAACCCGACAATTCTTTATATAGTCTCTGCGTACATTCGGAATGTGGAGCGGGGCTTCCATTCTCATCGTGAGCAGAGAGGGATGGATTGTGAGTGCTTGATGAGTGCCCATTTTCGCCACCATCCTGATTTTAAAATATTATATTATGCAGAATGCCCTTGCAACGATATTCGCATTCGGTGTGTTTATCTTTCTGTATATCACGCCGAATGAAATGATACCCATGAGTTGGAAATCATTCGACATTTAACCTTCCTTGCCAACGTCGTAACTTTTCGATTTTTCAAGATATGATTTGCTTTTGGAATCCTGCCTTAGATTTCTCTTTCCGCGCTACCAGATGGCGGAGGACTCTTCAGTGCGGAAGGTTCGCTCACCGGCTGTAAGTTTGGAGGCGGGCATGGCAGGCCTCCAGAAGTCGTTGTTGATTTTCAATTGTGACGCTTTCCATCTTTCTCTGTTCTCTTGGCCATTGATGTTCCTGTCCGATTCTGTGGTAATTGTCCACTTCCGCCCGTCCGATACGGCGTGCACGGCTCCGTCGAGATCGGTCCTGTACATCGGTATGTTTCGCTCCGAGCAACGGTCGATCACCGGGGGCGACGGGAACCCGAAAGAGTTCTCGTACCCGCACGAAAAGACGATCGCTTCAGGGTGAACGCGATCCAGCATCAACGGGCTGTTGGAGCGTTCGCTTCCGTGGTGGGGCGATACGATCATGGTGTGGCCGCTGTAGGAATATTCCCTGAAAAGAAGCCTTTCAGCCGATGCGTCGACGTCGCCCGGCAAAATGAGGCGGGTGTCGCCGTAGTCGATGACAATTGTCAGGGAGACGTCGTTCAGGTCTTTGCCGTCCCATTCGTGGCGAAGGTATGCAGGGGAGGGGTGGACGATGCGGACCGAACAGGCGCCGAGGGCATGGTCGCCGAAGATTTCCCCGATTTCGAGATGAGGTATCGCGCGCCGGATGGCGATGTCCTTCAATTTCCCCGCTTCGCGTTTGTTCTCGGATATGCCGCCCTCCCAGAAATGCCCCACGTCGAAGTGGGACATGACGAACCGGAGCCCGTTCCTGTGATCCGGGTGGTCGTGCGAGAGCACGACGTATGGCAAGAGCTGGAATGAGGATCGGTGAAGTCCTGAAGCTCACGCCGAAAGATGTCGGCGACCGGAAGCTGACAATCCAAAGTCCAAAGAGCGGCAAGGACGCAGAAGTCGTTTTCATCCCTCGAAAAGTGGAAGAGCGTTTGGGGGCGTATATCAAAGAAAAGGCGTTTGATCTGGAGAGGCGGATCTTTCCTATCACGTACGCGGCTGCGAGGATCGTGGTGAAGAAAGCAGAAAGGATCGCCGGAATTGAGTTGATGCCGCATGATCTCAGGAGGCATGCAGCTACTTATGCGTCGAGATCCGGAATTCCGATCGAGATTGTCAGCAGGGTGATCCTGCGACATGAGAATCTCCCAACCACTCAGCGGTATCTTGGGAAGATCAGCGATACTGAAGCGACCAGGTGGATCGAGACCCTCTACGGTTGACCCATCGCCGGGGAGGCCACGGACGCGGGTTTCCCCGGCTAACATCGAGTTCAATCGTTGCCGATATGATCAGGACACTGCAAAAAACGGCAACGACGATTTCTTGCTCTTCAGGAGAGATATGTGGAAATCTGAAAAACCGACGAGGAGGTATGAAAAGTTTTTCACGCATACAACGATCTATTCAGCCATCGTGACCACAATAGACCGTTCTAGCTCCAGTATAGAGCATCAAGAACATCCTTCTCGGCTGAATCGGTCTTCTCTCTCTGCTTCGATTCTCTCGGCAATGGCGGGGTCCAACTCCTCGAGGTTTTGCAGGTGCTCAAGGGTTGCCTTAAAGCCGCTTCCAAATCGCCTCCTGATATCATGAATGTCTTGCTCTGACGAAATGGGGCCATTCAAACCGGCCACGACTCGCCTGACCAATTCACGTGGCATGAGTAACATCGCTGCAAAAGCCCTGGCCCGTTGTTCGACTTGCAGAGGCGCCCATGGTCCACTCACCATGGCCAGTTTTTTGGCGTAAGTCCGATCGAACAGGATATGGCAGAGTTCGTGGGCAACGGTAAAGTTTCTTCCTTCCAGTGTGCTGTTGTGCGGGTCACTCGAATTGACCAGAACGGCCGCTTGATGGTGAGGGCCAGCAACCGAGATGCCTCTAATGGTATGATCGCTAAGCGCTATTTCCTCCTTGCGAATTCCGAGCGAATTTAAAATCGAATCCACATCAACAACATCCGTGGTCAGGTCAACGAGTGAGAGCCGGTCAATTACTCGTTGCGCCAAGTTATATCCCATGTCCCATATTTGTTTGACCTGGGAGCTGATCGGCTCACGGGCTACGAGACTCTCCATTTCCGGGCTTTCTGCATTAGTAGGAGCATACAATTCGACCAATTTGCGAGCTAACGTATTAAGATCCTCTTCAACTAGACTGGGAGATGCCGAGCCGAACATAAGCCCTGCATGACATGATCCTTCGATCACAAGGTCGCTGTCATCATTTTCCAAGAGGTAATCCGCAACCTTCTGCGAAATATTTCGCAGATTCGCAACGATGTTGTCCCACCTGTTAAATACCGCTTCAGCCGACGAACCCATACCGGCCAGCCACGCTATGCGATAATCTTTGGAAGCATGCCTGATGGCTTCAATGTCTTGCTCGAGCTTACGAAAGCGCTCAGATGAAGGTAAGCAGTTGAGTAGATATCTGACAGCCTGCCGCAGAAAATCGTATAAGCGATCTGCCACCAGTTTAGGGGTAAAGCGGTGAAACCCTTCACCGCATGTAAAGATCACATCCTCAGGTACTCCTGAAGGCAATGAACTGCCCCACGCTATCTCCACCATATCCTGGCAGCGTCTGATCACAATGTCCGGAAAAAGCCCTCCGGATCGGCAGGCTTGAAAACTATGCCTAAACCACCACCTCCGCCATTGTGCGCGCCACTCATCCTCTGCATCTTCACCGAGTCTATCCGGAGGAAACCTCGTTTCCTGTAACGAACTCCATGCATCCATATCAGCATTGCGATTTGGCAAACGCTCTTCATGAAGCAAAGGGTCCCAGTTCGCTGCTATCCATTCAATTAGCGGAAGTAGATGCCAATGGACAGAGGAGATCAGTTCTGTCCCATCCAAATGGCTCGAAAGATTGTTACCTCGCACCCACAATTCCACTGAGCCCCAAGACACTCTCTCTTCTGCTGCGCCACCTGATTCGCGATCCGGGTCTTCCACGAATTTCGCGTGCACCGCGAAATCTTGCTTGCTTCCGACGGATATTTCATTGCAACTCATGGGTGCTCCTACCAATATTGGCTCAGATCGCGCCTTGTGATCTTGCCATTGGCTTTCCATTCGCGCCAGATATTTTCAGGTACTTCGCGCCATCCAACAGGGTATCCATGCCAATGGTCGGGGGGCACGCCTTCCTGAGCGCAGAAACATCGTCCATCACAAGTTGCATAGCGTTTCCCATCCGATCCAAGAATGCTTTGCTCCAATAGTTTTTGTGGCTGAATGCTGATCGACTTTGGGCACAAGGAACCCCTTCTTCCAGGCTGCAACGGATGCTTGTGCTTCGGGTTACCCTGGTAGATCATCATGTCGCTCCTCCGCCGCAAAGTGGACATTTTCACGGCCAAATCGTAGCAGTTCAGTTTTTGGCTGTCAATGAATGCACAGCACCTTGGGCCTGGATCACCTGCCCTACGTTTCGCATTTCCGATGGCCCATCAATCCGTCACTGAAAAAGTGTCCGGTAGTGAAATGCCCGGGGCCGCCCTGGCGCAGCAACCCGAGGGACTTCGATGTCCCTTTAAAACGGCATATCTCGATTCCATTGGGCGCATTGGAAGGGACTTCAAGGATCGCTGCAATGATGAGAGAGTGATTCTCCAGACCCACACGATACCCTGCCCAACGGGTCCCCAATGGTGGAAACTATCGGGGAGGGGCAGGGGGAATTCCACACTACATTCAGGATGACTTTCACGCGGGAATACGGGCCGAAGAGGGAACTGCTCAAAATCTCCCTGCTGAAAATCCCCGTTGTGGCATGGGGCGCAATTTTGTATCTTCTTTCACACAAGGATTCTCTTACGTTCATGAAATCACCTGTACCTGGCTTGTCCCTTTCATATGGAGCGACAGTAATGAAGC
>JGI24730J26740_1000972_pt1 | contig 16317 bp, 20 predicted proteins | sample EPASupsiteSAE347_FD_26740 | JGI IMG/M metagenome (IMG submission 26740)
CCCTGCCCCCTCACTCGCCATGCGAGCTAAATAGATCCCCATGAGCGACGCAAGCCGGCAGAGGACCCCGGGTGTGGGCCCGCGGGAATCTATTCATCCTGGGAGAAAATCACCACCGTGTATGGGCCGATGCTTATTTCGCCGGAGCAGGGCAACCCATCGGTTCCTTGCTCGCGGGCCTCGACGTCAGGAGCGGGATGATTGGCAAAATTCGGGCCGTAGCTGTACGAATCGCTGTTGAAGCGCGCTTTCCACAATCCGGCCCTTGGAAAACCGATGATATAACCATCTCGGTCTTCATTCGTCATATTAACCACCACAACCACGCTATCGGTTGGGCCTTGTTTGTCCCAACGATGAAATGCAATAAGCTTTGCCTTATGGTCAACACGATAGATTTGGAAGCTCTGTCCGCACAGACCTCTCGTCGTGCCCGATAGATTGCGACGCAGGGCAATCAGGTCCCGATACATCTTGAGGATACCGCCTTCATCCTCGGTTCGAGTCCAGTCAATTGGAACTTTATCCTGGAACCAGCGATCTTCCAGCAATTCTTGGCCTTGAAACAGCATCGGGACTCCCGGTGAAGTAAGAACGAGTGCGGCGCCCAATGTGGAGCGCTTCTTGGAAAACCAGCTATCCACTTTGCCCGGCCAGATCTCCTCCGGCACACGGGCCCGGCCATTGGCGACCTCGTCGTGGGATTCGGTAAAGATAACTCTGCGAAAGACATCTTCATCGTATTGAAATCCGATAGCTTTCGCGACTGCATCGACATTACGTAATCCATCATCACGAGCAATGATGGATTGTCGAACAGGATTAAGAAATTCGCTGTCCCATTGGGCATTGAAGCCTGCACCGCCTGCCCCGGTATCTTTGGTGACCCAGGCGTTTTTCTTCATATCTTCAGCAATGCTGATCTTACCGGGAAACCGTTGGTGGGTTTCATGATTGATCCACTGCATCAGACTCCAGCCGTCGGGGATATCATTGGCCGGACTTGTATCACTACCCAGTATATTTTTGATATAGGTTATTGCGTCCCAGCGCAGGCCGTCGACATGGTATTCCTCGAACCACATGAGCGCGTTATCACACAGATAGTGGCGCACTTCACCCCGGCCATAATCGGGGCGCGTCTCGCCCCAAGGCGTTGAGGAGCGGTGATCATTGTAAAAGTAGATTCCACCCTTATCGTTTTCACTCCAACCGTCAAAGCGCCACAAATCCAGATCGGAGGGGCCGAAGTGGTTGTACACTACATCCGAGATCACCGCGATACCATGCTCGTGGGCTGCCTTCACAAATCGTTTCAAGGCATCCGGCCCACCGTAAATGCTTTCTATGGCAAATGGATGTGACGGATTGTAGCCCCACGAAAAGTCGCCTGAAAACTCCATGACCGGCATCACTTCTACGGCATTGATACCCAGTTCCCGGAGGTAAGGCAATTTTTCAATGGCGCCGTCCAGCGTGCCCGGTTGCCCTTCTTCTTTGACGTGAAAGGTACCTACGTGCATCTCATAAATGATGAGCTCATTCCACGAGGCAATGGTGAAGGTATTATCACCCCAATCGAATGCCTGGGGATCATAGATAATTCCATTGCCCGATGCCTTTGTCACCTTTCGGGCATATGGATCAATACGTGAGAGAGGAGGAAGATTCCAATCAGCAGGGGTGTGAATCAAATATCTGTACTCATCTCCCGCTTTTGCTTCCGGCACGTCTTTAAACCAGTATCCGTTCTTTTCATTCAAAAGAGAGGTTGAGGTTTCACTCCACCCGTTGAAGGTTCCCATAAGGTAAACGTTTTCGGCATGGGGCGCCCACACTCGAAAGGTTACGCCTTTTGCGTTTGGAATAGCCCCCATGCCCGAATGCTTTGCCGGGGTTTGGGTCTTTTTCGACATGCCCTCCTCCTGTGTCTTGGTCGTTGCCATCGGGCAGGCAGTTACTTTCCCAGGCGGATGCCGGAGAGAGAGCCGATAACTCCAAAAGCGCTCAGGAGCCACAAGATGACCACAATGATCACAACAGCGTTCAGGATCGACTTAATGGAGCCCGCCATGGGGATGAATCGGTTGATGAGCCAAAGAACAACGCCAACCACGACCAGGACTATCACCACGTGAATTAAAGGCATGGTCTATATACCACCCTTTTGGTTTCCTTATCGACCCTTCTTGCAGCCGCTGCCGCCTCCTCCGAGACAATTGTTTTGCCGATAGGGGCCGGTGCAATACCTGCCAACTTCAGGCATTGTATCCTGAAGGGAATGCCGATAATGGTGATGAAGTTGAGTATAGCCGACGACACGTACCCGAGTGCCGGTCGAAAGCCGGCAAAGATGAACCACAGAAAGTTGCCGATCAAACGAATCATTTTTCTCCTTTTCCGCATACTCCGTCCGGCACATCAAGTATGGGACGGAGTATGGTCGAGAGGCTGTTACCCCGCAGGTCAATACTGCGGGGTAGTTCACTTCACGATCAGATTATTCTTTACGGATTTGACCCCTCCGACGTTCCTTGCTATATGACCCGCTTTATTGACGGCGTCTTGAGTGCTAACCCAGCCGCTCAGTTGGACGATGCCCTTGCGAGTTTCAACACTGATCTCGAATGACTTGAGAAAATCATCCGCTGCAATTTGTGATTTTACCTTGGTCGTAATGACCGAATCGTCAACATAATCNCCCGTGCTTTCCTGTTTGGGTGAAGATGCGCAAGCCACAAAGCTAATGAGCAGCATAAGCATAACCAAATAACCGATAAAAACATTTCCTTTTTTCATAGCGGTACTCCTTTGTAACAAATTTGGTGGTGAATGTGTACGGCATTGCCCACATCCTGTTATGTTCAATCCCTATCTCCGGCTCTGGAGATATCGCAGCAAGCCCTCTACATAAGGATCGTACTCCTGAATGGGACTCGGGTTCTGCCTTTCTGCCTGTGAGAACAGAGGTTTCAGCCACGCGTTGAGACATACGAAGGCTAACACGAGAATATTATGTACCATACCAGCGACAGCGCCTTTTCCATTTCCATGCCCGCCATGAAAAGGTATACTTATTTCAGCATAATCTGGAGCCGGCAGGGTCTGTTCCATTGATTCATGACGATAAGTGAGGTGCATGTTTTGATCCTCCGTGTTTAGTTTTAAAAAAAGCCATCTACAGTACGATACCGGAAGTGCCGGCTCATGTCTGTCACAGAACCGACAATTATTTTGTAACGCTTTTCATAAGGAGGCGTGTCATCTTTTTTGCTACAGGGGTTACGCCGATTTATGGTCGTGCACCCCTTCGGCGCAAACGACATCCTTCGGAGGGTTCGGTCTAATTCCTGCCCTGGCCGTGTCCTTGGCCCTGGCTGTGTCCGCCGCCCTGCTTTTGCTCCTGCTTGTACTCCCCTTTGTCCTCTTTCCGCTCCGCTTTCGCCCGGTTCTTCCCTTGTTTCTTCCACTGCCCGTAAGGGATGTGCTTTTCCTTCTCGTACACGGTCCGGTAATCCCTGGGAACCCGGTGTACAGGGCCAGGAACATAGCGCTGGTCAACAACCCCCCACGGCCCTTTGTAGGCCCTTGAGCGGTACCACCGGTTCCCTCGTGGAGACCACCAGTACCCGTTGTAGAAGAAGACGTCAACATACGGGTCGGGAACAAAGTAGACCTTGGAGCGGGGAACCATGACCACCGCCGGAGGCGCGGCAACCACAATCGGCGGCGGGCCTATGTTGATATCGACCTGTACTTGTGCAACTACCTCATTTGTCTCACCGAGGGGCATCATCGCCCCGAGAAGGACAAACAATCCCAGCATTCCGTAAATACGTTTTTTCATTTCTAACTCCTTGGCGGTTGAAAATCGCCCCTTTCTTATTTGAATCTCGATGCCGCGCTGTTGAAGGCGATCTTGACATCAGCCCATATGTTTTCTGCACCTTTTCTGAGGTCCTCCCATGCATCATCGCCGGCGGTCCTTAACTCCTGCAACTTCGTCCTGGCCGTATCATGTTTGCCCTGCAAAGCTTCGATTGCTTTGTAATACTCAATCTTAGCCTCGGCCTTGGCTTTGTCCGCTTTGGCGTTAAGCAGAATGATCTCGGCGCTCCATTCCCTCAACTGCGCATCATATTTATCTTCGTATGCTTTTCGTTTGTCCGTCATGGCAACCCCCTTGTGGTTGAAACGTTTTGTCTCTCATCAGCCTTTCTTTATTCCCGTAACCAGCAGCACGATGCCGCCCACAAGCGCAATAGCCCCCACAATGGGCGGCAGCGGAATCGTTTTAGTTTTCTCGGCCGTCACCTGGATGGGGCCAAGATCGACGACTTTCTCTCTGGTCGTGTAGGTGATGCCCTGGTAAGCGAACGCCGCGATTCCCAGAGCGATCAGTATGATTGCAATTATGATCTTTGGTCTCATCGAACCTCCTGTTTACAACACTCGTCGCCCCTGAATGACTCTGACCAGCACGACAATGACGGCAACAACCAACAGGATATGAATAAAATAACCCATCGTATAGCCGGTCACCAGGCCCAGCAGCCACAGAACTATAAGTATTACAGCAATCGTCCATAACATATGATTCTCCTTTAAATTAATGACGCTCACGTCGCCCACTCTCGCCGCCCGTGGAATTGCTTACTGCTATGTTGTCCTGCCTGAAGAACGCGGGCAGCCGGCCAAAACAGCTTTACCCTGCTTTTCGTGGCTGCCGGAGTTTCCCCTTCGCGCTTGCGAGGCTCGCTATCTCATGAGTTGCCGTCAATGCGTCTGCCTTCATGTGTTGTCCATCGTTTTCATACAACTTTTAACAGTATCGTTCTGCTATATTCGCTGCCGGCCGGCACATCTCTGCGCCGGCCAAAAGCGATCCGGAGCAGTCTACAACAGGGGCCTGCTACCTGTCCCGCAATCAGCGGGATCGCACCCTCCTCCCCGGCACACGCTGGTACCCGGCCCATGTAACAGCTCAAACCCCACCCGCTGTGTGGGTATCCTGGGTACTCGGCTCGCGGTGCTCGCGGGGTAGTTTTCCACCGGCAGACCGGTAGAATCTATCTACTACTCAATGGTCATCCGGTTATTTACGCTTTTAACACCGCTTATGTCGTTGGCAAATTTTGCGGCCAGGTCCTTTTCGGCCGTTGTTCTGGCCTTGCCATACAATGTGACCGCACCATTATTCGTCTCTACCTTGGTGTTTATGGCGCTAGTCGAGCGATGGTAGAGCAAGGACATCTTAACCTGGGCGGTGATAGAAGCATCATCAATATCTTCTCCTACTGTTGTTTTTGGCTTTGCAGAAGCCGCGGATACTATCATCTCATTTTTTACGTCTTTGACCCCATCGACATCCTTGGCGTACTCGGTCGTCAGATCCTTCTGTGCCTTACTGGCAGCATCACCTCGCAGGGTCACGATGCCGTCTTTAACGTAAATATTGGTGTTACCGGCGTCTACGCTCCTATGAAACACGAGCGTAGCTCTCACTTTTTCACTGAGCCATACATCCGAATTTGCGGTGGGAGGTGCACCTTTGATTTCCAGTCTGTTGTCCACACTCTTAACCCCGGGCAAACTTGCCACGGTCTCCAGAGCCAATGATTTGTGGGATTCCTCGGAGACAGTTCCCGTTAAGATAACAACACCATCCATGGACTGGATTTTAATATCATCACCCTGGAGGAAAGCCTTGAACACATAGGATTTCCTGGCGGATGATTCGATGCGGTCATCCATCTCGGACGCACACACAGGCACGCTGATCACTAACAGGGCGATGACAGCCACCATCAGAGATATAGAATATATTGCTTCGTGAAACGTGCCTTGAACGTTGTCCTTCATGCTTGATTTCATGGTATTCCTCCTTACAAACAATGCCGGAATGCCCCGCCGGGTACCCGTTTGCGGGTGTGGCGGGGCTCTTTTTTTTAGAGTTTGGGCAACCAGCTTATCCCGTCGGATGATGTCAATATTGTGCCATCAGTACCGACAACAACGAATTTCTTATCCGTACGGACAACTGCCCCAAGCCAGCTTTGCGAGCCCGAGCTTGTTGTGGTCCAGTTCCATGAGTCAGGCGATGTTACGATCGTGCCATATGCGCCCACAGCCACAAATTTCTGGCTACCATATGCGACAGCAGAGAGATACTCCGTTGTTCCCGAGTAACGCTGAGTCCATGTTGCCCCGCCGTCGGGCGATGTCATGATTCTTCCGTTTCCCCCTACGGCTATAAACGTTTCCTTCGCATAAAAAATGCCGAAGAGGTGGTCGGTAAATTGCGTGTTCCGGCGTGTCCAGGAAACACCGTCCGGTGAGTTGAAGATGGCGCCCATCTCGCCGATGGTGACAAAATTATCCTTGCCATAGGCGATATTCCTCAAAGCATAGGTAGTCAAGTCCGCCCTTTTAGTCCACGTGTATCCGTCTGGCGACGTGATAACTTTACCCTCAGAACCGACTGCCACGAAGATCCCTTTTGCAAACTTGATGGCCCAGAGGTTATTGGTGACGCCTGACTGCCGGATGGTCCATGTTACCCCGTCCCTTGAGGCTGTCACGATCGTACCGCGGGCGCCCACTGCCACAAACGTCTCATTACCGTATGCGATGGCGGAAAGAGGCACGTCAGTCCCGGAAGTCCTCACTGTCCACGTTTCACTGTCAGGCGAAGTTAGTATAATGCCCTTGCCATACGTAACGGCGTACATGGGCCACGTATCTGCATCGGACCCTTGCGCTTGCGCAACACCTGAACCTGCTAAAAATATAAAAACTGCCATAATAACCATTGATAGTACAAACATCTTTTTCATTTTACTTCTTCCTTTTTTTGTTTTTACTCATAAAACATATACTACTCAATTGTACTTCCTCACACGTAAAACGCCTTTCCGGCCCCTTACCCCCGGCTCCTATTTCATCGCGACGATTTCAAAAAGCACTCTCATATTTGACTTTGCTGCGGGAGAGTAAAGCTCTTTAGGCGCCGGTTCATACGTTGCCGGATACTTCTCGCCGTATCCAATCATGGTAAGTCTGTCCGGTGCAATGAGTCCTTCGTTAACAAGGTATCCTTGGACGGCATTCGCTCTTCTTTCGCTCAACTTCTGGTTGTAAGCATCAGTCCCGGATGCAGAGGTATACCCTGCAATACGTACTTGAGCTTTCGGGTTTTCTTTCAGAACTTGAATATTCCTTTTCAGTATCGTCTGCGCTTCCGGTGTGAGGGTTGCCTTGTCGAAATCGAAATGTATGTCCTCAAAGGCAATGACAACTACTCTCTCTTTCGGCTCAGACGCAACGTAAACTATCTTTTCCACAATTGTCGGCTCGGATGCAAGGCAAACAACCCTCTCTACCGTTCGTGGCGGAGGAGCAGCAGTTTCACCCTTCTGGGCCTGTATGAAACACCCGCACCCACCTAAGAATAATCCGATAACACCGACCATGAGTAAAAAAACAACAAACTTAATTTTCATAAATCCTCTTTTTTTTGAGAGGCATACCCGAATACGGACATGCCTTTATTGCTGGTGGACTTTACGGTTTTCAGCTTTCTCTTCCAAAGATAGGGCGAGCATCCACCATGGGTTCGTCCTCATCTTCTCAACCCTCAGTGTTTACTCTCGCCGACTATGTAGCCTGTAGCCCCACCTACACCGGCGCCGATGGCTGCTCCAACAAGGGGGCTTCCTCCAACCAATGCACCAAGCACGCCGCCGCCGACAGCGCCAATGCCTGCCCCGCTCAGCGTAGTCTGTTGTGTTCTACTCATTCCTGCACATCCGACAAAGGTAAAAACAAAAGCAAGCATAACAAAAATAATCACAATACGTTTCATTTCGTGTCTCCTTCTTGGTTACAACGTTTCTATGGCCTATTATTGAGTGTGCGACCGGCGATGCCCGTTTTTATGTTCGGTTTGATCATTGTATCCCAGATCGCATTAGTCACCGGCTTATCAATCTGATCCGGATGCATTTCATAGTACCTGTCCACCCGGACAACAACCTCATTCATGGGTGTATTAGCCATTCCCTCAACAACCTTCGGGACAAAGCTATCCCTTTTAAGCTCCGGGAATTTTTCCATCAGGTAATATTCAATCGACACCACGTGTCCGAAACCCCAGATAAATGCCACCTTGGAATCGTGCGTCATCTTTTGCCAGATATCTCCTTTGAGAACCGGCATTCCCAGGGAATCCTGCAAGCCCTGCGCAAGGCCTTTCTGGTCCGCTTTTTGCTCGGGGGTTTTCTCTGCAGCCAGTACGTTAAAAGAACAGGCTATGGACCCGAGTAAAAACACCACTGCAAAACAAATTCTTAATACGTTCTGTTTCTTCATATATAGTTCCTCCTTCCTTACTATGTACTAAATTCAAGTTATGAGTATCTTCTCTGCCCAAAGGCAAGATACATATACAGACCGGGAATTACCAATACCGCCAGCGCAGAAAGTGTAGGCGCCTCATGCAGGTTGAGTGCATTCGCAACTGCTGAGAGTATCCGGTCAGCAATATCAACGGCAAACGGCGTACTCAGCACCAAGAAGACAGCGGGAACAATGCTTGCGACAACAAAGACCAGTTTCATTTTGTTTGTCATCTTATACCTCCTATTACCTCTGTATTAAAGATACAACAGACAATCACTCATGTATGTCGCAGAACCGACAATTATCTTGTAGCGCTTTTTGTGCACGAGCGTGTCGTCTTTTTTACTACAGGGATTGGACCGGTATTCATTCTCCCGGAATTCCTTTATTCTTTCAACCTCAACACAGCTTCGCTCGTACCGCCCGGAACCCACTGGGCGGCAAACCCCAACCGCTTGAAGACATTGAGCATGCTTTTATTCTCGGTAAGGACATCTGCCCGGACTTCCTCAAGGCCCCTTTCCTTAGCTATACCGATGAGCATCTCTAAGAATTTAGACCCAAGGTGTTTCCCCTGGAACCTGTCATGCACGAGCAAAGCCACTTCGCCGGACGTCAGTTCGTAGTTCATGATAAGCCGTGCAACCCCTATCATACTTTTATTTCCCTTTTCCTCTATTTCTGCAACTATCGCCATGTGCCGATCGTAGTCGATATTACAAAAAAGGATAAGCCACTCATGCGATATATCTTTGATAACGGAGAAGAACCTGGTCCTCAATGTTTCTTTAGACAACGAAGAAAGCATCTCGTGTTCCGCCTGTTCATCCTCGGGTCGTATGGGCCTCAAAAGCACTTCTGTCCCATCCGACAGTTTCCAGGGCGTGATGTACTTGGTCGGATAGGGAGTGATAATCAAGTGAGGATAGGTTGATCGGTCAGTAGCAGCGTAATTTTTGTCAATAATAATTCGTGCGTCAAGGGCAGAAGCTTTGCCGTTAGATATGGCAAGGGGGTTTATGTCGATTTCAGTTATTTCAGGAAAGTCGATGATAAGATTGGAAAAATTGACAAGAATCTCCTCGATTTCTTCAAAATCTGCTGCCGGTTTACCACGAAAGCCCTGGAGCATTTTGTATACCCTGGTGTCCTGTATCAACATCTTTGCCAAGGTATGGTTTAGCGGCGGTAGTCCAATCGAAAAGTCTTTGATGAACTCAGCCATGGTCCCTCCCATCCCGAAGAGGATGACCGAGCCGAAATCCTTATCCTTCTTGGCCCCGAGAATAAGCTCGTAATCAACGTCTGTAATCATCTTCTCGACCGCCACGCCTGTTATGTTTGCTTCCGGGGCACGGTTCTTCACTTTTTGCATCAGCTTTTCATATGCCTTCTCGAGGGCTGCCCCCGAATCGATTCCCATAATGACGCCGCCCACATCGCTTTTGTGGGAAATGTCAGGGGAAACAACCTTGACGACAACCGGATAGCCCATTTCTTCCGCTATACGTACCGCGCCTTCAGGGTCTTGAACAACCTGCGTCATCGTAACCGGGATGCCATAGGTTGTAAGAAAATCCTTGGATTCTTCCTCGTTGAGAAGCGTTCGTCCTTCATTAAGGGCCATTTTAAGCAGCTCTTTCAGGTGTTCTTTCAAAGGCGCTTTGTGCGCCGGCAATTCGGCAGGGGTTTCATAGAGCTGGTCGAGATGTCTTTTATACCTGCACATATTCACATACGTTCTGACTGCCTCTTCAGGGGTGTCGTAGGCCGGGATGCTGTTCTCAACAAAAATGCGTCTCCCTTCTTCAACGTCTTTTGCCCCCATCCATGTTGCGATAACAGGCTTTGAGGTCTTCTTTGCAATATCGGCCAAAGCTTGTGCGAGCCGGGTTGAAGGGGCGGAATCCATGGGTACATAAATGACAAGCACTGCGTCCGCCATGGGATCGTCGAGGCATATGGTGAGTGCTTTTGTGAACCTTTCGACGGTTGCATCTCCAAGCACATCGACAGGATTAGACTTGCTCCAGTATGGCGGCAAAAATGCATTAAGTTGTTCCATGCTTTCGTCAGAGAGTTCTGCCAATTCCCCACCCAGATGAATAAGGGCATCGGTGGCCATCACACCCGGACCACCGGCAGATGTTACTATGGCAAGTCTCGGACCGGCTGGTAACCTCTTCGAATCAAGAACCTCGGCAGCATCGAAAAGTTCCGCTATTTCTCCGACCCTTACGGCGCCAACTCTCCTGAATGCAGCTTCATATACCGCATCGTCTCCTGCCATAGCGCCGGTATGGGAATGGGCTGCCCTTGCACTCTCTTCAAATCGCCCCGGCTTCAAAATGATGATCGGTTTGCGACGGGCAAAAGCACGGGCCGCACTCATAAACTTTCTCGCGTTGCCTACGCCCTCCATATAGATCAGAATACTCCGGGTGGCCTCGTCATCTCCCAGGAAGTCGATCATATCGCCAAAATCGATATCGGTCATTGAGCCCAGTGATGCAAACATGCTGAAGCCTATCCCCGCACTGACTGCCCAGTCGAGTATCGCGCTGCCAAGTGCGCCGCTCTGAGAGATAAAAGCGATATTTCCTGATGGAGGGCTACCCCGAAGAAAGGTTGCATTTAATTCCAGGGGCGGCCGTACAAAACCGAGGCAGTTCGGTCCCATAATACGCATACCATATTTTCTCCTGATTCGGTCTATTTCGCCCTCTAACCTTATGCCTTCTTCGCCAATCTCTTTGAACCCGGCCGAAATTATGAGTACCCCCTCTACGCCTGCCTGCCCGCATTCCTCAACCGCTTGCGTTACTAACCGGGCAGGAGTTGCAACAACTGCCAAATTCACATGCTCAGGTACGTATCCAATACCGGGATAGCTCTTCACACCCAATATCATCTCTCTCAAGGGGTTTATTGGGAATATATTCCTACCCTTTGACTTAAGCAGGTTCTCAAGGATTGTTCGTCCGACAGCGCCCTCCTTCTCGGTTGCACCGATCAGGGCTATTGTTTTGGGATTAAACATCGATTGTATGCGGTTCATTTTTCTGTCCCCCTTATGCTGTGTCTGTTATGCTTGGATATTGCAGTACAGGTTCTCACCGAAGCTTGCCGCGGGGTAGTTCGTTGCCTGCGCCACAACAGGTAAGGAGCCCGGGAGTGCTCGTTCTTTCCACCCGTTTATAGCAGTAATGAATTCTATCAGGCTGTATGTTCTTTGTCTGTCACAGAACCGACAATTATTTTGTAGCGCTTTTGTGCATGAGCGTGTCGTCTTTTTTGTTACAGGGATGAGGATTAGAGATATTTTGTTACTTCACGGCGGGATTTACAGAAAAGCTTATACCAATTCGGATTCAAAAATAAAACGAGGCGACAAGGAGGAGGCGACGGAGGCGTACATTTTAGTACGTCGAGGAGATGACGACGAAGGCAACGAAGAGGGGTACCCGTGTCCGAACACGGGTCTATGAATGAAGGCGAATTGGTATTACTCTTCCGTCAGGTTGTGTGTTATGGAGTAATGGATCAGCTCGCCGGTTCCTTTCACGCCGATCTTTTCCAGAATGCGGGTCCGATAGGTTCTTATGGTGTTTGGGCTCAGATAGAGTTCCCCGGCTATTTCCTTCACCGCCTTTCCTTTGCCCATCATACACAGCACTTGAAGCTCACGATCGGAGAGGTTTTCATGGGGAGGTTTTTCCGTATCTGACTCAAAATTGAGCATCATTTTTTCAGCAAAGGCCGGGCTTATATATTTCTTGCCGGACAGAATTTTATGTACAGCCAGCGCAAGTTCATCCGATGCGCTTCGTTTTGTAAGATAGCCGTTTGCTCCGGCTTTTAAGGCGCGGGCAGCGTACTGCTCTTCAGAATACATGCTCAGGATAAGAACAGGGAGTTTCCGTTTCTTCTTTTTAATTTCTTTGAGGACTTCCAGGCCATTGATATCGGGGAGTGAGATATCAAGAAGGACGATATCGTAACCATTGTCGTTAATCTTGTTCAGCAGCTCATAGCCCTTAGAGCATGTATCGATTGTCACATCGTCGAAGTGTTCCTCGATGATCTCTTTGAGGCCTTTAAGAACAACCGGGTGGTCATCGGTAATAATAATGCGGGGCATCGCTCACATCTCCTTCAATTTACCGGGGCTCACACCTGTCCCCTCTTGTCGCCCGCGGAATTGCTCACTGCTCCGTTGTCCGGCTCTGGAGAACGCGGGCGCCCGGCTAAAACAGCCATTTTCTTCTTTTTGTGGCCATCGGAGCCTTCCGCACCCGCAAGCGGGCACCCGGCTCGTGAGACTCGCTTAGAGCGATTCGTCTTCTGTATTGTGCTCTTCTCTTTTTTATCTTCACGGAGGGGAATACTTAAGGCAACGATCGTTCCTTCCCCCTGAACGCCTTTAATTTCGAGGGTTCCCTCCAGGGCATATACCCGTTCATGCATGCCCGTCAATCCAATAGACGCAGGGTCTGCGATCTCCTTTTTTGTAATGCCTCTCCCGTCATCCCTGATTTCCATAGTGAGTCTATCTCCCGTATGCTGCAGGATTATCGTAACCCTTTGCGCGTTGGCATGGCGGGCAATGTTGGTAAGGGCTTCCTGGAAGACACGAAAGACCTCTGTAGAAGCTTCCCTGTTAAGGGTCGTGAGGTGCGGCGTCGAAATAAACTCGCATGCAATGTTTGTCCTCTTTTCAAAATCCGTTAACGCCAGTTCTATTGCTTCATTCAGGCCGAAATCGTCCAGCGCCGGCGGTCTCAATGCCATGGAAAGTCTTTGCACGGAAAGGATGGCGTTATCAATAAGCATAAGTATTGAGCTGAGCCTTTCTGCAATCAATGCGCTGTTTTCCGGCAATCGTCTTTCTATCCAGCGTACATCCATTTTTAAACCCGTTAAGACCTGCCCTAATTCGTCATGGAGTTCCCGGGAGAGATAAGACCTTTCCCGTTCTCTGATTTGTTGTAAATGGTTGGTGAGATTGCGCAATCGTTCCTGAGATTCATTCAACTCATCTCCAACTATTTTACGTTTCGCGATTTCCTGTTTAAGCAATGTATTTGATGCAACCAGTTGAGATGTCCGTTCTTCAACCTGTTCTTCCAATCCATCGTATGCTGCCCGAAGCTCTCCTTCTATCCTCTTGCGCTCGGTTATATCGGTAATGGTCCCCACATAACCGAGCCTTTCTCCACGTACGCCTCTTTCAACTATTGCCTTCCCTATCACCCATTTTACAATACCGCTCGGCCTCTGGAAGCGGAATTCCGATTCGAAAGGCAGATCTAATTGGATCGCCCGATGCCATTCGTTTAAGACCCTTTCTTTGTCCGCAGCATACAGCGCCTTTGTCCACGCTTCTCCATATGTCTCGCCGCCGGGCGATAGGCCGGTAATTTCAGACCAGTATTCATTTACGTAGACGCACTGTCCTTCACTGTCGGTCAGGAACAGTCCCACCGGAGATACCCGCGCGATTGTGTGGAAAAGCTTCTGGCTCCTCTGGAGTTCTTTCTCGGCCACTCTTCTGACGGTGATGTCCACCATTACAACAATAATGCCGATGGCGCCCTTATGATTGATAAATGAGTTTGCGCTCAATAGAAAGTAAGAAGACTCGTTATTCCCATGCTTGAAAGTGACCTCAACCGTGTGGAGGTCCTTGTCGCTCATTGCAGATAGAAGGACAAAGGGAGTCCCGTCGGAATAGAGGAGGTGAAATACCTCGTCAAATGTCCGGAAGATTGGGCTTCCATTGAAGAGGCTATTGGTTGACCGACTTGCACGGACAATACGGCCTTGGGGGTCGCAGAGAACAAATATTTCCGCAGCTTGATTGAGGATTTGAGTTGTCAGTTTTTCCTCTGCCAGCAGCTCTTCGTTGTGCTTTTGTTCCGTCAGGTCGGTAACCACCATACACACCAGACCGGGCACATCCGTGTGCAGAAGGGTACTTATGGAAAGCAAGACAAGTGCAGCATTTTCGCCGCCGGTCTGCAAGGCCAATTCCATCTTACTGTTCCCCTTTAAACCCTGCTCAAGCAATGCCTCAAATGATTGAAGGTCTTTTGATGAAATGTATCGGTAGATTGAAGAACCTGTAACTTTTTCCAGAGACCCTTTGACGATATCTGCAAAACGTTGGTTACAGTAAAGGATCGTGCCGTCGGGGGCCAGGGTGATAGCCCCTTCGTTCATGGTTTCGACCATGACCCTGTAAGAATGATCGGCGCCCGATATCGTAAAGACCCGATCTCCTTCCGTTGTTGAGACAACGAGCGCATCTACTTCACCGCCCCGGATAGCGCGCAGAGTTTCCTCACATTCCATCGTCCGCAACGTGAGTTCCTGCAACTCATCCAAAAGCTGCCGGCGTGTTCTATGTGATTTGCTCATTAGATTCGTACTCATGAATTCCTGGGTTTCAGATCAATGCCTACAAGAACCTTTTCCATATCCGACATGTCGCCGATGAGCTTCTGGAGCGGCAGGGGGAGTTTTTTGATAAGCGTCGGGGTGGCAATAATCTGTTCTCCCCTGGCGAGCGCGGGCTGTTGGTAGATATCTATCACCTCGAGTTCGTATCGGCCCTCTAAGTATTCATCACAGATTTTCTTGACATTAGTGATTGCCCGGGTTGACCTTGGCGTCATCCCTGTAACATACAGGCGAAGAACATACTTTGTCGGGTCTCGCTTCGTTGCCGCTTCTTCGAATTCCTCAGTGCTCGTTTTCCCTTTCTTCATCTCCATTGCTGTTACTCCAAAACTGATTTTATCATTCGGAGAAAGAACGAATGTCGAGCCCTACCAGCACACGCTCCGTGTTAGCCAGGTCTCCGATAATCTTTTTAAGCGGTTCAGGAAGTTTCCTTACCAGTGTCGGTATGGCAATAATCTGGTCCCCTTTAGCAAGCTGCGGATTCTTTAAAAGGTCTATAACTTCAATGCGGTATTTCCCGGCGAGGTGTTCTTCGCAGATCTTTTTCAAATTAGCAAAGGCCATAATAGATTTCTGGGTCTGACCGGCTACATATAACCGGAGATTCCAGATTTCTTCTGTCGGATCGGTCTTTGCTTTCTTACCCTTTCCTGGTGAGACAGCTTTCATCTTAATCTCCTTTACCCGCTTCTTTTTTTAGCGCTTCGACGAACCGTTGAAGGTTCCCCTTTCCTAAGATGCTCCATTTCTAAACGGTCTCCCGCCTGGACAATTTGCCTTTCCCGCTCTTCTTCCGCCATCAAACGCAAATCTTCAGATTCCGCATCGAACTCGGCACGCAGCGCTGCAATCTTTGCTTCCAGGACCTTCTTCTTGCGATTCTGCTCGCGGAGCCGGCTCTCCACCTCATGCCGGCTTTTCAGCTCAGAGGCCTTTTCCTTAGCATCCTGGGCTGCCCGGGCACTGCCGGTCAATACCTCGCCCGAACCGGTATAGATCTCGATAAGGTTAATACCCTGGTTCGTGAGCAAGAACTCGTGGATCTGGTTGGAGTGGGCCATGCCGCGAGACTTCAAAATGTAGATGCCCCGGTTGCGCTCCCCTTGGAGTTCGATATCCCTGAGAAGAATCCACGTATCGATCAGAGAAGATATCTCTTCACTCGTACGTTCAAAACCGCCTCCAAAATGGGTGAGGTCCGTAAGGAAAGCAGTGATGCCTTCCATCTTCAAGTAGTCGATAAGGCGCGTTAATACGGATTTTACCTCTAATGATGAGCCCGCGGCGACCAGGTTGCTGACTGGGTCTACGATGAAAACCTTGGGTTTGAACTCCTCGATCGCTTTGTGGAAGGTGACAAGATGCATCTCCAGACCGTAAAGCGAAGGCCGGGCCGAATGAAATTTAAGAAGCCCCTTCTTCACCCACCGGGCGAGATCGATGCCGATGGAG